>OGWJ01000157.1_pt1 | contig 10607 bp, 10 predicted proteins | sample 1575991 | NCBI WGS metagenome assembly OGWJ01 (sample SAMN07581533, study PRJEB24739) | freshwater metagenome | place: Singapore | collected 2015-01 | reverse complement strand
CATGTCGGATCCGTAAATTGAAAAGGCACTGATGTTGGCTCCAGCCGAGCCACCCAAGGTACGGTTGTAGGCCCGGTAATCCGTGCCATCCACATTGAGGACGATGTCGGCCGTGGTTTGCGAGGTAATGCGGACGGTGAAGCGGTAATCTTTGTACACGTCCTGAATCGGCGTGTAGCCGAGGTTGGCAGTAGCCCCGCCGGATAGGCCGCCGACATACCAAGCACCGAAGTTGTCCGTATTCGCAAACATTCGTGAGCCACTAATGTTGTCGGCGTAACTGCTGCCTTGGGATCCTCCGGCGTTCAGGGAGAAGCCGATTTGCCCAAACGCGCGGGTCGACGGCCCCGGTGATGGCCTGGGAGACGCAGCGCATATCCGTTTTGCCGTCGTAAGCCCAGCGGGGCAGGGGACGTTCCGCGCCGAGGAAGTTCACCTTTTTGTACTCCGGCAGTAAGGGCCATTTGATGGCCAAAGTTACGACTAAATGAGATTCCCTTTATGCGCTTATCTTGTTTTCTTAGTGCTGAAATAACCTGCCAAGAAGCATCACGGCTGCCATCGTTTACAAAAATACATTCCCAATCATAGATATCAGAAATCTCTTTTAAAACAGGAGACAATTCTTCATAAAGTAAGAACAGAGACTCCTGTTCATTGTAGACAGGAACAATTATTGAAACTGTTTTTTTCATACATATACTCTCCGTTAAAATCAGAATCAAATCCAAGTTGCTGATCAATAATATAGGCTGGGCGTTTCTTTTGTTCAGTATATAAATGACCTATAAAAGTACCAATAAACCATAAAAATAAAAACTGCAGCCCTGTTGTTACATATATTAAAACCGATACCCATTTAAAAAGTGGATAATAAGCACCCCTGTAGCAAACATCCCATACCGTATAGGTAAACATAAAAATACCTGTACCTAAAACAAAAACACCCGCATACGCCGCAATATACAATGGAAACAAAGAAAAACCGGTCAAACCATCACATGCAAGTTTTATGAGTTTTTTCCATGTGTACCCAGTAACACCCGCCACACGCTCTGGGCGTTCAAATTCAAGAAAAGTACTTTTAAATCCGGTCCATGCAACCAAGCCTCTCCAATAACGATACGGCTCCCGACACTTTTGTATAGTGGTAACTACTTTTCTATCAATTAACCGAAAGTCTCCCACATTACGCGGAATAACCACGTCTGCCACAACAGCAAGCAATTTGTAGTAGAAAAGTGCAGTTGTATCTTTTAAAAAACCGTCATTACGAGCGATACGCTTTGCATACACAATAAAAAAACCGACTTGCCACTGTTGAATCATCTGAATAATTAGCTCAGGGGGGTCTTGCAAATCAGCATCTATGGTTATAACAGCATCTCCTGCTGCGTAATCATGCCCAGCGGTTAAAGCCATCTGATAGCCAAAATTACGAGAAAACGAAATGCCCTTGACAGCAGAATCAGCTTCGGCAAGCTCTTGTATAAGATTCCATGACAAATCTTTACTACCGTCATTCACAAAAATAAATTCATATTCATAAGAAAGAGATGAAAAAATGCCTCGAAGTCGGTTATAAATAAGAGGTATATTTTCTTGCTCGTTATAGGTCGGAATAATGACTGAGATAAGCTTTTGTGCCACGGTATAACTTTTTCAACATTTTTCTGAATAAGAAAGAAACATCATTTATCATTCCAGCATTCAATGCAATAATCAAACTATAGATAACATAGAGCACAGTGCACACCACAAACCCCTCTATATATTGAAATACGGGAAGTGTTATAAGCCCAGGCAATGCGCTTGTAGCAAAAGCTAAAAAAAATGCACATTCTTGGTACCATGGTTTAGAATAAAAATAAGAACACAACAAACCTAACCATCCAAACCATACAAGAAAAAACATAACAATAACCCCAAAACGGGCAAACAGAGAAGTAAAGAAAAAATGTCTATCGTTTTTTAAAAAATCAATTACCTGCCTACGCTTAATCGCGTTGTATTCAGGATTTCCCTCAGAAATTCCAGGAACAATTTTGCGAGCCGCCATAACAGAACATTCGTCTGCCCAAATTATACCATAAGGATTACGAGTAAACCCAAACCCTATATACACGTTGTGCCAGAAATGGTGTCCCATTTTTTCTACAGGCTCTAATTGCTGCGAAATAAGAAAATGATTCTTTTTATATAGCACATACTGATAATGCGCCAATGGCAAAGCAGCTCCCATCAAGGCAAAAAGCAAAGCAATAAGCTTTTTGTTTTTGGAAAAATACGGATCAAAGAATAAGAAAATCCCTCCAAAAAGATAAACCGGCAATTCAGACCAACTACGAATAAGACCAGATACACTACCCAAAAAACCCAATAAAAAGACACCCATGAAAAGCCATTGATAAGATTTTCTCTCAAAAGCTATCAGCAAAAAAGGTAATGGGACAAAAGCAAGCGCAAGCCCGCTATAGACATCACACACCGTATTAATCTTTAATGCTATTAAACAGGCTATTAGTAAGCCAGTTATTTTTGCTAACAAAGAACGACCTAAAAAAATTGCCAAAGCCGCAAATGCTATTCCTACAGAAAGAGAAATTAATGCAACAAAAATTGAAGCTCCTTCAAGAACATCTACGCCAAGCACATTACTTAGCAAGGGAACATAGAGAAAAAAACCAGGGTCATCAACGCTGATACAAGGTACAAAAGTATCGCCCACTTGAGAAAGTAAATAAACTCCATATTTTTTCAGAGCCTCATATGATCCAACAAGCCCAGCTCTTCTGCCCGAGATCATAAGTATCCTTTGGTATTTTTAGACTCTGAAATTCTCAATTGCCCCAGCACCACATCTTGCTTTAAGTAAGAACTGACAACATACAAAGGCCGCTCTTTAAGTTGCGTATGAATTCTGCCAATATACTCTCCCAAAAGCCACATCAACAAAAATTGCACACCTGTTGCTATGTACAAAACAACCGTAAGCCATTTAAAAAGCGGATAACGCGCATGATTAATAAAAGCATCTACTGCGATATAGGCAAACATTAAAGTGCCAGTTACTATTACATAAGAACCAATATACGCAGCAATCTTTAAAGGAAACCGAGAAAGACTTGTTAAACCATCAAAGGCAAGCTTTATTAACTTTGCCCAATTATAGCTTGAAACTCCCTGCATACGAGCAACAGGGTTATAATCGACAAAGGTATGAGAAAAACCACACCATGCAATAATACCTCGCATATAAGGCTCACGTTCTCTGCATGTTTTAACAACCTCATGAACCTTTTTATCGATCAAGCAAAAATCAGAAACATCTCCGGGCAATGCAACATCAGAAACTTTATTTAATAATTTATAATAAAGTGCACCGGTAATTTTACGCATCCACCGCTCTTCTCGATACGCCCTTCTGCCATACACAATATCAAACCCTTCTTTCCATTTTTTAATCATGACAGGAATAAGGGCAGGCGGATGTTGTAAATCACAATCCATAACAATGATCGCATCACCTTTTGCATAATCATACCCAGCAGTTAATGCCATTTGATAACCAAAGTTACGAGAAAAAGAGATACCTTCTATCCGATCATCTTGCATAATCAAATCTTGAATGATATCCCATGATTGGTCTTTGCTCCCATCATCAACAAAAAGAATCTTAAAATTATAAGAACGAAGACTGTCTAGCTGCTCCACGATAGCTTGATATATAAGTTTTATATTTATTTGTTCATTATAAACAGGAACAATAATTGAGATACTTTTCATAATGATCTAATTTTTTCCCATCGTTCTTTCAAAACAAAAACACCAGGAAAGTCCTTTAGTTCAATATAATTATCTCTTATGAATACATCTTGCAACTCTGTATCTTTCAAAACATAGCGATCAATAATAATTGGTCTTTTTTGTTTAATAATATCTAATAATTGAGGTTCAATTGCTCCAGAACAAGACTGATAAAGACCCTGAAATGAATGGGGGTAAAACCAAATATAAGAGGCTGGATAATAAAAAAAATAAGTATTGTTATTTGAAATCACTAAATCTTGCTGATCAAGAAACTGCGAGCAATAAGAAGTCCGGTTGACTTGGGGACTATAAGAAAAAGGTCTTAAGGCAAGCAAATGACTTAATGACGGTATACACAATAAAAATAACAATACTTGTTTATATTCTTTAGCTAAAAAATCAAAACCAAGTGCTGCAAATACAGAAAAAAGAAAGACATACAACAAATGATATTGAGGAGGACATGAAATTGAACAACCTATTATCAAAGCAATCAGAGAAAGAAACAATAAACAGATATGATTAAAATCAAATTTCTTAGCCGATAAAGCTAGAATAACAAAAAACCACAAAATCCTATCTGCTAAAAAATAATTATCAAAAAAATAAAGAAGGCTAGCCCAGACGCTTTTGCAAGAAGGTGCAAGTAAAGAATTAAATTTAAAATTACAAACTATATATTGCAAAACAGTTCCATGTTTTAAGAAAACAAAATAAGCCACATAAAGCGCCAAGGGAACAACTAAACTAACACCCCATACAATACTAGATACGAGAAAATCACGTCTTTTTTTATACAAAAATATAGCCAAAAACAAACCCATTACGCAGATAATAGGAATTACTTTTTGTAAAGATAAAAAAGATAAACCTGAAAAAAGACCACTCATAATTAAAAAAATAGAGCGCTGGTTAGAAAAATATAACAATAAATAATAGACGCCCCAAACAATACAGCTAACCTGCAAAATATCAGGTCTTATTTGATAGACAGACAGCAAGGAGGTCTTCCAAGATAGAACACAAAAAACTGCATACAAGGCCACTTGTCTATCTTTTAATAAAACCACAAGACGATAAAGACCAACCAAAGCCGATGCGAGAAACAAAAAAGAGATAATCCTTCCAATGATCATATTCCATAAATGATCTTTAGAAAGATAAAACGATAAAGAATAAAAATAATAACTTAGTGGATGATGATGTTGAAAAAAATCTTTATAAGGAACCATTCCCTTATATATAAACCAGGCCGTTCGCATGCATTCTATTTCATCACAACCAAAAGAATAAAAAAAATGCTCCAACTCCAAACAGAGCTATCTGAAAAAAAAGAAGAAGTCTTAATTCAATGTTATAAACCATCAGCACAATCCTTACGAATTAATATTCCAGGAAAAAAAAATTGTTTATAATGTTTTTTTAAATATGAATCGACTTCATCTGATGTTTCTATTTTGCCAACCTGAACAAACACAGGCATATTTTTTAAGATATCAATTGTTTTTTGATTGTGATTATTTAAAAAACGTCCATAAGTTTTTTGATCTCCCCAAAAATCTCCATGCCAAAAATAGCCAGGCCCTTTTCGAAGATTACAAACTAAATCATCACCAAAACAGTATTCTGATTCTGAGCAAAGGCTTCTAAAGTGCTTCAAAAGCACCCTCTGTTCATAATTTCCAAATGAAACATTCCCTACCCAATGTTTAAAAGAAACAGAAGATAAAAATGTTAAAAACAATATTAAATAACCTGTTTTGTGATCAAATATAAATCGCATACCCTGAATACCAATCAGAGAAAAATAAGGCAACGCAACAATCCAATAATGTGCCCCATCAATCTTCATACTTATAATACCTGTAATCAAAATACTTATAAGCAAACGAATGGGAATAGTGACAGAACGTGAATATCCAATAAAAAAGAAGGCCCATAAGGCAGCATTTGGCAAAAAAACTTCATTAACAAGCATTTTCATAAAACGCGCAAAGGTAAAAGATTTTGCCATTTCGGCATTAAACAGATAATTACATACAAAATATTGCCAAAAATGACCCTGAAAAATTAAAAAGATCCAATATAAACAGATAGGCAAAGCATAACCTACTGCCCAGAGAAGAATAGCAGAAAGTTTTTCTTGCTTGTAATACCATTCATAGCCCAACATCAATAGAGCAAAAAAAGGAAACATAAATGATTTTTGAAGAAACAAAAAAGAAAGGCTGTAGCAAAATGCACTTATCAATAATTTTTTTTGATTTCTTTGCTTTATGAAAAGAAAAAAATAATAAGTCCCAGCAGTAGCTAATGCAATTTGAGGAGTATCGGGGCGAACCTCAAATCCTGATTCTGCAAACATTTTCCAACACAAAAAAAATGATACAGTCAAGAAAGCAGTAAGTTGATCATAGACCAATAGGCCCAATTTATAGGTATACAATAAAGATAAGAAACAAAAGCCAAGACTGATTCCTCTCCCCCAAAAAAGATACTGATCAGCACTAAAGAAAAAACCAAACGGTGCTAAAAGATAATACAGAAATGGATGGTGATGCTGAAAAAAATCCACATAAGGAATCATGCCTTGAGCAACAAACCATCCGGATCGCAAGCACTCTAACTCATCGTAAATCCATCCACGCCTAAAAGCAGCTAACGTCATAATAAGAATCTGTGTACATAGAAGTAAGCGCCCATAAGCAAGATCATCAAGCAACCTACTCAAATTTTGTACGCAATCATAAAAATTCAGTTTAATTTTTTTATAAAGATTCATTGCCATGCTCTCTCACTAATCTCTTTGGCCAAATTTTAAAATTATAAGACTTAAAAAAACGAGCAATTTCATAAAAAAAATAAGCAACGAAAAAAGAAAAAGCCCAAAAATGCACCACTATATAACGATCTTCTATATGAGATAAAACTGCTAATGGAATAGCCCCTATAACACCAAATCCTATTAAAGATAAAAAAAAGTAATGTTTTTTTATGAATGCTAAAATTATTCCAAAATAACCCAACAAAAAAAATAAACGCATATACATGCTTTGAAAAAAGAAATGTATAAATAAAATTGGATTACCTAAAGCAAACGAGATTTTTTCAAAAAACCCGATTCTTCCTGCGTAGAAATCAAAATCATAATAAAACCAGGTAAAATTCCAAAACAATAAACTTTTTACACGCCTTACAATACAAGACAGATAATACCAGGGATCTTCTTTCACAAAGTCAAAAAACATTCGCTTGGCCTCATCATCAAAGGCAAGAGTTCCCAAAGGGTACTTTATACGCGCTGCACACCAAGAATCATTGCACTCAATTCCCCATTTATTAGGAAACTCTCCAAGACCCACAAGACCCAATAACCCAAAGGGGCCAACCAAAGACCTTCCGTAATGAACAACATTAACAATCATAAAAGGAACCCAAAATACAACTACATTTATAGCCAATACATATAAAACAAACGATCTATAGAGCCTTTTACCAGTGACACTATCACTCATTATCAAAACAAACAAAACAAAGATAAAAGGCCCAAAAAGAGCGCTTCTAATCCATTGCAACAACCCAACCAAAATAGCACCCAAAAACGTTATTGTGCTCTGTGTTTTTTTGTATGAAAGGACTGTATATAAAAGAGCAATAATGCCAAAATAGGTCCAAATATCGTTACGAGGTTGTACTGCTGTATAAACAAGAGGAAAGAAAAAAAGGGTAGCAATATAAACACAGAGAGCAAAACAAGAAGAATTTATGAGCAATAAACTCGTATAATACAAAAGGATTAAAGAGGCTATGAACAAAAATAAATATAAAATCTCTATGGATAAAATACTTGGACTATTAGTCGCTTTCCACATTAATCCCACTAAAAAAGAAAACCCTATCGTTTCAATAACAGGATGATGCCCCTTAACAGAGCCATCATACGGCTGACAAGAAACAATAACGCCATCTTTCCAAATTAAATCTGCTTCATACCATGTAAAAAGCGTATTGTGTTTATAAAAATTATAAGCACTTATATAGTAGCCAAAGCAATAGGACTTATTATCAAACAACCATTTTTGCTGGGTAGCTTTGCCCCAATACAAAAAAGCACAAAAAAAAGTCCCCCACCGTCAGGTCAACCTGGAGAATTCCAATTTTCATAAGCCAAACACCTTGAGTGGGTTAAGCATGAAATCCCAGCCATCGGCTTCCGTTGACATATCGGTCAGGATTTGTAGCCTTTTCGCTTCTCTTATGCCAGTTCCCATCAGCCAAGCATGGACGGTCGCCTCCTACGTTCTCGGGCAGAAACTGCGCGGGAACAAACGCTATCCGCTCGTCCTCATGCTCGAGCCTCTCTTCCGTTGCAACCTTGCCTGCGCCGGTTGCGGAAAAATCCAGTACCCTGACCACGTTCTCAGCAAGCGCCTCACCCCCGAACAGTGCTGGTCCGCCGCCGACGAATGCGGCGCCCCCATGGTCTCCATTCCCGGGGGTGAGCCCCTCATCCACCCGGAAATCGACAAGATTGTCGAAGGCCTCGTCGCCCGCAAAAAATACGTCTACCTCTGCACCAACGCTCTCCTCCTCAAACGCAAACTCGACCTCTTTAAGCCCACCAAATTCCTCACCTTCAGCGTCCACATGGACGGGCTCGAGCCCGAGCACGATGCCGCCGTCTGCCGCGATGGCACCTACAAGATCGCGGTCGAGGCCATCCGTGAGGCCGTGCAACGCGGTTTCCGCGTCACCACCAACACCACCCTCTTTGAGGGCACGGATCCGGCCCGCGTCCGCCTCTTCTTTGACGAGATGATGAAACTTGGCGTCGAAGGCATGATGCTTTCCCCGGGCTACAGCTACCAAAAGGCGCCGGATCAGGAACACTTCCTCGGCCGTGAGCGGACCAAGAAGCTCTTCAGCCAGATCCTCGCCAACCGCAAGCGCTCCTGGAAATTCAACCTCTCCCCCAACTTCCTCGAGTTCCTCCAGGGCAACGTCGACTACGAATGCACCCCGTGGGGCAACCCCACCTACAACATCTTCGGCTGGCAGAAGCCCTGCTACCTCCTTCAGGACGGCTACGTCCCCACCTTCAAGCAGCTCATCGAGGAGACCGAGTGGGAGAATTACGGCCACCGCAGCGGCAACGAAAAATGCCGCGACTGCATGGTTCACTGCGGCTACGAAGCCAGCTCGGTTGACGACACCTTTGGCTCCGTCCCCGGCTTCGCCCGCACCGTCAAGGCCGCCATGGCCTACGGAGCGTAACCTTTTTCATTTCTCCCATGCCCCAAGCCGACAAACACGCCCTGCCCACGCACAAGCCGGGTTCCATCGAGGGCAGCACCATGGAATGCGGCGATGCCACCGCCCGCCGGAACGCCCTGCAAAACGCCTTTGACTATCGCGGAGACGTGACGCTCGATCTTCAGGACGGTTCCCAACTCGCCGGATTCGTCTATCTCTACAACGAGTCCAGCGATCAGGTGCATCTTTTCGTTCCCCACGGCAAAGACTCCCTGCCCCAAACGGTTCCCGCCAGCCGCGTCACCCGAGTCCGCTTCACCGGAGAGGACACCGCGTTTGGAAAATCCTGGGATGACTGGACGGCCAAGGCGGAGAAGGAACGCCAGAAGGAAGCGGAACGTCTCGCCAAGGAAGCCGTCGCCCGCGGCGAACTCTGATCGGAACGCCCGTGCGCCGGGCCATCGAATGGACGGAAAAACCGGGCGGCGACGAGCCCCCCGTGATTTATCGGGTCTCCCTGTTTGCCGGCAAAGTCTCCTGGCAGCGGAAACTCAAGGACGCCGAGGAATGGGAGACTCCCAAGATTCTTCCCGAAGCCGCCTGGAACTCCCTGCTTGAGGAAATGGAAAAGCGCTACCACCGCCGCCGCGCCCGCCACGAAGACCTCCTCCTCGTCCGTTCCGTCGCCTCCCGTTCGCCCAAACTTCCCTAGGGGTCAAAGGCTCAAACTAGGTAGGCCACTTTTGATAAAAGTGGCAGCCACTTCTGTCAGAAGTGGCCTACCTGGCCTCACAATCTTAGGTTCAAAACTTCGGTAGGGCGGGCTCTCCGAGCCCGCCTCGTTCATGTCTCGAAATTCATCGGCACGGTAGGGACGCACAAGCGTCCGCGCGGGCGTCCCCGAAACCATCCCCTGCCGCGCAGGGGATGGGGACGGCCTCGGCCGCCGTCGTCCGTCCCTACCGAGTTCTTAAGCCTCTTCGCGGGAACCCTTCTTCAACTTCAACTTAAACTTAAACTTAAACACATTCACGACTCCCCCTATCTCCCATCTGCTATCTCCTATCTCCTCGCATCCTTAATCCTCATCCTAATCCTCATCGAATTCGTCCCTCCTTGCCTCCCAAGTGCCTTGATGGTATATACGGTATATGACGACTAGCACGTTTCTGAACGGCCGTTCCCAGTCCGTGCGGATTCCCAAGGAACTTCGCCTCCCCCCGGGACGGGTTTCCATTCGTCGCCTGGGTCACGGGGTGTTTCTTGAGCCTTGGGGCGGGGAAACGTGGCCCAAGGACTATTTTCGGAAAATCCGGGTGTCCGACCGCTCTTTTCGTCGTCCTCATCAGGGCCGGCTACCGGTGGTTCTGCGGCTCAACCCTTGACCCATCTTCTCGATACCCAAGCCTGCGTCTCCATCCTGCGCGGCCACCCGGCTGCCTTGGCGCGCATGGCTGCCCATCGGCCTTCCGACTTGGGCGTTTCCACGGTGACGGGGTTTGAGCTTTATTCCGGCGTCGAGGCTTGTCGTTTTCCTGGCAGGG
>OGWJ01000155.1_pt1 | contig 10661 bp, 19 predicted proteins | sample 1575991 | NCBI WGS metagenome assembly OGWJ01 (sample SAMN07581533, study PRJEB24739) | freshwater metagenome | place: Singapore | collected 2015-01 | reverse complement strand
ACCAAAAGCTCTGTTTATGTAACGGCACCTTCTTCTTTCCAGCGGCAGAAGCGACAGCAGAAAGACTAAGCCTCTCATCTAACCATTTAAACGTAGTTTCAGAAATTTCACCTAACATAAAAAACCTAATAGTAATAAAAAGAAACAGATCCAAAGATTAAGCTCACGATTACCTTTGTAATCAGCACAAATAAACATCCTATAAAGCTTCATCGTACAGATAAAGTAGGCCATCTCCCCAGACAGAAGTATCTACTACTTCCCAGGCGGGTGCGGATGCTTCCGTCAATTTCAGTTCCGCATCCAGAGTCTTTTTGTCCTTCTCGGAGTATGCCTTCTGGAGTTTGGCCTTCCATGCCCGCCACTCTTCTTTGCTGACATCGTACTCACTACTTAGCTTCTTTTGCGTCTCCTCGTGGGTTTTTACTCTGGAAACTGCTACCTCTGCTAGCCACTCGGCATTTGCCCGCTTTGCTTCCTTTAATGAAGCATACTTTTTCCATATATTGCCTAGTTCGGAGGAGTAAGAAACGTGGACAGAAATTTTTCCTTCTTCTACGTAGGCGTCCTTTCCATAGCTGCGAAGAATCTTACAATATTCTTTTGCTTCTTGCTCCCATTTATCTCTGTCCTTTTTTCGTTGCTCTTCTACAACCTTGTGCAGGGCCTCGCGCCGCTCCTTGTTTACCAGGCACAAAATCCAATTATACCATCTCATTCCCTACCTCCTTTGTGCGTTCGGTCATGGTTACCTCGTAACATTTTTCTCCTCCTCTTTTTCTTCCAACCAGAATATTTTTCCTCTAGGTCCAGCAGCATTTTACTAACCAGGTGTTCAGACACCCATCGCTGTCCATCAATTTCTCTGGCCAAATTATTTGGGTCATTGTATAAATCAAATGACATGCTTCTTGCAGCTAAACGAACTCCCTTGCTTAGGGGAAGTTCTGTATATCTATTAACTTCTGACTGTAGTTTATTTACTTCTGCTCGCAGTGCATCTCTTTCGGCTCTTAATAGTCGAATGTAATCTTTTTTTATTAACATTTGTGCAATATCTAGTTTCTTATTCACTTAAATAATCCTCTCCGCGCCGCGGCATCCTCAAACACGGTAATCCTGAGGCCATAGCTATCCTTGACTGGAAAGCAGTTGCTGCGTTGACAGCCCTTCTGCTCTTCCTCGTCCAAAATGTGCTGACTGTGGTGGTGATACACTAGGTCTACTCCAGCCCCAATAGCCAATCCGGTATACCATTCCCAGCCGGCAGTCTTGACTTGCCCTGTTTTGAGGGTGGCGAGGTGCGTCCGGTTTTCCATAAAAAGGAAACCCATGAAGTTCCAATCGAACTCAGCAGCGGCGTATTTATCCCAGGCTGTAGGAGCGTACTGGGGTGCCATTGGCTCTCGCTGGGAAAGGAATTGCTCTCCAACAAGGCGGAACTTTTCGAGGCGGAAGAGACGGCCAATCCGAGGCGCTTTAGCGGGCTCCAGTTGATACGACCTCTCATTACTTTGGTCCTCCCACACTTGGGGCGCTTCCTCTGCTTTGCTCCTGTTGGTGGTACAAAGAGCGTAAGTAAGCGAAACGAGCCAAATAATCCGCCGTTTCCTGATTGAGTTTCTGCAGTTTCCTGAGTTTCTTGACTGTATCACTGCGTTCCCCCGCATTGTAGCCGGCCAATGCCAGCGAGTAGTTGCCATCGAACTGCCCGATGAGGTACCTGAACTGACAGGCACCTGTCATGAGATTAACACGAGGCACATATAAGTCAATACTTTTTGTGGGAAGGTAACACCGCTTGCTGAATTCGGCGGCGTAGCGGGGCATTACTTGTGTCAGACCTACCGCCCCAGCCTTGCTTTGCGCTCCGGGGTCAAAGCGGCTCTCAATACACGCAAGGAGGACAAAGGCTAGGCGGTCCTCATGGGTGTCAAAGAAGCCCTCTGCAACTTCCACGACATCTCTTACTATGTTGGCCTTGGCAATGGGGCCTAATTCCCCGCCACACATCTCATACACGCGCTCCGTCATTTCTACAACGGCGGCATCATCGGGGCCTACGCTGGGCATAGGTTTGGCTGCGCAGGCGGTAGCAAAAAAGAAGGCCGCAATGCTAGAACTTATACGAAACACCAAGAGACACCTCCTTGCGGAAAGGATTTGTTGTCAGGTCAACCCACACATCTCCCATAAGCCGGCGTCCTGCAGTGATTTCCCACGCATCCCACTGGTGCTCAGTAATTCTCTCCAGTCGCGGGCGGTATGCTGCACCCAAACTCCATCCGGGCAGGGCCTTTTCAATAGTCTTGCTCGCCGTATTGCTACTGCTATTCTCTTTCTCTATTACCCGTTCAATAACGGTGCCGTCTGGCTGGACAATCTTCTCCACAGTACGGGTGACCGTCTTTGTAACGACCTCAGTCTTTACTTCGGCCGGCAAAGTGACGGTTCTGGGGAAACGCCAGTAAACCAGGGCGGCTCCGGCTACAAATGCCGCCACGATTGCAATGATTACTTTTTGCATACTTACTCCTAGTTAACAGGTAACTCAAAATGGACCACATCTCCACACTCACAAGATACATACACATCCGTATAGTACTCTGGGTAAGCATCCTCTTGGGTGTACACAGTGTACTCTTTTTTGCAGGAAGTACATGCTTCTTTGTATGGAAAAGTATCGTATTCTGGTATATCTTTAGGCTTCATCCACAATACCTTTCCATTTTAAAGGGGCAATGAATTACGGGTTCTCGGTTATCTGGCAACTCAGGCCCACTGTGAAGTTGCACCCCAACCCCGTCGCTGTCGAGCGGTAGCTTCCCGGTGGGACCTCCGCCATCCATGAATTGCGTCCATCCCAGTACACAGCATAAAGTGAGTTTCCTATGCATAAGCCTACCTCTGGAAAGCGCGTAGGATAGCTAGGAGCCCCCACGCTAGGACAAAACCGCATAGCAACCACAGAGCTGCCTGGACTGCCCGCCGGGCCCATAGGCCCCATCGGGCCAGTCGCACCATCCTTACCAGCTGGTCCCGGGACACTACTAGCTGGACCCACTGGGCCTGCTTCTCCTCGCTCGCCGGGGGCACCGGCAGGTCCTGGTTCACCCCTTTCTCCCCTAGGCCCTGGTACACCCTGAGGTGCCGGCGCTTTTCCCTCATTCTCTTTTTCTTCTCTTCCTCGTCTCTCGTTGTCATTACCACATCCCCTCTCTTCAAAGGCGCACGCCGCTACCCGTTCTTGGTAAGAGCCGCAACCGCTAAAGAAACTCACCAACAGCATCATAGAAAAGGCCGCGAATCCTTTCAACCATTGCGTCAACTTCATCACTGTGCTCCTCGTATTTATAGATGGCTCGCAGCTGCATCTCGAAATCATGCAGAGCTGCCTTTACACTACCAGCTTCCAGGCAAATGTCAAGGGCTTCGCGGTCATCTGGGTCTTCGCAGTTAAAGTGAAGTGTGGTCTTCATGCTCATTTCCTCTTGTAATTATCGGTAGTTATCCCTGGCCCACCCACGTCCCATCAGTTGAAAGTTGCCGCCCTGAATGAACCGTTCCCAGTCGTGCTCGCAAGAAGTGACCGGGTGCTCCTCTGTGGTTTCAGCGGAGGGCTGTGCATCTTTCCACTCGTCTTGGGTAGGCATTACCCGGTAATTGTCAGCAGTGCGAAGGACAACTAAATCACCCTTGCATTTTGTGCATTTATAATCATAAAGAGGCATACTACGTTCCTTTCGACGAAGCTTGGTTACTTTCCAACGGTTTCTTCTCTCTTTCCATTTTATCTACAGCGGCCTCAAGGTACATAAGGCGCTTGGCAAATTTCTGCAGAATGTCGGCCACCGCGTCCAACTCTTGCTCAGTTGTGTTACGGTGCTCCGCTACCTCCTTGATGAGTTGCTGCAGTGTTGCACTTTCTAGGCTCATTATTCTTTCTCCCGTCTTCTCTGGGCTGCTGCCTTCTTCAGCTCGGCAGCTTGTTTTGGTGGAGCTGAGGCAGCGGCTATCTCCAGCTTAAGGGCCTCTTTCTCGCGGCGAAATCCGGGCCGAGTGTGGCCATCAGGAAGTGCGGCCTGCATAATCATGGGTGCTTCGTAGACCCGTACAAACCTCCCTGCTGTTTCAGCGTCAGGGCAACCGCAATCATATTCTGGGTCATTGTCTGGGGGAGGAATCCCGTACTCCGCAATGGGACGTTGTATTTCAAACAACGTATCGCAATATCTGCATTTCCAGCAATATGTCATATTTTTAGTCTTTCATATATGGCTTTTATTTTTAACAAAAATACATACTCAAAAAATTAATCATAAAGTATGTCCACAAGTTTGGCAGTGAGGGGCGGGAGGGGGGTCCTCAAATTCAATTTTTACTATTCCAGATGGAGTATACACACAGGCAGTGTAGTCCTCTAAACGGTATGGGGGCTCTTCGGCTTCCGGGACATGTGGATTTTTACAAGACATACGCTGTAGTAGATGCTCTCTGTACATACGCAGTTTTGTTGCATATCCAAGTTTAAGTGAAAGTTGATTTTTCTTTCCGGTTTTTTCAAATAGAGCAACATCGAGTGCTATAACATGCTCACATATATCATTAAAAATACTCATTTCTCTTCCTCCTTCTCTGTCCTTGCAAGAAACGCTCGCCAATCAGCCAGCCCGCTCACCGATGGCGTCTCAAACGTGTGAACCTGGGCAATGCTGAGTACGTCTCGAATGGGCACCTTGTAACCGGCCACTGCCCAGCCGTGACTCTTAATGTACACCAGCTTACTCTTCTTTGTCAAGCGCTCAACCAGTTTGCACAACTCTTTGCTGTCAAACTCTAACCACACGTTATGCCTAATGAAATAGTAGATGAATACAGGGACCCGGTCTTTGCGGGCGCGAAAGGGGCCACCGGGCTTACGCTGCTCAATGTTTCCCCACCTCTCAATGAACAGGTTCTCTGTCTTGTCCAGCCCATAAGTGTCGGTCTTCAGTTCAATAAGCTTCCCGTCTGACAGCCTACGAAAGTCGGCGCGGTGTTCTGGGTAGACAACAAGAGGGCTAGGGTAGTATTGCATTAATAATTCTTCACCTCTATCGCCTACTTGAAGCTGTTCTCGCCAGCTAAATGATTTCTTACGCATAGTCACTCCGGGGAAAATTTAGAGATGCAAATTCACCATAGTATTTAATAGAAGCCATATCGTATGCCCGGGCTGCCTCTTCTATTGTGGCATACATCCCCAAATTTTTAGATTTTCCATTAACTTTAATACAGGCGCGGTAAGGATGCTGAATGCTTACTCCTTTATATCCAGTGGAGCTGTTTTTTTGTAATCTTCTATTTCTAACACTTTCTAGTGGTGTTGCAGGGCGAAGGTTTTCATCTCTATTGTCTAACCCATCATGATTTATATGGTCAATATACTTTTTTGAGTTACATAAAAACCTATGTAAAAACGTATTTTTACCATTAATCCAAGCAACTGCGTATACTGTAGTAAGTGCTTTATGGGCGCACCAGTTATAATTTTTTACTTTTTCAAAAGACTTTCCTTTACTTACTTTAGCAATATATCCTTGGGTAAGCGGAATACACCAGTATTCCCCAGATTCATGAAGATACGGTTGCCTTTTTATTTTAGTCTTCACTCTATATCCTCCTGTACCAATGCATCCAGCCACCATTGCGGGAACATATCCCGAGCCTCATCATAGAGGCGCTGGAATGAACTGTCAATAATAAAAGTTTCACCATAATCCGATATGCTCCTCACAATGCGCCCACTCGCCTGCAAGAGTTTCTTTACTGTCTGCCAGTTATACCATTCCGAGTCCTGCCCTGCCATGTAGCGGATAGCCGGTTCCTCAAGGGAGGGCCAGGGCACCTTTACAATAACCTGGAAGCGGGCCAAGTCCCCTATCAAATCCAGTCCCTCTTCGAGCCCGCAGCCCACCAATATCTTGCCTGACTCCGGGGGAAATGCCTTGAATGCATTGACCACCTCAGTGCGGTCCTCCTTCCTGTGGAAGAGGAGGCGGTCCTTGAGGGGCCCATCCCCCATCAACGCCTGCAGCTCCCTTGCGACCTCATACGTGCAGTGTAGCATGCCCTTCTGGGCCGGGAAGCGCGCCGCAATATTCTCCAGTGTAGCCAGCATGCGGGGCAAGGTGCGGGCCTTGGTTGCTACACTCATACTCCCAACTGGCATGTAGGTGACGGGGCGGCGGGCGGGGTCAACAGGCGAAGCGGCGGTGTAGTACTGCACCCTCTTCTTGTCTAGCCCCAGCTGCACCACGTCCGGCTTCCCGATGGTGGCGGAGAGGAGGAATATCTTGCGTGTCTTGGAGGGTGGCCACAGGATAGGCGGCTGGTCCCTCACGTCCACGGGCAGAAGCTTCAAGCAATCCCGCATCTCGCCCCTATACAGGTCCTCCCCCCGCTCGACCACGTAGCGTGGCTTCCCACTAGTTAGCTCATCAAGGAGCATCTGCTGTTTCTCATCCAGTCCGGTCTTTGTCTCCCGCATTCGGAGCCAGTTAATGAGGTCCTGATATGACTGGATACTATTGTCGTAGTGATAATCGTGACGCCACAGCCGGTCCTTCGCCCGGTCCTGCAGCAGGTTAATGGCCGTGTGGGCCTCATCATAGATAATGGCGCTCTTGTGTAGGCGATTGGCCAGGTAAATGTAGGAGTTGTAGACAGCGTAGGGCATCACGTAGGAGCGCTTACGCGCTTGCAGATAGGGGCACCCTTTGCAATAGTGCTTCTGCTTTCCTTTTACCACTTTGCAGGAGGTCTCGTCGTCCCAGTTGTGACAGGTGTAGAGCCCGGCATTGGATAGCGTGTGAAGGCCGGGGGTCTCCTGCACGTACTGGTCCCGCAGGATGTTGGTCGGGGTGAGAATGGCGTTAGGGAGCTTGTGGACTTTGTGAAGCCACTTAGCCAAAGTGAGAGCAATGAAGGATTTCCCTAGCCCAGTCGGGAGGTTACATACGAATACATCAAAATGGTGGTAGTCCCTCTCTATCTGAAGCAGAATCTCCTTCTGTATCGGGCGCGGCGTGCGGGGGCAGAAATCCAGGATGCTCGGTGTCTTGTTCTCCAGAAAACTCATTGTTCTCTACCCCCTCAGTTGCGTACTCGTTCCAGTCAACTACAAGCTTGGATATGACAAGTGCTGTATCCCAGTCCCCTGCCAGCGCAGCCTTGATGCGGCGACGTAAAGCTTGCTGAGGATGGTCATCATTATAGACAAAGAGCAGCTCATTTAGAAACCGGCGGTACATAGCTACTTCTTTTTGCATGTCTTTACCTTGGTGTAAAAGCGAAAAGAATTGGGAGCCCGCAGGAGTCCGTATTTCTTCGTTTTTAAATGTATCCGTTCTTGCCACTCAAGAATCTCTAGTAAATCAGCCATCTCTCCATAATTAAACCGCAAAGACTTATCGTCGCTTTCATAGAGGTACCCGCTTCCTGTATCAGTAAGGCGGATAGAAGGCCCCTCAAAATGCTCTGCTCCTGTTTTTTTGTCGGCCCAATGGCGGGTATATGTTTCTGTAATTGCGTCTTCAACTACCCTCATTCTCTTTTTCATATCCCCTCCTGCATATTGTAGCGGGCCCGCAGCTTTTGCATGTTCAGGGCCTGTAACTCTTCTACACTGGTGCCGAGCAGGATGCAAGCTAATTCTGTGTACCACACAATGTCACCCAGTTCGAGCAGGAGCTTGTCATGGTCTACAGGGCGGTCCTTATATAGGGCCTTCTTAATAAGGTCAGCCACTTCGCCTGCCTCACCGCAGAGGCCCAGGCCCACGTTCACAAGGTCACGTCCCGTAGGGCTGCACGTCTTCTCTACAAACTCTCGGTAATTCATTTCACTCCCTCCCATATCTGGTCAATCAATCCCAGTTCCAATGCTTGCGTAGGATACACATACCAGTCATGTTTAAGCTGTCTCATCAACTTATTACGGGGGTAACTAGGGTCCTTCTCCTGCAGACGATGTAGTACGTCATCGACAAACATCCTGTCTGCCCACTCACTATGGGCATTTTTAGTAGACTCTCCCATGTGGAGCATCATACTGCTGCGCGGCATCATCACTCGCCAGTTGCAACCTTGGAGAATCCACGCCGCTGCGCTTTCCGCTCGTCCTGCAACCACGCCGATAATGTTTTGTGGGCAGCTCCTAATAATATCAAGGCAGAAGCGTGCCTCGTCGTCGTGTCCCCCGTCGTTGTTGATAACAAGATAGATTGGGCGGTTGCCTCTAAAAGAACTAATGCCTCTGATAAGTGCTTCTGACGAGGCGGGACCGATGCCCGGCGCTTCTTCTTCATGTGGTTGTCCTAAGTAGATTGTTCTTTTCCAGTCGATGCTCACAATGTTTTTCATCCCCGCCCACTCCTATACTTTCCAAGCATCCCCAGCAACTCCCTCTTGCGGGGCTCCGGGTCTACCTTGCTTAACTTATCAGCAATCCACAGGATGGTCAAGCCCATCATGAGAGCATCCCCTGCATCATTCTTGATGTACCCTTCGGGGGCATGCTTGTGCCAACTCATGGGACTTACTTCTAAGCATACCTCTGCTTCAACCCCGCCCATCACGGCACCACATGCTCGTTGCAAACTCATGTTGGGTTTATTAAAGCCTCGCTTACCAAAGAAAGGGGAGATGAGTTCAAGGGCAAGGATGTCCGCCTTAGGGAAGTCAGCACGCAGCGCCGTTACTAAGCGATGCAGCTTGCGATTAAGGGCCATACCTGGACTAATTTCAATCACTCCCATATCTACACATTTCCCTGCCTCAAAAAGAGCATAGCCTGGCTGACTGCCACGAGAGGAAGCAGAAGGGTCCACCACCAGCATGCGTCCAGTGAGTACCAGGTTAAGGTAGCGTTCAACATCTTTCTCAAGGATTGATTTAGGTGCGGCCACTGTCTATCTCCTAGTCTTCGCACTTGATTTCAGCAAGGGTATCCGCAATCACTGCTGACCCCTTGATAGGTATAACACCGCCCAGCAGTTTATTCAAGTCCGAAAGCGCCTGATTCTCCAGTATGTGAGCCGCATACTCAGCGTGGATATCCCTCACTTCTATAATGGTTTCATCGTGGTAGTCATAAATGTAGGGGTGCCACTCGATTCCTGCAATGTCCAGCAGTCTACTATAGATACTCGTGTACAGAATAAGGCAATCGTGGGCTGTGCTTTGGCAAGTGCGATTCACCAAATCCTTCACGTAGTCAAAGGATACCCCGATGGGCCGACCAATGCCATTAAGTATCCAGCCTCCCCTATCCCGATGCTCCCTTTCCAGCCGCCGCCCATAGGCCCGCACCCCTGCATACAGTTGCCAGTAGGCGCGGTGCATTTCCTCTCCTTCCCTGTCTGAGATGTCAATGCCCTGAAGGCGGAGTATCTGCACTAGCTTGCCAGCGCTTGCGCCATACCCCGCTCCCAGCTGGAATGTCTTGGCAATGCCGCGCTCCCTCTTGGCGTTTTTCTTGGCGGAGGCAATTCCTTCCTTTGTCGGATTGTTAGGGTCACAGCCAGCTGCTCGGATAGCGTCCCCAATAATAGGAAGCCCGGCACCTGTAAACAGGTACACATCATTAGCGGGGGCATTGGGGCCATACAGCTTCCAAAGGGAAGGGTCCTTGCTCAACTCTGCAAGTACTACCTGCTCGATAGCAGAGAAGTCTAGCTCGACCAGCTTATAGCCGGGCCGGGCACGCAAACAGGAGAGGAATGGGCGACTCTTAGGAAACTGAGAATAGTTAGGGGTGTTTGCTGCAATGCGCCCGGTAAGCGTTCCAGGCAGGCGCGCATTGCCATGCAGAAATCCAGTGTGAGCGCTCAGCTCAAGGGCCTGGTCTACAAACCCTTGCTCTTTAACCAGGTCGTTCTGCTTAATAAGCAGCGAGCCTACTTCCCCAAAACCCAGAAGAGCATCCCCATCAACAGCAGGCTGCCCACTATCTGTATGCTTACGTACAGGATAACCGAGAGCATCATAAAATAACCATTGCCTTTGGGCTCCGCTATTCATATTGAAGTGACGAGTACGTCTAGCTTCTTCTAGCTTCTCTTCCCACTTGAGGTAGTTCTTGGAAACAGTCCCATCTTTCTTGTATTGAGTCGGGCGCTTACTCAGAACCTCATCGACTTGTGCTTTGTCATACACGGCCATCGCGTGTTCAATAGACGGGTGGGAAAGGAAAGCCTGTTTTGCTGAGTCAATCTGCTGAGTTAGGGCGTTGTGGTAGGATTGAAGGGCCCGCCGGTCCGCATAGCCACCCCTCAGCTTCTGCTGCACATGTCGCAGGATGTACTGAGTATATCGCTCCTGCGAGAGGAACTCGGCAAGGGCAGGGAAACGCTTAAGAACAGGCAGGAAGATGTGGATGTAGAGTAGCCACGTAGCCTCAGCATCAAGGGCGCAGTACTTACCAAGGATGGAGACAGGAGCCTGCCACATCGCTCCCTTATTTGGACGCAGCCAGCGGTCCCCACGCTGCACATACCCCGCCTTAGCCTCAGTGCTTGTGCTGGAGTAATGGCCGTTGTCTACAAGCCATGCATCCAACTCCAGCTCGTTGGTTTCATTCCAAAGAAGGAGGTCCTTCTGTGCTGCCTTGAGGCCCCACTC
>OGWJ01000154.1_pt1 | contig 10676 bp, 14 predicted proteins | sample 1575991 | NCBI WGS metagenome assembly OGWJ01 (sample SAMN07581533, study PRJEB24739) | freshwater metagenome | place: Singapore | collected 2015-01 | reverse complement strand
CCCCGTCAAGCCCGCCATAGCCGATATTCCAAGGCTGGCAGCTTACTTAAACTTAAACCTAAACGTAAACCGTCTCTGCCGCCCCTCCCCGCCAAGCCCGCCATAGCCGATATTCCAAGGCTGGCAGCTTACTTAAACTTAAACCTAAACTTAAACTAACAATTACACCCCCCAATCCCCGTACATTTTCTCCAGTGCCTTCCGAACCGCCGCTTCGGTCTCTCCAAAGCTGGGGAGGGGACGGATGGATCAGCGCTGGATGCCTAGATTCGGTCGGACTCCTTTTCGCACCACCTTCCAGTTTTTATCCACGAGTTCTCCGCCGGATAATTCTTCATATTTTTCCAGAACTTTTTCCAAAACCTTTTTGTCCGATTTGACCAACACCGCCTTTTCGTCCGTGGTCGACCGGACCACGACAGCGTAGCCAAAGTATTCATATCCATAATTACCCGAACCCACCTTGTCATACACGGTCGAAACAGGTTCCACTTCCATCCGCAACCGGCTTTGCAGAAGCAATTCTCCCTCCCCTTCCTTGGAGGAGAAAACCAGAAACTCCCCCTGCTCCTTCTCCCGACCGCACGGCTTGCCAAAAAGGAATGTTTTCCATCGAAAAGCTCCCAGAGGTTTTTGCAACGAGCTGCCGGTGTCCAGCAGCGTAAGATGCCCGCCAATTTCCTGACGTTTATCGTTGATCGAACCTTCGTGATTGGAAGATTTTTTTGAAATTTGGTCGTCCACTTTTAATCGGGCCATATCCATCTCCGCTGCCCACCCATCTGGCAAAAAGGGCAACGCCAGAAGGACAAGTAGGCCGAGGTTTTTGCAAAACATTATGTTTTCTTAGCAGTTTTAATGATTTAGATCAAGCAAGGGTGTTTCCCAACGCGAAACGGGATCTTAAATCCTGCAAAAGTTTAATTCCCGTAAATTCAGATTTTGGACAAATACCTATGGATCAAAACTCCCTCCGCAACTAACGACGAAACCGCTAAACCCCTAACTAAACCCCCCAATCCCCGTACATCTTCTCCAGCGCTTTGCGGGCCGCAAAGCCTGTGTCCGATTTTTTACCGTAATTCGATCCGCTAGAAACTGTAGACGACTTCCGCTCCGGCGTAGTAGGCAGGGCCATTGGCACCCTCCGGCTGGGCGGCCCCGCTGGAGACTTGATAAAGATTGGCGCCCCAATCCATCCGGTATTCGGCGCGGATCATGACATTTTCGATCACGTTGAAGCTGGCGGTCAGGGTGTACTCCCAGAAATTGACCCCGGTCACATGACGGGTGGGATTATTTGGCTCAGGAGTGTTGTGGGTGGTGCTTGCGCCGATGTATCCCAAGACCCCGTCATTGTTGCTTCCAAGGTACTCCCCTCGACTCGAAAGGCTAAACCAGTCGTTGAACTGGTACTTGGCGTAGGCACCCGCCCCGTACCAGTGGGTATTGATGTTGGCCGGCCCATCGGCGGCCACGCCGCTCAGATTTCCGAACACCGTGTTGAAAGCGAGCAACAGCTTGTCGTCGGCAAATTTTGGAGACCAGTTTCCCCAGGAGTTATAAAGCAGCATGTAGGCGGAGATGTTGCCGTTGTTGGCCCGGGCCGGTTGGCTAGAGGATGTGAGGCTGCTGTTGGTGGCACCCGTGGAGGTATTGTTGTCGTACCCTGTGCTGTACTGGAAGTTGTTGCTCCAGTTCGCGTTTCCTCCTGGAGCCGTCACATTGAGCGAAGCCAACAAGGCGACCCCGTCGCCGGCGTTGGGGTTGAGAGTGGTGTTGTTGTCGCTGTTCGAACCGTTGACCACCCCCAGTTTGGCGTCGAGGGAATCGTCGAACCGGTAGGAAGAAAGAACGCCCGTGTAATAAAGGGGCATGACGTTGAAGAGAATGCCGTAGGTGACATTGAGGTTGGCCGGACGTTCGATCACCTCATATCCCATTGTGGAGACAAATTTCCCGATCTGGAAATCCCACCCGTTCCCCACCGGAGCCCGGACGGAGGCGTAGGCTTGTTCCAGAAAAAGGGTGTTGGAGTTGTTGTTGGTGTTGTATCCGGCGTTGGGGGTGCGGTTCACGAAATAGGAGGCGTCCTCACCGATCATTACGTCGGCCCGAAACCCTGCCTGGGCCTTGTTCTCGGAGGTCATGGCCTTTTCCAGGGCCAGCTTGAAGGCATAGAGATTGAAGTCCCCCCGTTGGGCCGTGTCCGTCGCATAACGAGTCGCCACCATGGACTGGTTGCCGGATCCGGTGAAATTATAGCTGTAACCGGCATCCACATAACCGCTCAACTTCACCCCCTTCTGGGCCGTTTCCACAAAGTTGTTCTGCACGATTTTTTTCGTGTCCGTGGCGGAAGCGGCCACATCGGAATCTGCCAATCCTTGGGTGGTTAGCGTGGCCATGAAGGCCACCACGGTCTGGATCTGGGTGCGCATGTTGTAAGCTCCTTGATTGGGTTGGACCTTGAAGACGGCAAAAGCTGTCTTGCAGGGATGGGAATCAAACCAAATGAGCCAGACCACTCACAAGGGGCTTTTCGCTTTTATTCACATCTTGATTCGACTCACCCAACCGACATCCTCCGCCAAGCCCGCCATGGCCGATACCCCAGCGGCCTTGGCTTACTTAAACTTAAACCTAAACGTAAACCATCTCTGCCGCCCCTCCCCGTCAAGCCCGCCATAGCCGATATTCCAAGGCTGGCAGCTTACTTAAACTTAAACCTAAACTTAAACTAACAATTACACCCCCCAATCCCCGTACATTTTCTCCAGGGCCTTCCGCACCGCCGCCTCGGTCCGCGGCTCCGCACTTACCCCCTGCAGAACCGGCAGTTTTCCCAAAAGACCCACCAACCGGTGGGCCAGCGACTCCATGATCTTCTTTTGAAAACGACCACGGGGTCCGATACCTCCGCCCAAAAGGGCACGCACTTTCGCCGCCGGCACACTCCAAGCCCTCACCGGAGTTTCCGCCACCACCGTGGCGGAACGCGGCTTCCCGGTCAGAATGGATAACTCCCCAATTAACTGTCCCGCTCCCGGCCGGGCCAACACCAACGGCTCCCGACCGCTTATCCTCTTCTCCACCCGCACCCGACCGGAAAGCAGGATGAGCAACTCACGGGCCTTGTCCCCTTCCGCCACCATCACTTCGCCTCGCCCGAACGAGCGCATCTTGCCCGACGGAAAGATGCTTTTCCATTTGCCCGCTCCGGATGCCATCCCAACACTCTACCCCCACCTCAGCTTTCCATTCCAGCCCCGACCATGATCTCCTCCTCCACTTCCGGCACGCGCGAAAAAAACCTCCTCGTCACCCTCGGCTTCTGCGCCACCGACGTCCTCCTCATGGCCGGAGCCGCCTGGTACGCGGACTCTCTCGCCATCCTCAGCGACCTTCTCAAGGAAAGCACCGACTTTCTCGCCGTGCTCGCCTCCTACCTGACCATCCTCGCCCTCCGAAAATCCCCCGGCCACCGGTTCGGCTACGGCATCGGCAAGCTGGAGAACCTCGTCAGCCTCGCCATCGGCCTCGTCATGGTGGGTTGCTCCCTGTTTCTTCTCACCATGGTGGTCAGCCACTTCCATCATCCCGTTCCGACCCGTGGCACCCTGCCGGGCCTTCTCATCTTTACCGCGTATGCGGCCATCGGTTTTGCCATTTGGGCCCGCAACCGCTGGCTCCTCCGCCAACAGCACAGCCCGATCATCGAATCCCAGGCCCGCCTCTGGTTTTCCAAGGCCTGCTTCGACGCCTTCATGGCCACCGCCCTGATCCTGGAGCTGCTTTTCCGCACCCAGCCTTGGAGCCTCTACCTCGATCCCCTCGCCTCCCTCCTCGGGGTCGGCTTCATGCTCCACGCCGCCTACGCCATCGCTTCCTCCTCCGTCGACGACCTGATGGATGCGGCCCTCGAGGAAACCACCCAGCTCCAGATCCTCAACCAGCTCGTCCGCCACCTCGACGACTACGAACGACTCCACAAGGTGCGCAGCCGCCGCTCCGGCTCCCAAATCTTCGTGGAAGTGTTTTTGGAATTCGCTCCCACCCTGCCCATGGCCGAGGCGCAAACCCGGATCGCCCGCCTCCGCCAGTCCATCGCCGCCACCATCCCCGGCGCCGAGGTCTCCATCCTCCCCCACGCGCCATGAGCCAAAGCAAAATTCACATCAAGGTAGGGCGGCATCTCCGCATGCCGCCTCGTTCTGGGTTGCCCTTAGAATATTCGATGAGGCGGGCTGAGACAGCCCGCCCTGCCAAGGCTCAGAGCTTAAGTTTCACCCTTACTTCAACTTAAACTTCAACTTAAACTAACAACGCCCGTTTATTTTTTCTTCTTTGTGGAAACTTTCGAACGTCCCTTCGTCAGCCATCCCGACTTGTAATAATCCTCCAGTCCCTCTTCCAGACTAAAACGCGGCTCAATCTTCAGATCCCGCTTGGTCGCCGCCATGTCCGCCTCCGTATGCGGCTGGTAGAAGGGATACGGGCAGTCGAAATACTCGGGCTTGAGCTTCATCCTCAGCACCCGATTCAGTCCCTCGATCATCTCGTTAAAACTCCGGGGCTGACCCGATCCCGCGTTCCACACCCCGCTCTTGCCCGACTTCATCGCCGCGATCGTCATCGCCACAATGTCCTTCACGTAGACGAAATCCCTTTTCTGCTCGCCGTATTTGAAAATCCGCGGCCGTTTCCCAGTCAGCATCTGTCCCGCCAGATGCCAGGCCATGCTCGCCGGCACTCCTTTGTGTCCCTCCCTCGGTCCATAGACATTGAAGTAGCGTAGTCCCGCGATCTGCCAGCCCGCTTCCTCCTCCTTCACCGCCCGGGCCAGATTTTCCAGCTGCACTTTGGAAAAAGCGTAGGCATTGGCCGGAGCCAGCGGATCACCAATCCGGTTCACTCCCGCCCGGATGCCATAGGTCGCCGCGCTGGAGGCATAGACGATCGGGGTCTTCTCGGGCCGCAGGTAATCCAACAGCCGCCGGAATCCCTCCACGTTGTCATGGGTCTGGATTTTCTGGTCCTGCAGGGTCGTGTCCGTGATCGAGGCCAGATGAAACATCGCCTCCGGCCTCCGCCCGCGGAACTCCGCCTCCCAATCCATCCGGGAGACATCCCCCGCCACAAAATCACCCCGAAAACTCTCCAAGTTGGGGAAGGAGCCGCTCCGAAAATCGTCGATCACCGTCAGCGCCGCGCCGGGAAACTCCTCCTGCAGGCGAAGAACCAGGTTCGAACCGATAAAACCGGCCCCTCCTGTGACCCAGATCGACTTCATCTTTTTAAGGGTATATAGATAAAAAGTTATTCCCAAATAAAAAAATCGCCTGTAGATAACCTCGTGGTCACAAAAGTCGATCAGCCGATAGCCATGCCCTACAGAGACTTAAAGATTTCCCTCTGGCTAAAAAAGTTCTTATGGAAGGGCCTTATTTTTTCCTTTTCTTGGTCTTTCTTCACAAGTTGTTGGTCACAGGAGAACGCACCGGAACCCGGCTCTCCCATGTTTGGCGAGGATGTGGTCACCCTTTCCGCCGAAACCGCCGGCCTTTTCTCCATCGGGAACTCCAACAACTACCGCTACCTCCCCCAGCTCATCACCGTGGGATGGCAGTTGGACGAGATTGGTAACGACGACTGGACCCGCGGCAACACCGAGTTCCTCTTCAGCGGCATGTATGCCCCGGTCATCCACGGCCCGAATCCCTGGTTCACCGGCGGCCTCTTCGGCCCCCGCTACAACTTTATCCAGGAAGGTTGGCCCGTGATCCCTTACCTCGAGTCCCGCGTCGGCTTCATGTTCACCAACGCCACGGGCGCCCCCGACTCCCAAGGTCAGGACTTCTGCTTCAGCTTCACCGTTGGCGCCGGCGTCCGCATCCCGGTGATGGATCGCCTCTCGGTCAACCTCGGCGTCCTCTTCCAGCACATCTCCAACGGCGGCCTTTCCGAGCCCGAGACGCAAAACGTCGGCCTCGACTCCATCGGCCCCACCCTCTCCGTCAGCTGGGCATTTTAGGCCTGTCCGTATACCATTTCTTAATCTTAATCTTCATCTTAATCCGGCCTTTCCCCCAACTTATTCACACACTGGTTCCGGACTTAAAACTCGCTGATGGCGAGGCATATAGATTTGGATTATTATATGGTTTTATGCCGTTCTCCCAAACTTGTTCACCTATCACCTAGACCCGCCTTCTGTTGCAAAATCCCATTGAAAATCAAGCACCGAGTTCATAACTTTTGCAGAAACAGCGTCAGCACCTTCTCTTGGAACTATTGTGCCTCTAAGTTTACCAGCAAACATTCTTGCAGTTTTCTCTAAAATTGCAGTTCGAATTACCGGATCTGTAACTTGGGTTTGGTATGGCCAAGTTGATGGCAACTTTCCAAAATATGCTTTAAGCGTGTCATCCCAACCATTTTTTCTTAATTTTCTTTTGTCCATGTCATCTTGGGAGAAGGTGTAATGGTAATTAAGTTCAGCAAGTAATTCTGAGTCCTGAAAATATTCTTTTTCTTTTGTTTTCTTCTTTGGCATAAATTACTAATACAAAAGTCTTATGAAATATTCCACTGATTAAAATTATTTTGTGGGACCTTGTTAGATTGGGACTCCGGTGGTCTGATGTTATCAAAGGCATACCGGACACTATCCATTGCGTGATCTAGGAAGTCTTGGGCTATATTTAATATCTTTCCGTCTTTATCACTTTGCCAAAGATAATTATTGTATTCTTTCCACAAGTTTACACTCCTCTTTGTTACATATATCTTTTGTTCCTGTATAAATTGAATGCCTTGATTTTTAACTCCTTGTCCTTTCGATACCGGCATAATTAGAATGCCGTAGGATTTGATTTCATCAATCGATTTAGGTTCAGCAGAATCAGCCATACATAATGCTTTTTCTAATGAAATCATAGCGTCTGCTATGTTTTTATTTGATAGGCCTTTTTGATAAAGTATTTCATCTAAAATATACGCTCCGTTCCAATAATGTATTGCAACAAGTGACGAAGGATCGTTTGTATATCCAAAATCAAGTCCGTATCTGACAAGTTTTGCTTCATGAGGTATTTCGTCAGTTTGTTTCCAGTTCTTGTATATTCGGTTTTCAGATTCTCCTAAAAGTCCCATTCCATATACTTTCCACCAATTATTATTTCCTTTTCTCGAAAGTATTGCCTGTCTAATATTTTCATCTAACCCTTCGTTATCTTCAAAAGTTAAAGTAATGAAATCAACATTTTCTTTACCTAACAACTCATCGTAAAACCAGAAGGAACTCACCGGATTCCAGTCAAGATAAATAATGTTTTTGGTTCGAATCTCAAGTTGAGTATATGTTTCAAATGGTATTTCGTTGCATTCATTCATAAATAACACATCTCTTCTTGGGCCTCTAACTTTACTTGGCTCGTCAACGCTGAAAAATTCAATTTGCGATTTGTTTTCAAATGTGTAAGTGTAATTTGTTTTATTCCAAGAATTATCTTTGAAATAGTTTTGAGCATTCATAATATTTAGAAAATCTCTTATCGCCCCTTTTTTTAGGTGTGGTAATGTTTGACTAACGACTGATATTAATTGATTTGGAACTGTTTGAGCATAAGCGATACACCAAATTAAGATTGAAATTGTTTTTGAAGCTGATGTTCCACCACAAACTGCCCTAATCCGGGAATTCAGTTTCTTTATTTTCTGGAAGGCTGTTGTTTCCTGATACATTGTTAATTGGTGCGATAGGTTTTGGTAGTAAATCTTTACCATCCTTTCCTGTCATTTCTACTCTTGGTGTAAAATGTTCTCTAAGGATTCTTTCAAGCACCCACTCTCTGTTTTTTACCTGTGGTAAATTCTCCATTGCGAACTCATATTTGATCTGTTCTAACTGGGTTGCAAATATAGGGTCCTCTTCTACCCACCTGTAAACTGTAGTGTAGTGCATACCTATTTTACCTCCGGCAAGTTTCATAATCGGAAGTTGTCTATAATATACTTTGAACTCTTCTTTTTTTCTTGCAATATCGTTAAGTTTTTTTTGAGGAGTCTTTTTTGTTTTTTCCAATTTCTTCATTTGGTAAATTATATCAAATTAATCTCTTGACAATCCCCCGTCGGGGTATTATAATATATTTAGTAGTTATTACAGAAAGGTTTTATATATGTTTTCAGTAAAAGTTGAAAAAGGTTCTTGCAGAGTATTAGTTTGGAAAGACATACTAGGTTCTGACATTAATATAGTATTTATGAAAGTCCTACAAGGACTTGTCGATATGAGTTTTTCAGATGAAAGAATTAACAAATTATCTTATTCTGACATCACACCTAACAATGCTGTAGAACTTGCTAAATCTTATGGATATATTTTAACCGATGTAACCGAAGAGTATGCACCAAGACACACAGTTATAAAGTAATAATTATAGAAAGGACCCTGCCATGAAATCTTTGTATCAAGCAAAACAAAGACAACAATCGTTCCCACATTCGTATCTAATTCAAGTGCTAAATGACTTCTGTTCTGACGAATACAAGTTATCTCACACACTTACCCAATACAGAGCTGAAGTATCTGAATACGATTACAAACAAATCACCAGATGGTTTCGTGAGTTTGCACAAATCTTGGAAGACGATTTTATAGTTCTTGGAAACTCATCTTGTAATAAGTTTGTATTAATTTTTGAGGAGAAGTAAAATGACCCATAGTGAGTTAAAATCCATGCGTAATTATTTCAAAATGTTAGACGAAAGAGATAACCTATATAATGAGGTTAAAATGATGCACCCAGAGGATCAAAAATTTGTGCTACCATTGTATCTCGATGAGTGCAATCACCATCTGATTGACGATTTAATTGCCCAGTGGCAGAAAGAAAAGAGCGAAATAAGTGAAAGAAGTCACAGTCACGAAAACCAGACCAAACGAAAAATTAGAGAGAAACATTCAAATCTTGCTGGATAGGCAAAGTGGGATGTCCATGCTAAAACTTGCCTTCAAATACAGACTACATCCTAAAACTATTTGGGAAATTTTAGAGTCTATAAAGCATCGTGTGGAGGTTGTTGAGAGTATTCCGGGTAATACTTCGAAAGAATCTTAATAACCTCTTCTTGAGGTATTTTTGCGCGTCTAACGCACTTCTGAATTAGCTTCTCTTGCGACAGATTTAGCATCGCTTGTTGGCCAATAATTCCCTTGATTCGAATTTCAGGTAAAGTTAAGTTTTCTTTGAAGGTGAAGTAGGGTGTTCTGTTTGACATGATGCACTCTTTGAGGGCATCCTCAATTTGCTGTTCTAGTTCAGCGATTAGTTCAGGCGAGATCCAGTCTTTTGCAATTTCGAAGCCATCAACTTTGAGTGTAATGTTTCCGGTGTATTCGAAACTATAATCCTTTGGATCGCCATCTCGTAGTTTTTCTTGCCATATCTTTGATATTCGCATTTTTTCCAACTGCTTTCAACAACAATGATAATACGATTTTTGAAATTTTGATTAAGATCCAAGATTTTATTTTCTTCATTATTTTTTGTTGGAAAGGTGGTATTAAGTTTTTATCCTGCCCCAACTTTTTTATAACCTTTCCAACGGGGTAATTATACCACCAATTTATCAAGAACTGAAACCTGCCCTTGCACATGATCCCACAGTCTTAGTTCTTTTTGGATGTATTTTTGGCATATCGAACAATATCCGTAAGCTGCTTCCATTTCAAAATCATTTTTGTAGTCAGAAAGCATTGTGTCAATTTCGAGTATGAAGGCCTGTATTTTATGCCTTCTACGCTCCACAGAATGCCCCGTAAGGAGGGTATTGACCCTCCACCCAGGGTTAGACTCATTTGGGAATGTCATGCCCCTCATTTCGTCTATTAGAGCCTCTTTTACTTGGTATCTTTCCAGTTTTGGTTTGTTTGACGCTGTTTCCTCCTGTTTTTTTATTTTTCCAGTATTCTTCCAATGGTCATTTTGCTTTTTTAACATTGCCCGGATATCGTTTTTAATTTTATCTCGTTGAGCAATTTGTTCTGGTGTTAATTTTGGTGGACTTTCACGAACCCAACTCGGTGTTTCAAACATGTCTTCAGATTGCTCGTAAACTTTTTTGGCACTGGAAATAAAAGCTGGATTTATCGTTCTGCCGCCAATTGTTATTAGTCTTACGCCTTTATTCTTGGTCGAGAAGTTCATTGTAATTTGTGTCAGATAAATAATAAATTTCTTGTCCGACATGAACTTCCCATTTGAATTTATTCTCGTTCTTCAAGGATTACATTGCCTCCTGTTCTTCTAAAACTATTATTCAGTGGCTCATGTTTTAATTTCAAGTTTTCATCATCTGCGATCTGTCGTTTTACCCAATTGTCCAAAAATGCTTTGTAATTTTTCTTCGTTTTCCCTTCAGCATCAAGCCAATTTACAGCAGTATCCCAACAATTCAAAACAAAACTTGTAGGACAACTGTATTTTTCGCTTAATTCATCAATGACAGTTTGAGTTATATCCTCTCGCTTTGTATATTTTTTTTCTAACACTATTTCTGTTTTTTGATTTATTATTTTTGATTTATTATTTCTTATTTCTGATTTAGGAGTACTATGATAGTACTGTGATAGTAGTATGATACTACTATCATTTATATCTATTTTTCCT
>OGWJ01000153.1_pt1 | contig 10682 bp, 8 predicted proteins | sample 1575991 | NCBI WGS metagenome assembly OGWJ01 (sample SAMN07581533, study PRJEB24739) | freshwater metagenome | place: Singapore | collected 2015-01 | reverse complement strand
TTAACGGAATAATCATGGGATTTTACTTTGGTTATTTTGCAGTAAATAATAATACCAAATTTTTAGGATATTGTATTTTATTACCTATTATTTTTCACGGAACGTATAATTTCTTCATTAATATTAATTTTATATTTGCTATAGGAGTTCTTATTATTATGTCTGTATTCGTAAGGCAGATTTATAAAGATTTTAAAATTTGCGAAATTCCAAAAATTAAACCTCATTACATTCTAAAAAATCTAAATAAAGAAATTACTTTAGGGTTTGATCCAAAACTTTTTACTTCAAATACGTTAAAAAATATTATTTCAAATAGTTTAGTTAAAATAAAACCTATAAATAATAACTTAATTGATGCAGTTTGGAAAAATAAGACAAAAGTTAACAATAATAAATTTTATATTTTAGAAGAGAAATATCATGGAGAAAAATATTTAAATAAAATTAGTAAAATAAATAAATTTCTTAAGTTAAAAGATATTCATTATTTACTTACAACGGCAGTCGAAAATATTTCATGGTTATTAAACATTAGAGGATCTGATGCATCATCTAGTCCACTTACAAATGGAAAAATTTTATTTAATAAAAATGGTAAAATAATATTTTTTACAAATATTAATAAAATTACATCTGAAACAAAAAAATTTTTTAAAAATAAAGTAATTTTTATTAAAGAAGAATCTTTTGTTAACTACTTAAGAAAGATAAAAAATTCTAAAATTTTAATAGATAAAAAAACATGTAGTTTTTATTATGAAAAAAATATCCATTTTTCGAACAAACTTATTGATATCGAAGATCCTATATATTTATTAAAAGCTATTAAAAATAAAACAGAGATCAATAATACAAAAATTGCTCATTTATTTGATGGGATTGCTTTAACTAAATTTATTTTTTGGCTAAAAAATAATTATAGAAAAACAAAGATAACAGAAGTATCTGCACAGAATAAATTAGAAAATTATAAAAAACAGAACAAAAATTATTTATATCCAAGCTTTAATACCATTTCAGGATTTGGTGGAAATGGAGCAATAGTTCATTACAGATCTAATAATAAAACCAATAAAGCAATTAAGGGTAATAATTTATATCTTTTGGATTCTGGTAGTCAGTATTTTTATGGGACCACTGACGTGACTCGAACGATAGCTATTGGCAACTTATCAAATTTTCAAAAAAAAATTTATTCAAAAGTTCTCAAAGGTCATATTGCAGTTGCCTCATATAAATTAAAAAAATCAACACTAGGAAAGCATATAGACAAGGTTGCAAGAGTTCCTTTACTAAAACTAGGTTATAACTATTCACATGGGACAGGTCATGGAGTTGGTTATTTTTTAAATGTACATGAGGGGCCGCAAGGATTATCCCCTTTTAATAATCATAAAATACTACCTGGAATGATCCTATCAAATGAGCCTGGATTTTATAAAGAAAATGATTTCGGAATAAGAATTGAAAATTTAATCTATTGTGAAAAAATTAATAATAATGATTCAAAATTTACAAATCTCACAATAGTTCCAATTGATAAAGACTGTATTAACAAGAAGCTTTTAAATAAAAATGAAATAAACTGGATTAACAACTATCATCAAAAAATCTTTCATATTCTGAAACCTTTTATGAACAATACTGAACTTAAATTACTAACTGAGGCTTGTTCAGCTATTTCTTGATAACTTTAACCACTCTTTTTCTTCTATAATTTTAACGCCTAATTCTTTAGCTTTATCGATTTTATTTTTTGTTGGATTGGAAAGACCAGTAACTAAATAATCTAATTTCTTATTAACTGAACTTAATATTTTAGCCCCTAAAGTTTCAGCTAAGGACTTTGCTTCAGATCTACTCATTGTAGAAAATCCTCCTGTAAACATAATATTCTTTCCTGAAAAAAAACTATCAATTTTTTTTTCTATAAAGTCTTGAATATTTAAAATCTTACTTAACTCGTGAACAACTTTGTTATTTTTTTTATCTTTAAAAAAATGCACTAACGACTCAACTTGAGTCTCACCAATTCCATCAATTTCATCTAAACTATTAATTTCATTCATCAGAAGATTTGGATTACAAAGTTTTAAAAAGTTTCTTATGGAAATAAAGTAACGTGATAAATTTTTAGCATTTTCTTGACCGATATGACGTATGCCAAGACTGTATATAAATTTTGCAAGGCTAATAGCTTTACTTTTCTCAATTGCTGACTTTAAATTACTAACTGACAATTCTCCCCAACCTTCTAATTTTTCTATTTTTTTATAATCAAGAGTAAAAATATCTTGAGGCAAACGAATAAAATTTAAAGACCAAAAATCCTCTACAATTTTTTTTCCAAAACCTTCAATATTAAGAGCTTCTTTTGAAACAAAATGTTTGATTTTTTCTCTTGCCATAAATTCACAATTAAATCCTGTGTCTGAGCATCTTTTAACCACATCTAATTTTTTTGAAGTTTCGTTATAATCTTTAACTGCAGGTCTTCCGCAGAGGCATTTGTCTGGAAAAACAAATTTTTTACTACTTTTGTCTCTTTTAGATTTAATAACTTCAACTACCTGAGGGATAACATCACCTGCTCTTTGAATAATAACTGTATCGTTTAACCTTATATCTTTTCTAATAATTTCATCTTCATTATGTAATGTTGCATTTGATACCAATACGCCTCCGACATTTACTGGATCTAATTTTGCAACTGGAGTTAACGCTCCTGTTCTTCCAACCTGAATTTCAATATTGCGAATTACTGTTGTGGCTTTTTCTGATGAAAATTTATGTGCAATAGCCCATCTTGGCGATGATGATAAACTTCCAAGTCTTTTTTGCAAAGTTAAGTCATTAACTTTATAAACAATACCATCAATATCATAATCTAATGAAGATCTTATTTCTTCAATATAAATATAACCTTTAATTATTTCATTTACTGAACTAAAAGTTTTTGTAAGCGGATTTATTTTAAAACCAATTTTTTTACAAAAATTTAAAAAATTTATATGTGTTTTAAATTTCTTTTCATCAATATCACCGATACTATGAGCAAAGAACTTCAATGGTATCAAAGCTGTTTTTTTTGAATCTTTTTGCCTTAATGACCCTGCTGCTGCATTTCTTGGATTTGCAAAATCATTTTTAATTTTTTCAAAATCTTTTTTTCCAATATAAACTTCACCTCTAATTTCAAATTCTTTGTCTGTGCTCTCGCCATGAAGAATTTGCGGAATATCTTTAATGGTTAATAAATTTTCTGTTATATCTTCTCCATACTCGCCATCTCCTCTCGAAAGTCCTCGAATAATCTTATTATTTTTATAAATTAAAGACGCAGAAATACCATCAATCTTAGGTTCTGCTGTTAATTCTATAGGAGTATCTTTTTCAAAATTTAAATAATTTCTAATTTTTTTCAAAAAATCTTCTACATCATCTCTAGTAAAAGCATTATCTAAGGATAACATTGGCACAAGATGTTTAACTTTAGAAAATTTTTCTGAAGGTGCAAAACCTACTTTTTTTGTTGGAGAATTTTTATCTATAATGTAAGGATTTTTTTTCTCAAAATCTAAAACATCTTTCTTAATTTTATCGTAGTCGGCATCTGAAACTAATGGTTTATCGTTATGATAGTAGGCTTTATTTAATTTTTCAATTAAAGCTATTTTTTCTTTGTACTCTTTTAAAGATAAAGACTTCATTAAAAGTTAATTGAGTATTTTTTTAAAACTATCTAAAATAGATTTATCTTTTTTAGGTAAAGTTGTCTGATTTGTAGAAACTAATAAATAACTTTTTTTATACCACTCACTTGAGTTAAAATTATAACCTAAAATTGCTGCGGCTTTATTAGCATCCTCGTCCAATCCTAATTTATGATAAATTTCAACAAGTCGATACAAAGCTTCTTCGATATAAATTGTAGTTTGATATTTATCGACGATTGTTTTTAATCTGTTAATAGCTGCTGCCCATTTTTGTTTATTCATATAATATCTTGCGACATACATTTCTTTTCCGGCCATTAAATCATTTAGCAAATCCAATTTATATTTAGCATCGTCTGCATACTCGGTATTTGGATAACTATTTATTAAAGATTTAAATTGATTAATTGCTTTAACGGTTTTTTCTTGATCTTTAGAAAATTCACTTACTTCTTCAAAATAACAAACTCCTTTTAAGTACTCTACATAAACTCTTTCAGGATTGTTTGGGTAAAATTTTACATAACGTTCGAGTACTGAAAGCGTATCAACGCATCGATTTGCTTCATAATAAACATATGCCATCATTAACAAAGATTTTGGTGCCCATTCTGTGTAAGAATAATCTTTTTCTACCATCTTAAACTTTTCAATAGCTCCTTCTGCTTTGCCTTCGTTTAAATCATCCATGGCGTAACCCCACAACTTTGGGAGACTAACTTTTTCTTTTGGAGGAGCCACTAAAGGCTTATCATCCGATGATGAACAACTTAAAACAGACAAAAAAATTAATAAAAGATGAAGTATTGTTTTTAGTTTGAACATTAAAAATTAAAAGTTTTTATTATTTCTTTTAATTAAGTTTTACCACTAAAATTATAAATTCACTACAAGTTGATTTTGTGAATATGAACTAACAGAGGAGAATTTTTTTATTTTTTGTGTTGCTAAATTCCATGCATTTTTATTTTTAATTAATGCTTCTAATAATTTACGCGTCATATCATGACCACCTTGATAACAATTTACTTTTCCAATAATTGAATAACCTGCCAAATATAGATCTCCAATACAGTCTAAAATCTTATGTCTTACAAACTCATCTTTATGTCTTAAACCATCTTGATTTAAAACTTTATCTTCAGAAACAACAATTGCATTTTCTAAAGAACCTCCTTTTGCAAGTCCCATCTTAAAAATATTTTCTAGGTCTTTTTGCAGACAAAAAGTTCTTGAGTCATGAACTTCCATAAATCCATTTTTTTCTAAATCTATTTTTTTACTTTGTTTTTTAATAACACGATCATGAAAATCGATTTCATAATCAATTTCTAATTTATTTTTATTTGTTGGTTCAATTGAAATAGATTTGTCTTTATCTTTGATAATAATTTTTTTTAAAATTTTTATATATTTTTTTTCGAAACTCTGAACTGTAGTTCCAACTTGTTGAATAGCAATCGCAAACTCTTTTGAGCTTCCATCTAATATTGGTATTTCTTGGTTATCAACTTCTACAATGGCATTATCAATTCCTAATCCTGATAAAGCAGACATTAAATGTTCAATAGTTGAAATTGAAACATGTTTGTTAGAAATAGTCGTACACAATTTTGCGGGTAAAGCGTTACTAATATGAGCTTGAATAATTTTTTCTTTTCCTTTGTAATCAACTCTAACAAAAGTTATTCCTGAGTTAGGAGTAGATGGTTTAACAATAAGATTAGCAACTAATCCACTATGCAAACCCACTCCTTTGAAATTGATTTTTGACTTTAAAGTCTTTTGATACATAATCTTTGATGTGATAGATATTTAGTAAAATTCATAACAATAGCTAATCACCTTTTGTTACGATTTCTACTTTTGAAAAATAGATAAAAGTCTTGAAAAAAAGCCTGTATTTTTAAATTTAATTGGCAAAGCTTCTGAGGGAAATCCGTAAAAATAGTTTTTAACTATTCCATAACAAACAAGAAAATCTTGCGATAAATTATTAACTAAATTTTGATCTTCATGTTTTTTATTTAAAACAAGTTCTGTTCTTTGGGAAAAATATTTTTTTATTAAATTGGTTAAACCAACTAAGTTTGATCCTCGTCCAGAAAGATAAATTTTCTTAGTTTTAATATCTATTAAATTATAAGATTTAATTTTTCTATAAATTAACTGCAAAATTTCTTCAATCCTAGAATTAATAATAGTATTAACCATTGTCTTAGAAATCTTTCTAAAATCATCGTCTGGAAATAAATGAACTGGTAAATATTCAATCTTATCTTTAATGTTTTGATTTAATGTACATTCTCCACTCTCAACTTTAATTTTTTCTGCAACCTCTATTTTAATATCAAGAACTTTAGCCAAGTCTTTTGAAACCTGATTTGAACCGTAAGGAATAACTCCAACATATGAAAGTGTACCATTTTCAAATAAAGCGAAGCTTGTCTTGTCTTTGCCAAAATCAATACAAATAACACCTTCGATTAAATCTTCTTGATTTAAAAAAGATAAACCTAATGCATATGCGCCAAAAATATAATTCTCAACTGATAATTCACAGGAATTGATGATATTCTTTAAATTATCAATAGAAAAATGTTCCGCTAAAATCGCATGAATATCGGCTGAAAAAATATTTGCTTTAAATCCAATTGGATTTTCAACAGTAATTTTTTTATTAATTTTATAATTAGATGAAAATATATGTAAAATTGCTTTATCTTTATTATTTTTAATAATTTCATCTACAGCAACATGAATTAAGCCTTGAATATCTTTTTCGTGCTCAATTTGATCGCCATGCAAACTTTTATACTCTGTTAGTAAATTGCTAGTGATATTTTCAAATTCTGCATTTACAATAATATTGTCTAAGGAGATTCCAGCTTGCTTTTCAGCAATTTCCAAACATTCACGTATTGCTAAATTTGCTTCATTAAAATTTATAACTAATCCTTTTGCAATTCCTTTTGATGTAACAATCGATTTCCTAAAATCTCAATTTTATGATTTTTTAATTTTGTAATCAGACACTTAATTTTTGAAGAACCAATATCAATAGATGCGATTAATTCATTTTTTTGAATCATTATCTATTTTACATAAATTTTATTCTTAAGTCTTAAATCGATATATGTAAATTTTTCATCTTTGGACTGAATAAGCACTTTGTTTAGATTGTAAATTTGTTGATTATAATCATGTCTACCGAGCATAATCTTTTTATTACCTTTTAAAAACAAATCCCATCTTTCAGAATTTAAAAATTCAAAACTAGAGATATTGGATAGGTCAAAATTATTACTATTTAATGCTTTATAAAGTTTTTTTAGATCTTCAATATCAAAATTACCTCTGGCTTGTGTTTGATTAGAAAAATTATTTAAATTAAATTTTTCTATTAACGTAAATTCTTTGGTAATTATAAAATTATTATTGCCTTTTTTCCAAAACACAAAAGGTTCGTGCTCAACTACTATTACATTAATTGTTGATGGAAATTTTTTATTAATATTTACAAAATGTATCCATTCATTTTGTAAGATTACTTCATTCATTTTTTTATGGTCTACACTTAGAATGCTAGTGTTTACCAAAAAGCTAAATTGTTTTTTAAGTTTTTCTAAATCCGTATTTTTTGAACCAGAAACATTAACAGTTTTAATAATAAAAAAGCCAAGTTTTAGTAAAGGTAACTCTGGATTAAATGTTGTAAGAAAAATTAATAAAGCGATAAAAATATATCTCTTTGTTTTGATCATCTATTAATAGAGGCATCATTAATTATCCATTTAACTAATTCATTAAAAGATATTCCGTAATAATTAGCAATCTCTGGAACTAAAGATAAACTTGTCATACCTGGTTGAGTATTTACTTCAAGAATATAAATTTTATTAACTTTGTCAGATTCATTATACCTAAAATCTGATCTAGTTACTCCTCTACAACCCAAAATATTATGAGCCTGCAGAGCTATATCTAAAATCTTTTTATAATCAGCTTCATTTATTTTAATGGGAATAATATGTTTCGTCTTAGCATTTGCTGAATATTTTGCTTCATAATCATAAAATGATCTTGCAGGCACAATCTCTATTCCCCCTAAGGCTTTTGAGCCCATCACGGCTACCTGTATCTCTCTTCCTGGGATGTACTTTTCTAGAATTAAAAAATTATATTTTTTTAATGAAGAGACAATTGTGTCTTCATCAGATTTCTTTGGTTCATCTAAAACATAAACACCCACACTAGAACCTTCATTATTTGGTTTAACAACACAAGGATACCCAATTTTTGAACTTTTAAAATCTTCTAAACTTTTAATAACCTGATACTCAGGCGAACTAATTTTGGCATCCTTAAAGATTCTTTTTGATGTTAATTTATCCATAGCGATTGCTGAAGATAAGATTCCAGAATGTGTATAAGGTATTTTTAAATGCTCTAATAATCCTTGGATAGAACCATCTTCTCCAAATCTTCCATGCAGAGCGTTAAAAACTTTATCAGGTTTATTCTTAATTAATTTTTCAATAAAATCATCTTTTGCATCTAAACTTGTCACATCAAAACCAATTTCAGCAAGAGCTTTTGCGCAGGCTTTACCACTATCTAAACTTACGTCTCTTTCAGCTGACGTCCCGCCCATTAAAACTGTAACTTTTTCTTTTTTCATTTTGTTCCTACAACTTCTAATTCTAGCTCTAAGTTTATATTAGTTTTTTTAAAAACTTCTTTTTTTATATTTTCAATTAAATTTTCTGCATCTTCTGAGCTTGCTTTACCTAAATTCTCTAAAAAATTACAATGTAAATTTGATAGCTTAATTCCTCCGACCTTTAAATCAGCACAACCCGACTCTTTTATTAATTGCCAAGCTTTTTTATTTGAATTATTTGGATTTTTAAATGTGCTACCCCCTGTTTTGATCTTTTGCGGTTGCTCAAGATCTTTTTTATTTTTTAAATTTTTCATAATTTCTAACACCTTGTTTTTTTCAAGAGAAGATCCCTTCATCTCAATATTTGTAATAATCTGATTTTTAGTAAGAGAACTATGTCGATAAGAAAAATTTATATCTTTGTTATCAATAATTTTAATTTCTCCATTCATATCGATTGCTGAGATACTCAATACTACTTTGGATATATCGCTACCATAACAGCCTGAGTTCATAATAACACCTCCCGCGACAGTTCCTGGAATGCAATATAAAAATTCAAAACCAGTTAAATTATTATTAGCGGCATATTCAGCCAAAAGAGATTTTTGGGTTGCCGGTCCACAATTGATAATGTCATTATTAATTTTTATATAATCAAAATCTTTTCCAAATTTAATAACCACGCCATCAAACCCTTTGTCCCTAATTAATAAATTTGAACCAGAGCCAATTACAATAATTGGAAGATGTTGGTTGTTATTTCTTAAAAATATCTGCAAATCTTTGAGATTCTTTGGCTTAAAAAAAAATTTCGCTTTTCCACCAATTCCAAGCCAATTAGATTTGGATAAATCAAAATCTTCTCTCAACTCTCCTTGAATATTTTTTTTTAGTTGTGAATAAAAATTAATGCCCATTTTTTAAATTAACAGCAATTTCTCTAATCCAACTACTAATACTTCCTGCCCCCATACAAACAATAATTTCATTTCCATAAGTATGACGTTTTATAAATCTCTCTAAATCAAGTTGATTTTCTATGCATATAACATCTTTTTTTGAACTTTTTTTAATAAGTTTAGCCAACTCATAATGATTAATATTTTTTATTGGTTTCTCACTAGCTGCATAAATAGGACATAAAACAACTAAATCACTATCTTTAAATGCATTTGCAAATTCTTTTTTTAAAGAAGCAACTCTTGAATATCTGTGTGGCTGAAACACTGTTACAATTTTCTTGTCCTTAAAACCGGATTTAATAGCATTTAAAACTGATGTAATTTCTGTTGGGTGGTGGGCATAATCATCATAAATTTCACTTCCTCTAAAATTAGTGATTTTAGTTAATCTTCTTTGTACCCCTAAAAAATTTTTTAAAGTTTTTTTTATAATATTATTTTTAATACCTAAACTTTTAGCAACTCCTATGGCAGCAGTTGCATTAAGTACATTGTGTCTGCCCAATAAATTTAATTCAATATTTCTAATATGTTCAACTTTATTATTAAGTTTTACGGATATATTAAAATGCATCGATTTTCCTAAATTTTTTAAATTGTAAGGGTGAAGATCTGATCCGTTTTCAAAACCATAAGTGATAATGTTAGATTTATTCTTATTTTTTAAAATTTTTTTTAAAAATTTATCATCAGTGCAAACAAATGATTTACCAATTAAAGGCGTCTTATTTATAAAAGTTTCAAAACTTTTATACAGATTATTAAAATTTTTATAATAATCTAAATGCTCCTTATCAATATTACTGACTACGGAATAAGTAATTGGTATTTTTAAAAAACTACCATCAGATTCATCTGCTTCGACAACCGCCCAGTCTCCTTTTCCAAATAATGCATTTGAGTTAATTGAGTTTAATATACCCCCATTAATAATCATTGGGTCTAGTTTTGCTTTAAATAAAAGTGTTGATATCAATGAAGTAATTGTCGTTTTGCCATGAGCTCCACTGATAACTATATTTTTTTTTAACCTAACAATTTCAGAAAGCATCTCTACTCTCTGAATAACCGGTATTTTTTTTATTTTTGCCTGTCTTAATTCTGGATTATCTTTGCTAATTGCAGATGAAAATACCACTAGTTTAGAATTTCCTATATTTTTTCTTGCATGATTAAAAAAAACTTTTAATCCAAGCTTTTGTAATCTTTTTATATTTTTATTATTTCTTGATTGACTCGTATCGTGACTGGGAAACAGATCGGAAGAGCACACGTCTGAACTCCAGTCACTAATGCGCATCTCGTATGCCGTCTTCTGCTTGAAAAAAAAAA
>OGWJ01000152.1_pt1 | contig 10688 bp, 10 predicted proteins | sample 1575991 | NCBI WGS metagenome assembly OGWJ01 (sample SAMN07581533, study PRJEB24739) | freshwater metagenome | place: Singapore | collected 2015-01 | reverse complement strand
GTTTCCCAGTCACGATACACTCTATAAAAGGAGAAATTTTGGCAATGGCTAATGATTTAAACCGTAATTTTAATTTATACTCAGAAAATAAAACTCTTTTTCAGAATTATTTTGATCAGCAAACAAGATTTAGAAAAATTGAAGAAGCCTATTTGATAAATAAAGATGGAACTCTTTTATTTTCAGCATCATTTACTAATAAGAATAATTTTTTTGCGCCATTAAAAACTTTTATTGAAATGGCTCAAAATGGACAAACAATACTAATATCCGATGCTAATAAGAATCAAACAAATGCTTTAGTAAAATTAAGCAGTAATGAAAATATTTTTTTATATGTAATTAGATATGTTGATCCTGAGACTGTAAATTTTTTTAAAAAAACTGGAGAAGCTTCTACTTTTTATTATAAACTAAAATCTAATAGTCTCGGCCTTCAAATTACTTTTGCTGTCGTATATATAATAATAGTTAGTTCATTAATTATGTTATCCAGCGTATATGCAATTAATATAGCCAATAAAATTTCAAAACCAATTATTAAATTAATTTATGCTGCAAAGGCTGTGTCTGCTGGAAATTTAGATGTAAAATTAAAAGATGAAAAAGAGGATGATGATTTTAGAAAACTTTATCAAACATTCAATATCATGACTCAAGAAATACAAGCCCAAAAAAACAAAATTGCTTTAACTGAGAGATACCAAGCATGGGAAATGGTTGCAAAAAAACTTGCACATGAAATTAAGAATCCATTAACTCCAATTACACTTTCGTTAGAAAGAATTAAAGATAGATATTCAAAACAGATTAATGTTGATAAAGCGGATTTTGAAAATTACTTAAATATTATATCAAGACAAGTTGAAGATATAGGTAAGTTAGTGAATGAGTTTTCAGATTTTGCAAGAATGCCAAATCCAATTATAAAATCTAATAATTTAAAGAAATTAATAGAGGATACTATTAATTTATATAAATTATCTGAGAAAAAAATTATATTTAATTTAGTTTATAAAAGTTCTAATGATTTTTTTGAATTCGACTTAAGTCAAATTTCAAGAGTTTTGATTAATGTTGTTAAAAATTCATTAGAATCTATTAATGAAAAACAGGAAACGGATAAAAATTTACAAGGAATAATTAATATATTAGTCGAAAATAATAATGAGTTTATTTATATAACAATTGAAGATAATGGAGTTGGTTTTAAATCAACACCAAAAGATTTAGTAGCTCCTTTTATTACTACAAAACAACATGGTTCTGGTCTTGGATTGTCAATTGTATCAAAGATTTTACATGAGCATGGTGGTGATTTAAATTTTATAGAACACAGCAATGGAGCTAAAATTAAATTAAGCATTAAGATTAATTAATGACCAATGAAATTTTATTAATAGATGATGAAAAAGATATAAGATTTGCTGTTCATGAAATCTTAAAAGAAAATAATTTTTTTGTTCGAGAAGCAGATACGGTAGAAAAAGCATTATCCGAAATAAAGAAAAAATTACCAGATTTAGTAATCCTAGATGTCTTGTTGGATGAAAAAAAAAGAGATGGAATAGATATATTAAAATTTATAAAATCAATTGATAATGATGTTCCTGTTATTATGATTTCTGGTCATGCAAATATTAAAATAGCAGTTGATTCAATAAAACTTGGAGCTTTTGAATTTTTAGAAAAACCTTTTAATAAAGATAGATTATTAAATTTTGTTAATAGAGCACTTGAAACTTCGTCATTAAAGAAAGAAAACAAATCTTTAAAAAAAAATCTTTATTCATCTAATGAATTAATTGGTAATTCATCAACAATATCAAAGTTAAAAATTGCTATAGATAAATTTTCAAAGACAGATAGTCGTATTTTAATCTCTGGACCTGCTGGATCTGGAAAAGAATTAGTTAGCAGACTTATCCATGAAAGTTCTTTAAGATCAAATAATTCCTTTAAAATAGTAAATGGCGCGATTTTAGATCCAAATCATTTTGATTTTGAATTATTTGGTTTAGAGAATAATGATAAAATTGTCTCAGGAATATTTGAAAAATCGAATAATGGAACATTGTTAATTGATAATATTTCTGATGTACCCTTGCAAACACAAGGTAAGATTTTAAGAGTTTTATCCGATCAAAAGTTTCACAGAGTCAATGGTGTCAATGAAATTAGTGTAAATATAAGAGTAATGTGCTCAACTAGCAAAAACTTAAAAGATGAAATTTCAAATGGTAATTTTAGAGAAGATCTTTTTCATAGAATAAATGTAATTCCAATTGAAACTCCATACTTAAAAGATATTAAAGAAGATATTCCATATTTAATTGAATATTTTGTTAAAAGAATTTCTGATAGCAACGGTTTAAAACCGATTATCATAAATTCAAAAAATACTGTTTTTTATGATTATAATTGGCCAGGTAATGTTAGAGAACTAAGAAATTTGATTGAAAGAGTTGTTATTCTAGCATCTGGAAAAAATGATGATGTGGATAAAATTCTTTCAGAATCTTTAAAAATCTCATCAGTAAAAGAAATTAATAATGATGATGCATTTCAATTTCCTTTAAAAGAAGCTAGAGAAAAATTTGAAAAAAATTATCTCGAGATTCAACTTAACAGACATAATGGTAATGTTTCTAAAACTGCAGATTATATTGGAATGGAAAGAAGTGCTTTACATAGAAAACTAAAATCTTTAGGTATTAATTAATTATGACAATTAAAGTTGCTATTAATGGTTTTGGAAGAATTGGTAGAACAATTTTAAGAGCTCATTATGAGAATAAAAAGAAGCATGATTTAGCAATAGTTGCAATAAACGGTTCAGGTAACGCAGAGTCTAATGCTCACTTGTTAAAATATGACTCAACTCATGGAAAATTTAATGAACGTGTTACAACAAAAGAAAATTATATTTTTATTAATGATGATAAAATTGAAGTTTTAAATAAAAAAGATCCAAAAAATTTACCATCTTGGAAAGTGTTAGGAGTTGATTTAGTTTTAGAATGTACAGGGCGCTTTACTTCACGCGATGATGCTCAATTACATATTAGCGCAGGAGCAAAAAAAGTTCTAATTTCAGGACCAGGATATTCACCTGGAACAGGAAAAGAAGTAGACGCAACGGTTGTTTATGGAGTTAATCATAAAATATTAAAAAATAATCATACAATCGTTTCAAATGCTTCTTGTACTACTAATTGTTTAGCCCCAATTGCAAAAATTTTAAATGATAGTTTGGGTATTGAGTCAGGTATTATGAATACTGTTCATGCTTATACCAACGATCAAGTTTTAAATGATGCTTATCATAATGATTTACGAAGAGCACGAGCAGCAGCTTTATCAATGATTCCAACAAAGACTGGGGCCGCAACTTCTATTGGATTAGTTATACCAGAGTTGGAAGGTAAATTAGATGGACTTTCAGTGCGAGTTCCAACTAATAATGTTTCTTTAGTTGATTTAACTTTTGTAGCAAAGAAAAAAACATCGGTTAAAGAGATTAATGAAATTATTAAATCTGCAGCAAATAATAGTTATAAGAATATTATTCAGTTCAATACCGAACAATTAGTCTCCATTGATTTTAATCATAATCCTTATTCTTGTATTTTTGACTCAACTCAAACAAGAGTATCAAGTGATGGCAAGTTAGTTAAAGTATTAGCGTGGTATGACAATGAATGGGGTTTTTCAAATCGAATGTTAGATACTTCTATTGCTTTAATGAAAGCATAAATCATTAACAAATTGATTAAAAAAAAATAATTGTTAAAACTACTTTAAATTTAGTTGCGCCCTTAGCTCAGCTGGATAGAGCATCGGTTTTCTAAACCGAGGGTCAGAGGTTCGAATCCTTTAGGGCGCGCCAATTTTTTAAATTATGGCTAAAATTTTGATTTTAGGAGCAGGCTCGATGGGCACTGCTTTTGCTTTTCCTTGTAGCGATAATAATCACAAAGTTTCAATTGTAGGCACACATTTAGAAGATAAATTTATAGATAAAATTAAGTTTAATAAAAATATTCATCCAACATTAAAATCTAAAATTCCTAATAATGTTAAACTTTATAAATTCAAAAGTTTTAATAATTTATTAAAAGATACTGATTTAATAGTTTTAGGCGTAAGTTCAAAAGGAATTTATTGGGCATCTGAGCAATTAAAAAAAATTAAAAATAATCAGGAAATTTTAATTCTAACCAAAGGACTAAATGTTAATGAAAAAAACCGTTACGAAATATATTCTGACACAGTTAAAAATATTCTCTTAAAAAAAGAAAATAAAAGTTTAAAAATTTCTGTGGCCGCTGGACCTTGTTTGGCATCAGATTTATCAAATAGAATTCTAACCAATGTTATTTTTGCAAATAAAGATATTTCCATAGTTCGAAAATTATCAAAAATGTTATCAACTCATTATTATAAAATTAAATACACAAATGACGTAATTGGTGTAGCTGCTTGCGGAGGAATTAAAAATATTTATTCAATGATAGTAGGGACGTCTATGGGCATGAATTTAAAAAATGAAAAAGATAATAAAAATCTTAATACAGCAGCAGCTCTATTTAACCAATCAATAAAAGAGATGAGTTATTTTATTAAAAAGATAGGTGGCCAAGAATCTACTGTTTTGGGGTTAGCAGGTATAGGTGATTTATATGTTAGTTGCACTGGTGGAAGAAATTCAAAAATGGGTAAGTTAATCGGTATGGGTATGACATATAAAAAAGCCAAAAAGAACAAAATGCCAAAAGAAACAGTTGAAGGGGCTGATCTTATTTTTGATATTGGAAAAAAAATTATTAAAGATTTTTCAGTTAAAGAACTACCGCTAATGACTTCTTTTATTAAGGCTTTAATTAATAACACTAAATTTAAAATTGATAAAAAATTTTTCTACTAAGTGTTAAAAAAATTTTACGTTTATATAATTGCAAATTTAAATAATAAAAAAATTGTTACTTACGTAGGTTGGACAAATAATTTAATTAAAAGATTGCAACTCCATAATAGTGGTAAAGGAGCTAAATTTACAAGAGGTAGAAAATGGATACTTATCTATAAAAAAAAAAATGCCTTCAAAAAAAGAAGCTATGCAATTTGAATATAGATTAAAAAAAAATCGAAAAAAACGAAAAGTTTTAATCAATAAATTTATTAATACAACTTATAATTGATTAAACTTACTTTATGTTCTTTTAAGTTTTTTTTTATTTAAGTATAAATCTTTCACAAAACTTAACAAAAAAAAAAATGAAAATAATCAAAATAAATTTATTTGCAGTTTTAGCTTTTGTTGTAACTTTTATGTTTACAACATTTAGTGCTAATGCAAATCAAACTAGAGAAAACGTTATTAAACGAGGATCTCTTAATTGTGGAGTTTCTCAAGGCGTTCCAGGATTTTCTAATGCTGACGCATCAGGAAAATGGACAGGGATAGATGTTGATTTCTGTCGTGCTGTTGCTGCAGCGATACTTGGCGATGCTAATAAAGTTAAATTCACTCCATTAAGTGCAAAAGATAGATTTGAAGTTCTAAAAGCTGGAGACATTGATGTTCTAGCAAGAAATACAACATGGACTTTATCTAGAGATGGAGGACTTGCTTTAGATTTTATTGGAACTAATTTCTATGATGGACAAGGTTTCATGGTTAGAAAAGCTGCTAACATCAATTCCGCAAAAAAACTTAACAACGTTAAAGTATGTGTAGAAACAGGAACTACTACGGAACTAAACTTAAGAGATTATTTTAAAGCAAATAAACTTAAGTATGAACCAGTAGCCTTTACTAAGTCTGATGAAGCAGTTGCAGCTTATGACTCTGGACGTTGCGATGTTTATACTACTGATAAATCAGGATTAGCTGCCAATAGAACAAAAACTAAAAATCCAGCGGATCATATAATTTTGCCAGAAACAATTTCTAAAGAACCATTAGGACCTGTTGTAAGAGGTAATGATGAAAACTGGGCAAATATTACAAGATGGACTCTTAACGTTATGATTGAAGCCGAAGAGTTAGGTATTACAAAAGCTAATGTTGATACTCTAAAATCTACTGACAATCCTGCAATCAAAAGATTGTTAGGTCTTGAAGGTGAAACTGGTAAAAATCTTAGCTTAAGTAATGAGTGGAGCTATAACATAATTAAACAAGTCGGTAATTATGGGGAAAGCTACGAGGCTAACGTTGGTACAAAAACTCCAGTTGGTCTAGGAAGAGGCCTAAATCAATTGTGGACCAAAGGTGGTATTTTATACTCTCCACCAGTAAGATAGTTATTTAAAAGTTTATAAAAAGGGCCGATCAAATATCGGCCCTTTTTTTTTAAGTTAATTATATGTTTTTAAATTCTGAATTTAAAACTTATCTTAAAAAAAATTTACAGTTGTCCAATTTAGTTCCACAACTTTTGTTAATTTTTTTTTTCTTTTTAGTCATTTATTTTTTTGCAAATAATGCTCAATTAAATATGAAAGCCAGAAATATGAATTCTGGATTTGATTTTTTAGGAACTAATTCTGGTTTTGATATTCAATTTAGTCTTATAGATTATGACGGGTCCTCAAGCTATGGAAGGGCATATTTAGTTGGTTTATTAAATACATTGCTTGTAGCCTTTTTTGGTATATTTTTTGCAACTATAATTGGTTTTATTATTGGAGTTTCTAGACTTTCGTCAAATTGGATAATTAATAAATTATCATTAATATATGTAGAATTATTTAGAAATTTACCACTAATTTTACAGATTTTTTTTTGGTATTTTACTGTTTTAAGATCATTACCAAGCACAGAAAAGAGTTTAATAATTTTTAATTTTTTAATTATAAATTTACAGGGATTTTATATTCCTAAATTTATCTTTACTAATTCACATTACATAATTTATGGAATTGCTTTTACTTTACTTACAATTTTTTTAATAAAATATTACGCTAAAAAAATGTTTTATGAGCATGCAAAAGTTATTCCTGTTTTTAAAATATCTTTATTACTAATTATTTTATTTCCTTTAATATTTTCTTTAATTGGTGGTGTGTCTATTAATGTGGAATATCCAAAATTAGTTAAAAACTTTGGTATTTTTAATTATCTGGGAGGGGTTAAGCTAATTCCAGAGTTTTTAGCGTTAGTATTTTCGCTTTCCTTATATACTTCTGCATTTATCGCAGAAAATGTAAGAGCTGGGATTTTGGCGGTTAACAAAGGTCAGAAAGAAGCCGCTAAATCTTTAGGTTTTAACAACTCTCAATCACTTAATTTAATAGTTATACCTCAGGCATTAAGAGTTATTATTCCACCAACAACTAATCAGTATTTAAATTTAACAAAAAATTCCTCATTGGCTGCTGCAATAGGATATCCGGATTTAACAGGAGCATTTGCAGGAACAGCTTTATCCCAAACAGGTAAAGCAATTGAAATTATATTTATTGTTATGATGACGTATTTGACTATCAGTTTGTTAATTTCACTTATTTTAAATTGGTACAATAAAAAAATCGCATTAGTTGAAAGATAAAAATGAATAAGGAAAATATAAAGAGTTGGCTAAAAATAAATTTATTTTCAAATTGGTATAATTCAATAATTTCATTATTTGTGCTGATTGTTATTTTATTAATAATTCCCTCTTTTTTAGATTGGGCAATTTTCAAAGCCACCTTTATTGGAAAAACAAAAGCGGACTGTAAAACAGGTGGAGCTTGTTGGGTTTTTATTAGTGTTTGGTTTGAAAAATTTATTTATGGATTTTATCCAGATAAAGAGCTTTGGAGAGTTAATTTGGCTTTTATAATTTTAATTTTATCAGTTTTAAGTGCTTTTTTTGTAAAACCAAAAATAAAACCATATATATTATTTTTTTTAGTTTTTATTTTTCCAATAATAGGATTTATTTTAATTCACGGTGGATTTGGTTTAGAGAATGTTGAAACCAGGGTTTGGGGAGGACTTTCATTGACATTCATGTTGACATTTTTTGGAATTATATTTGCATTTCCTTTGGGAGTTTTGTTAGCATTAGGAAAGAGATCTGAGTTACCAGTTATTAAATATTTTTGTATAGCTTTTGTAGAATTTTGGAGAGGAATACCTTTAATTACTGTTCTTTTTGCAGCCGCAATTATGTTTCCCCTGCTACTACCAGCTAATTTTAATGTTGATAAATTATTAAGAGTTGCAATTGGTTTAGGTATATTTGAATCTGCTTATGTGGCTGAAGTCATTAGAGGAGGTCTTCAATCATTGCCCAAGGGTCAGTATGAAGCTGCAAAATCACTTGGAATGAGTTATTGGAAAATGAATTTTTTAATTATATTACCTCAGGCTATTAAGACTGTTATACCAGGTCTTACTAATACTTTTATAGCATTATTTAAAGATACTCCTCTGATTATACTAGTTGGATTACTTGAGCTTTTAGGAATGGTAAATTTAGCAAAATCAAATTCATATTGGCTTGGAATGGCTGTTGAAGGGTATATTTTTGTTGGATTAATTTTTTGGTTTTTTTCATATTTATTAAGTAGATATACGCAAAGCTTAGAGAAAAAATTTAGCACAGAAAGACATTAATGAGTGAAAAGATTATAGAATTTAAAAATGTAAATAAATGGTACGGTAAATTTCATGTACTTAAAGATATTAATTTATTTGTAAATAAAGGTGAAAAAATAATTATCTGCGGTCCATCAGGTTCTGGAAAGTCAACTTTGATTAGATGTATAAACGGTCTTGAACAACATCAAAATGGAAGCGTAGTTGTAGAAGGGATTGAATTAGATAGTACCTTAAAAAATATTGATAAAATAAGAGGTGATGTTGGAATGGTCTTTCAACAATTTAATTTGTTTCCTCATTTAACTATTTTAGATAATTGCGCCTTAGCACCGGCGTGGGTAAAAAAAATTCCGAAAAAAAAAAGTGAAGAAATAGCAATGGAATATTTAAAAAAAGTAAGAATTTCAGAACAAGCAAATAAATATCCGGGACAATTATCAGGGGGGCAACAACAAAGGGCAGCAATAGCTAGAGCTTTATGTATGCAACCAAAAATTATGTTATTTGATGAACCTACATCAGCTTTAGATGCTGAAATGATAAAAGAAGTTTTAGAAATTATGACTGAACTAGCAAAAGCTGGAATGACAATGGTTGTCGTTTCTCATGAAATGGGATTTGCCAAAACTGTTGCTGACAGAGTTGTTTTTATGGACGAAGGAAAAATTATTGAAACTAAAAAAACAAAAGAGTTTTTTGAAAATCCTGAAAATGAAAGAACTAAACTTTTTTTAAGTCAAATTCTTCATTAATTTTAATGTTTCGTGTTTCTTTTATATCTGTATTCTTTATTTTTATATGTCAAAACTTAAATGCACATATAGATCATAATAAAAATTTAAAAAAAATTGAATTTGATATTTATAGAAATAATGAAAAAGTTGGTTATCATAAAGTTATTTTTTCTAGTAAGAGTGGAGTTAAAGAAATTTCAACGGAAGTATTTTTTGACATTAAATTACTAGGAGTTTCAATTTATAAATATCATTCATTAGGAAAGGAAATTTATAAAGATAATAAATTAATTGAATTCAAATCAACTACAAAAGACGGAAATGATAAAGATTATTGTAATATTAATCGTTCTGATAATGGAGTGTATAATTTTGATGGTACAACAGAAGGTAAATTTTTTAAATATTCCTCTAATAAAGATTTTTCTCTAGGAACTTGGTGGAATCATGATGTTTTAATTAATAATAATTTCGTGTTGGGACAAAGCTGTAGATCTACTGAAACTAAAGTAACTTTTTTAAATAAAGAGGAAAGAGTTATTAATAATAAAAAACAAATTGTTCAGTTATTTAATGTAAAGGGAGAGGGTATAGATGTAAAAGTAGGTTTTACGGACAATACATTTCAATGGGTTTCAATGGATTTTTCTCTTAAAGGGGAATGGAATTACCAGTTAAAGACTTTAAATTAGAAATATTATTAGATTTTTCTTAAATAAAATTGACTAACATCCGTATGTCCTGTGTCAAATCCAGTTTCACAATAACTTAAATAATAATTCCATAAATTTTTAAATTTTTCATCAAAACCAATTTTTGAGATATCATTCCAGGATTTATTAAATCTTTCTTTCCAAATTGTTAAAGTTTTTGCATAGTCTTTTCCAAAAGATTTTTCTTCATATAGTTCAAAATTATTTTCTTTAAATAATTTATATAAAATTTTCTTTGAAGGAAGAACACCTCCAGGAAAAATATATTTTTGTATAAAATCTACTTGGTTAATATAATTTAAATATTCATCATCATGAATAGTGATTATTTGAAAACAAGCTTTTCCATTTTTTTTGAGAACTTGATTTAAAGTTTTAAAATATATATCCCAATATTTTTTTCCAACAGCTTCAAACATTTCAATAGAGACAATCTTGTCATAAAAGTTAATTGAATCTAATTTTCTATAATCTTTAAATATAATTTTTGAATTACTATTTAGATTATTTTTGTTTATTAAATCTTCGACGTAGAAAAATTGTTGCTTGCTAATTGTTAAACCATCAATTTTAGATTTAGTAATTTCATAATTTCTTTTTATAAAACCACCCCAGCCTGAACCCTACATATCGTGACTGGGAAAC
>OGWJ01000151.1_pt1 | contig 10804 bp, 6 predicted proteins | sample 1575991 | NCBI WGS metagenome assembly OGWJ01 (sample SAMN07581533, study PRJEB24739) | freshwater metagenome | place: Singapore | collected 2015-01 | reverse complement strand
GGGCTGCTTCGGTCAAACCTTCTTTGGCAACCAACGCAGGGATTGCTGTACCAAGGCGAGCAGCAAGACCTTTAGCTTCAGGGAGCGTTGAACGCTCTAGCATTTCTTTGGTTAAGACTGCCTTACCGGTTGCACCAAGTTGTTTAGCTATGGTTTCAGGGAGCAGCGAGTCCAGTGCGGCAAACGGTACGCCTAACGCAAGTGCAAGGGTGGGTTCAAGCTTGCCAGTTTCTTCTTCAACACTTTGGAAGATCTCACCTGAAGCAAGTCCGTACGAACCACCACGCAGACCTGTCTTAAATCCAAGGTCTGCACCCTTTTGCCCAAGCGACTCGGCTGCTCTACGTGTAGCGGTTTCTTGCAAACCTTTAAGTACGTCTGGTTGAATCGGTCCTTCGGGAACACCCCGTCTGGCAATACGACTTGCAATCTGTTCCCCTGCTTCTGCCGCGCCACGTTGTGCAAGACGACGACCTATAACGGAACCAGCACCGCCGGGAACAAGCAAAGAAGCAAGATCAACAGCACCTTCACCCAATGTTTCTGCAAGGAACCCAGGTACGTCACCGATTCCTCTAACATCACTTAATTTTCTATAAGCAGTTGGGGATTCAAGTTCAGCGGCTGCTCGTTTTTGCGCGGCTTCTGCCATCTGCTCACGGGCGTAATCTTCAAAGCCAAACAAACTGCCCATAACAGCGGGGAATACATCTGTAGCAAGACTACCGATACCAGTGAAAGCGCGTTTAGCGCTGCCTTTGAATTGCTGGCCTAGTGAAAGTTCTTCACGGGGGTCAAACTTATATTTTTGAGACTGTTCTTGTTCGCCTTTTGCACGGACTGCTTCAACCTTTTTACGAAGCTCATCTTCTGATAAGGCATCAGAAAACCTAACCGGCCCGTAAGGTGCTATGTTAATAATAGGCATAACAACCCTTTATCGTCCACTTAAAATATCGTCGGCATCTGTAATACCTGATGATAGTATTTTTTGCGCTACCTTTTTTCTAGCTTCTTGAATTTCTTGTCTAACGGGACTTGTTGGGTCGTCCAAAGATTTAGCTTTATTTTTTATAGCAAGTTTTACTTGGTCAGAAAGCGGTAGTTGTTCTAAAGGAAGCCCTGCTACATATTGTTCTACAGCTACAATATCTCTAGGTCCGGGGCGGCGACCGGAGGTTTTATCCCCAAAAAGTTTTTCATACGTAGCAGGGTTAGATTTAAAAAGGGCTAATCGTTCTTGTAGTGCGGTTGGTTTTGCAAGCTCCATAGCTTTTAATTTTTCCTGCTGCCGTGCAGAAACATCTGCTCCCGCAGCACCCATAGCCATACTAAGTCGTTTTTGTTGTTCGGCTTGTTCATCAGACATCAACGCGCCTACACCTTGTCTATACGCGGATTCAGAAATTCCTAAAAGCTCATACGCCTGTTTACGGCGTAAATCTTCTGCCGCGCTAAGTTGCCGCCCTGCCGCAGTTTGTCCACGTTTTTCGGCTAAATCTGCACGAGCGGCTAGTTCATCTGCTTCTGCCATATATTTAGCAGCTTCACGTTTACGTTTTTCGTATTCGTCTTCTTTTCCTACATAACCTTTTGCAATACTTGCAATCCCTGTGCCTAAGCGCATACCTCTTGTATCTGTGGGTAGCCCCGCAGCAAGTTTGCTCCAAACACTTGGAGCTTCACCTTCTAAAGACGAACGTATTTTTTCCATACGTTTATCACGCCCTTTGGTGTATTCGGCGTATTCTTGGGCGAGGCGATCACGTTCCTCTTTTTCTATCACAGCTCGTTGTTCTGGAGTTAGCTGAGACTTATCATACCCTTCACGCATCCTACCTAACGATCCTAAAATTCCTTGGCGGTATTGTTGTACTGACTCGGGTGTTACTGCATAAGGAGCAACCATACTCATATATTCTTTAAATATATTTGATTGGGGGGTTGTTGGTGCTCGTTGTCCGGTAGATTCCCCAGATCCTTTTTTATCTTTAGGCTTTTCTTGTTCTTTTGCATAAATAGTAGGTTCGGGTTCGCCTACGGTGCTGGGTACACGAGAAAGTTCTTCGCGCAACGCTTTATCTCGTTGGCCTTCTTTTGTACGCGCCATACCTTCTTCAAATGATGTGCCGTATAGCTGGCTAAATACGTCTGCAAGGGTATCTAAAATACCTCGGCTGTATAAACCTCTTACTTGGCTTTCATTATCTTTCCCACTGTACCCTTTAACTCCTCCACCACCATTAAACACAATCCCGCCGTGCATAGCGGTAAACATATCAGGGTTTACAGGGAGTTGAGCCACGCCCATAGCTTCACGAGCTTGAAGGTCTTGGGCTTTCTTTGCCATTAGTGCACCAATAACGCCAAGTTGCTGTTCTTTTTGTTGTGTTTGTTGTTCTCTTTGTTGCATCTGTTGCTGCATTTGTTGTTGCATTGCAGCAAGCTGCTGGGCTTTTTGTTGAAGCTCCATGTCCTTTTGTTGGAAAACCGTAGGGCTGTTTTGCGGGTTGTTTTGCATCGCTGACTGGCGTGAGGCAGCTTGTCGTTGTGCGTTACGAATAGTTAGTTCATTAGCAGCCATTGGCGGCGGCACCTGACCTGTAGGCTGTTGACCTTGTGCATACTCTTGCAACCGCTGATCTGGAAACCGAGCGGGATTTTGTAGTGCGGCTTGAACCTGCGGACCGCCCGGAGGAAAAGGTATTGCCATTTTTAACCTCTATAGTTTAGCGGAAGGGTTTAATATACCGCCAAGCCCTATCGCTCCTATTAAAGCTTGTAAAGTGGGACTATCCCCCACATCTCCAGCTTTAATTGGTAGCCCACCTAATAACTGTTGGGCGTAACTAAGCTCACGGAACGGATCTAAGTAAGTGTCTCTAGCCTGTTGGTACTCAAATCCACGAGTAGCCTCTGCCGCACGTTGTGCTTCTTGGAGTTGTCGCAGTGCAAGATCAGCGGCAAACTGATCGCCTCTGGCTTGGGCTTCTTCGGCCTGTTGTTGTAGTTGTCGCGCTGCTTGGTCATATTGGGCGGCGGTTTGCGCTGACTGTAACCCGTAGTTAGCAGCAAATTGTCTTGATTGTTCGCTTAACTGTGACCCTTGTAACCCTAATTGAGCAGCAGTTTGTGCAGCAGTTAGTGCCTGTTGACCAGCAGCTTGTCTAGCCTGCTCCTGAGCTATCTGCCCCCTTTGGGCTAGTTCTGCTTCTGTAGTAGCGGCGGTTAATGCCTGTTGGCCCGCAGCTTGTCTAGCAGCTTCTTGGGCAGTCTGCCCTCTTAATCCTAACTCAGCCGCAGTTTGAGCCGCTGAAAGTGCCTGTCGACCAGCAGCTTGTCTAGCAGCTTCTTGTGCTGTTTGTGCTTGTAGCCCCAACTGACCTGCTGTTTGTGCAGCGGTTAAAGCTTGTTGACCTGCCGCTTGTCTAGCAGCTTCTTGTGCTACTTGCCCTCTTTGAGCTAACTCAGCACTTGTGGTAGCCGCAGTTAGTGCCTGTTGGCCTGCTGCTTGTCTAGCAGCTTCTTGTGCCGTTTGTGCTTGTAATCCTAACTGACCTGCTGTTTGAGCTGCGCTTAGAGCCTGTGCACCTGCTGCTTGCCTAGCTGCTTCTTGGGCAGTCTGCCCTTGTAGGGCTAATTGCGCTCTTGTTTGTGCTTCACTTAAACCTTGCCGACCTGCTTCTTGTCTTGCGGCTTCAGTAGCAGTAGATGCTTGTAGTTTTCTACCTTGTTCAGCTTCAAACGCACGAAGTGCAGCATCGTAAGCTTCTTTTTGCCCAGTACCATAAATTGTGCCAAGTTGGGTACCTAAGTTACGATTAAGTTCTGACTCCATAATAGCTTGGCGTGATCCACCAAATGCACCAGCTTTTGCCATACGAGCAGCTTGAGCTTGTCTTGTAATTTCAGCTTGTCTACGCGCTTCTTCAAGTTGAGGATTAACTACTCCCGACGTATAAGGATTCATTAAACGCTGCATCGCAGCGGCATCAAATGTTTCTGTAGATATGCCTGTACCCGGACCCGTATACGATTTTGTAACCGGATCGTAGGTAGAACCTATATTCCCAGCAGAATAAATATTTGCCGGTGTCGTAAATGTAGACTTTATTTCTTCCTTTCCAGTAGGAGTCTTGTATATGCCTGCTTTAGTTTCATCAAACGTAGAACCTATATTTCCAGCAGAATAAATATTTGTCGGTGTTGTAAATGTAGAAGCTATTGCGTTATCTTTAGGCGTGGCATAACCTATACTTTTAATACCACTAAAATCAGTACCTATATTTCCAGCAGAATAAATATTTGCCGGTGTTGTAAATGTAGAAGCTATTGTATTATCTTTAGGCGTGGCATACGCACCTGCTTTATTTTGATCAAATGTAGATCCAATAGTCCCTGCTTGATATGTTCCCGGCGCTGTATAGTTCATTGTACCGGGGGTATATGTAGATTGCTGATATCCGCCTGTAGGTGGAGTAAATGTTGAAGGTACAGACTGTCCTGTAAATCCGCCATCTGCGTAAGAATCATCCATCAGTGCTGTAACCCCACCACCTTGCGAAAATCCAGCTAATCCTTTTGTTTGTAAATAATCCCAATCTTCTTGCTTTTGTGGGCCTATGTATGTATTTGCCGCATTACGTAATGTTTGATCCGCTCCTTGCATATAGTTTTTATAAAAATTAATTTTGTCTTGCTCTGAACCTTTTGCAAGAGATTTTATTCCTTGGGCGGTTAAAGATGTATTAGGGCTAGCAAATGAAAATTTAGAGGGTGTGTACATTGGCGTTGCTCCAGCACCCGTACCCATACCCATCATATTTTCACGTTGTGTTTGAAGAGCTTTTAAATTTGTTAATGTATCAGCACCGTAACCGCCTACGCCTGTATCACCAAACTGCGGGCCTGTATAAACAGGTTTACCTGTTATAGGATCTACATTTCGCCTTGCAAGAAGGCCAGACATACGTTCTAAATAGTCTTGAACGTAGGGGGCGTAACCTTCACGTAAACCTGATTCACCTTCAACTTTTACGCCTCCGTAACCTTCGCTTGTATCAAAACCAGAACTTTTTGTTAAATCTGCTAGTCCTTGATACCCTTTTTGTAGCATATAAAGAATATCTGTTGCTGACACACCAGCAGCCTGTAAGTCTGAAACTAATACATTATTATCTCTAAACCATTTTAATTTGGCGTCTTCAGTATATTTATCCCAACCTTCAGGAAGTGTGAGTTGTTTAGTGCCTCCAGAACCTGTTATTTTTCGTCCCTGCTAAAGAACCTGTTCCTGTTCCTGTTCCCCCTTTTACTGTGCTTGTTCCTGTACTTGGTCCTGTACCTGTACCTGTACCTGTTCCTGTACTTCTATATTTTTCACGAATAGATGCATCTGATATACCGTTATTTACTAAATTTGCAACTACAAATTTAGGAATACCCAATTCATTGGCAAGATTTTCAATTCTTTGTGTCGCATCAGTTTCTGTACTTGGTCCTGTACTTGGTCCTGTTTCTGTTTCTGTATATCCGTTTTGTAGCATCCAATTAATATCTGCTGCTGACACACCAGCAGCCTGTAAGTCTGAAACTAATACATTATTATTTTTAAACCAACTAATTTTTTGATTTGCATTATAATTATCCCAACCTTCAGGAAGTGTAAGTTGTTTAGTGCCTCCAGAACCTGTTATTTTTGTCCCTGCTAAAGTATTAGAAGTATTAGAAGTATTAGAAGTATTAGAAGTATTAGAAATATTAGAAGTATTAGAAGTATTAGAAGTATCAGAAACTCCAGAGCGTACAGTAGCTGCGTCAATTGCATCTAATTGACGTTCGTCATTGCTTTTAACAGGAGTTTGTGCGAGTGTATAAAGATAATTGTAATCAATACCATTATTTGTATATTGTTCTGGTGTGTATTTATCCTCTGGTGGTGTGTAATTATTATTCAACATCCAATTAATGTCAGATTGAGATACGCCAGCATTTCGCAATTCATCGACGGTTGTTCCGGCGGCATTAAACCGCTCTATCTTTTCTTCGGCGGTTAAGCCATTCCATGCTTCATTAATAACTGGAAGTGCCATAATTACCTCGGCAAAAATTTATTGGGGTTAATCTGTTTACCTTGTTTGGTATTTCCGGTACGTGCACCACGAATACGATCCATCATTTCGTAAAGACGCTTAGCACCAGCGTTTGAATTACCATTACCAAGATGGCTGACAACGTCGGCAGGGACCACAAATTCGCCGTCACTTAACGCAGCAGGGCGTCTGCCATCAATATTTGCGGGTACTTTATCAGCCATACCGTCGCTGTGTCCACCCAAATAGCGCCCTTGTGCCATGCCTAAAGACATTATCCCACCTTCAGCGGCATTAATAGGGGGTGCGCCAGACCCAGGACGAGGTACAAGCTTTCCATCAACTTCCATATAATCAGCAGTATTGTAAAATTTTGCCGGTGTTTCACCGCTACGTTGCTGACTACTGCCTGTCGGATCTAAGCCTCTACGATGCCTTTCTTCGGTTGTTTCGGAGCGCGACGTAAATGGATCAGATGGATCACTAACTGTACGAATCGTAAGCGGGTCATTTCGTGCTTTTTCTTGCTGTGCAAGATAGTCGTTAATGCTTTTTTGCCGCGCTGCTTCATATTCTGCACCAAATAATTCTAACGGTGGAGATCCTCCAATGCCGCTAGGTCTTGGTATAAGAGCCTCAGCATTAATAGCTTCTTGTTGTCTACGCGCTTGTTCTTGAGCAAAATAATCTGGCCCAGCTTTTTCCCCAGCTTGTTTTAACGCACTCTCTAGTTGAGAACCCGTCATGCCTAGAGTGCCTTGAGGAGCCGCCGCCTGTCGTGACTGCATATACAGATTGAATAAAGATACAGGAACATTGTATTGAGGTGCACCCTCAGTCTGTTGCATGAACTCATAAGGGTCATAACCCATACCTCTTGCAAACGATTTAAATGCATTAAGTTCATCGATTGCGTATGGTGTGTCATAACCACTTTGTTGGTTTTGCGTGGCGTAAGGACCCTTAGAAACCTTCTGCCCTTGAGTTTGAAAAACACTTGGATCAAATAAATTGACTGTTGCAAGAGGATCATTTTTGTCTTCAATTAAACTCATAACGCCTCCTTTAGCGGCTTTTTTAAACCCAGTTACCCCACCCGGACCTGTTACAGTTTTATACCCAGAACTTGATTTAAATGGTTTGCCTTTAGCTTCTTTTCTTGCTCGTTCGGCATCGTCATAAGCCATTTTCATAGCTGCAATAATGGCAGCGTATTTGGCTGCGTCACCAGCGTCAAGACCTGTTAGGTTTTTAATTAACTCTTTGCCTTTGTCTAGAAGACTTTTAACGCCGGTAGAAGCGTTAGGATCAGTAAGCTCTACACCAGCTTTTTTTGCGGCATCATCCCATTCTTTAACACCAGATTTAATACCCTCGCCGGGAAATCCAGCACCTTCTGCACCTGTTGTATTAGGAGGTTCAGTTAAACCAGAAGGGTTTTGTGATACGTATTCTTTAAATCCCTGCTTAGTGGGTAACGCAATATCTGACAATAACGCAGCGTCTTCTGGAAATAATTTAGCAAACTCTTCAAAATATCCCGGAGAACTATTTAACAAACTAAAAGCATTTTCAATATTAATGTTTCCTTTTATGTCAAACAACCCAGAACCCACGGGCATATTTGCATCTAAAAAATTTAAATCTATGTTAGAAAGATTAATCTTTGAAGGGTTAACAGCAGAACCTAACTCATTACCATTATCACCGTCATCTCCACCAAATGGATTACTCATTTTAACCTCCCGGCTTGCGCCGTGCTGCAATCATCGGCGCAGCAAAATTTAAAAATTTCATTAATGCAGCTTGTTGTTTAGGGTCAATCCCCATGTTTTGCCCAGCTTGATTTAACCCATAATTAATAGCAGCACCTTTAGCTGCCTGCCCTAAATCAAACGGACGACCTGTTAATAGCGATGTTACACCGGAAGTGGCTAGAGATTTAACGGGGGCTGCAAACTGACCCAGAGACTGATTTAACCCTGTCATGTTTCCTAGCGCATCAACGCCAGACCCAACAAGACTAGCACCTGCACCTGACCTAAACCCTTTACCAAAACTTTGTCCTGATAGTGTACCTAAACCACCCTGTAGTACGCCAGACACAAGAGCATTAGCTCCAACGTTTGCTAATGCATTACCACCTAAAAAACTTCCCAGTTGCCCCGATACATTTCCTAATAAACCGCCAACGCCACCAAAAGGAAGAGAAGCAATAGAAGCAATTTTTAATGCATTGGCTACATTTTGGGCATCAGGATGTTCACCTTTGTAATAGGATGGGTCACCTACAGGAATAAGTTTATCGCCCTTGGGGATGTAGGCTTGCGCCATGCGCTCGCGCTCAGTACCGCCCGTTTTACCGCCCATGTATATAACAACGTTTCCAGAATTAAGTTCCCCCGGAGTTAATTCATCCATGTTAACTTCAACAGGGTTACCTTTATTGTCTTTCTTGTAGGCTTTAGTAAATGTGGACTTATGGCCTAATTGTTCCCCAAACTTCTCACGAAACAAGTCACTAGCGGTTTTAGCCTGCTCTTCTTCTGTTGGGGCTTCTTCCCCGCCCCCTTGGGATACCTGTACTGTTTTCTTACCAAAATCAGTCAACCCCGCAAACGGATTAGCAAGCGTTTCACCCGCAGTCCAACCCGTATCAGCCTTTGCACCTTTAGGAGTTGTACCGTATTGCGTGGCTCTTCCAGACAAATATTGATCCAGCGCCTGTTGCTGCTGAAACGATTGAAACTTTTGCAGTGCAGCTTGCTGTTCAGGAGTTAGCGTTTTAGCAGAAGTAGTCACAATTATTCAATCCCAGACACAAGAGTGGCAGTCAATATGACCGATGGTATTGCAGGTCGGGTTGGAGAAGAAGGGGCTGTGTAGCTTTCAATTCTAGCACTTGTGTTTGTTGTGCACCAGTACAGTTGCAGGTAGTCGTTAGCTGCCATATCAACAATAAAGTTAAGCGCAGCAACGGTATGGTATGGGTCACCCGGACTCTTTTGAGCTGCTAAACCGAATCGGCTATTGGAATTGGCAATGTCTGTGCCGTTTTTTCTAAACCATATGTCAATATCTTGTGGGGCATTAGTATCATTGGATAATTGAATACTAAACTGTATATTGTAGTAACCGGGATAAGTTACATAGATTTGAGAACTGCTTTGAACTCCCACCCCACTTGATATAGCCGTAGAATTTAAAGTTATAGGGTATGCAGTTGTTGTTGAAGCAGCGGTTTGATCGGTTGTGTCGTAAAAAGAACCTAGAGGTAATTGAACATATTGCCCACCATAAGAGCCAAAAAGGGCAAGCAAATTATTATTTAACCGATTAAAATAAAGACGTAAGACGTTATTAAACTGTTCTTGATAGCGCAAGTCATACTGTACCGGCGCAAGGGGTAAATTGGGTGAAGCAGGGTGTTGTATAAGACTCATCTTTTACCGTCGGGTCTAATATCAATTCGCGGTGCACCAAGTTGCCAAGTTGTACCCAAACCATCAGAAGATATTTCAATAATCATCTGCCGACCACGAATGCGGGTGTAAATTATATTGGTAAACTGTTCAATAACCGCTGTTGACGTTCTGGCAACTGCTTTAGCTGCCTCCGTATTAAATCCTGAACCCGATCCGTTCATACCGTACATAGTCATCGTAACTTGTGGTGTGGCGGCAGTTGACCCCTGAAATGTTAAATCCGGCACCATGCGCCATACAAACCCAAAGTTTTCTCCATCTTCAATATCAAACTCGGCAGACTCAATATAAGCCTCTATAGGCACTGGAGTTCCCGTAGTATTATCATCAACCCCAAACTCTTGATTAACTATATTGTAATTATATGTAGCTGCTTGTGGATAATTACGTAACCCCGAATCACTCCAAGCTGTGCGCCCAAGCGTACCGTAATACCAAATATCTTCAGCGTAGTTATAGACAACATACGCATCAATTGCTGTAGAATTTGCGGTGCAATAAAACCACCAAATTTCATTAAACCCTTCGTTAGTTCCAGCAAAAACTTGTTGGTTTTGAGTAAGATTAATGTTACCAAATACATGCCGCCTTAAATCACAGCGTAGCGTTTCAATGCGCCCGCTATAACGGTAAAACTTATCTACACCCATCCAGTAAGAAATACCTGAGGCAATAGCAGCGGCATTTGGCCCCACAATTGAAGTGTTATCGCCCAAAAGTTGAGCAGTCCATACGTCAGGTGGTCCAGTATATTGAAGAGAATAAAGCGAAGTATCTGTCCACACCAAAATTTCTTGGCGTGTTTGTTGCGCTGTAATAATCTCAGAGCCGTGAGATAAAGGTATAGAACCCGCTTGATTTGTCGGGGATGGTGTCCAGTCAACTACAGACTCTTGATCTGACCAACGAATAAGCAAAGGATTAAGCGTATTAGAGCCTACGTCATTAACACCCATACATAATACAAAGCGATATATGTCAGAAACTACAATTACATTTTGTTTAGTCGGTACTCCTGATGCACCAGCTAATGTCACAACATTAACACCACGGGCAGCAAAACCAGAAGTTACATCCCAATAATATAAACCACCGCCACGAGGCCCAAATACAAGATCCCCACCAAAGTTTTGCATAGCCCACAAGCGCAGCGCTTCAAGGGAAGCACCCCCAACCCCCCAAACACCAATACCCCATATCGTGACTGGGAAACAGATCGGAAGAGCA
>OGWJ01000150.1_pt1 | contig 10823 bp, 9 predicted proteins | sample 1575991 | NCBI WGS metagenome assembly OGWJ01 (sample SAMN07581533, study PRJEB24739) | freshwater metagenome | place: Singapore | collected 2015-01 | reverse complement strand
GTTTCCCAGTCACGATACCCTGCATAAAAAGGGTGACAATTACTGCAAACTTCAACTCTTAGAGAAGGTTCTGTAGACTCCACTAAAAACTCAGCACCACAGGTACAAGTAGCAACAATAACATGGGTCTCTGGATGTGTGTTTTGCTTCATAGGACTTTAGATTTTAACATGCAAATATATCAAACTCAACTAGTTTTATTTTTCATTAAGGAAGTTCTTAGTTAAAGATTTATATTTCTCTACTTGCTGCAAAAGCTTTTTGTTTAAATTTACAGAAGCCTCTGCTTCTTTATAAAGCTGATCTAACTCTAACTCAAGATCCTTTATACGATTATGATTCTTCTCATTTTCAAATTGTAAATTTTTAACTGAAATTTCAAGAAATTCAATATTTCTTAAGTGCTTCGCAAAGCTTGGATCATCTTTAAGTTCCGTAATAAATCTAGTCGTGTCTTCATAAGAAGAAGAAAAGAGGCTAGAAAAACCGCTTAAGTCATCAAAATCATCACCAATTTTCACTATTTCAGAATCTTAACAAATTTAAGCAAGCAGTTTTCTTGCTAAATATTAAGAGATCAATTAAAATTTCTGAGTATGAATCTCGAAGATCACAACACAAGCCAGCTTTATTTATCTAACGAAGAGAAGGAAAGCAAGGAAATATTCTCAAATCTCTTGGGCGATATTAAATCGGAGCTTAAAGTATTAGCTGAAAAGCAGGAACATAAAGTTTCTCCTGAATTTAGTGCCTTGATGGATGGCTATGTTATCAAAGCCAATGAGAGTGAGACATTAAGAGTTAAATATCAGCATGTTGAAAGTCATTACGAAGAACTTAAATTAGAGCTTAAGACGCAAAAAACACAAAATCGCCAACTCGGTTCTGACCTTGATTCAGTACGTGAAGCGTTGAAACTCTCTGAACTAGAGCTATCTAAATTTAAAAGAGATTTTGATCATACTAGACAGGATTTTCAGGATAAATCTGACGCTTTGCAAAACGAAAAAGAAGCTCTACTCAGAAAAATAAAAGAGCTAATGACCTGGAAAGAAACTACTGAACAGCTTTGTAATGAGATGAAGGCTGAGCTTGTTGAGTATAACCACAAGGTCAAACAACTTCAACAGGAAAATTTAATCGAAAAACAGACTGCTGAAAGAAGTCTTAGAGAAGGCCAAAAAGTTATTCAAGAACTCAAAGAACAGCTTGAACTCAGAGAAAGAGAAGCTAGTTACAAAAATGCTCTTATCGAACAGCTTGTTAGACAGACAGCTCAAGCCAATGGTCACAGTTCAATCAATGACATCAACAGCGTTTTAAAAGGCATGAATACCACAAGTTCAGTAAACTCTAACACTGAAGGAACCTATACTGAGAATCATGATGACGAAGATACTGCGAAGAAATTCAAATGGGGAGCTTTTAGGCTTTAGATTCATGGCTTGCCAATGCTAGTCTATCCTCCAGAAGGACATAAAACTGATAGCAAAGAGATCTTCATACTTGGCTCAGCTAATCTCTCTTGCCTAATAAACGATTCTGCTATCGCACTTGAGAAAAATGGTAATTTCTGTAAACTAATTCAACTCAAGCTCGGTGAAAATAAAATACAAATCAATATCGACGGGAAATCCTTTACTCGCACTGTTTATGGTGTTTTAAATATCAATAACAATCCAAACCCAATAGCCTATGCTCAGCCCTATAGAGCTTTTACTAAACAGGCAAATTCAAACAATGGGCGTGTAGCCGAACGAACAAGTTCAGGCAATATTCTACAGAGCATCTTAATCAGCAATAAAGATATATCTATTCCGTTAAACGTTCTCCCCGATTATAGACTAGAAAAAATTAATGCTTATCACTATAGATTAGATTTAGGCATCATGGAGCAAGATTTAGACTGGATTCATTATTCAGAGTTAAATCCTGAAATCAAAATAGAACAAATCTCAGATACTATCTTTGATATTAAATTTCAGAAGCCCATAATAAATCATAAAATTAAATTCAAGAATCAAGTGCTTAATATCTCATTCACATTTAGTGAATTACCTCTTTTAGTTTGCATAGACCCTGGTCACGGCGGCTCCCAGATAGGAGCTATCTCTCCCAAAGGCATATTCGAAAAAGATTTAAATTTAAGCCTAGCTATAAAACTCGCAGCAGAATTAAATCATCAAGGAGTAAAAACCATACTCACAAGAGATCATGATACGGAGAAGAGCTTAAGTGAACGTGTAAAGATCTCTCAGAAAAATAAATGTACTTTATTTATTTCCCTACACCATAACGCTCTACCAGACAGCAGAGATCCGAATAAAGAAAGTGGATTTTCTTGTCATTATTTTCATGAACACAGCTATAGATTAGCCAAGTTCATTTCTTTTAAACTAAAAAGCTCATCTTCACAGAATTTTGCTGGAATTTATAAACAAAATCTTCACGTACTCAGAGAAAATCCTGACACCATAAGTGTTTTAATCGAGCTTGGATATCTTATCCATCCATTAGAATCAGAGTTACTGTGCAAAAAAAGCTTTCAAACTAAAACTGCTCGAATATTAGCTAAGGCCTTATTAGAGTTCCATAGAAATCAAAATTTCCTTAATGAATCATCAATTAACGCTTTGAAAACATAAAATCTTCACTATCAAATAAAAAAACTTTTAAGCAGCTAGTCTATTGTAAAATAGTAATAATATATCATCATGTCAGCTTATTTCGATGCACTAATCATCGGCTCAGGTATTGCAGGGCTTAATCTTGCAAGGAAGCTTGCACAGGCAGGGCAGACAGTTTTTGTATGCTCAAAAGAAGCAGTAACAGAGGGTTCAAGTAAATATGCTCAAGGTGGCGTAGCGGTAGTTAGTCCTTGGAATCCTGAAGATAAACTTGAAAGTCATATTCAAGATACTTTAAGTGCTGGAAAAGGTTTATGTGATTCTAAAATAGTGGAAACCGTTTTAAGTAATGCTTGGGAGCGAGTAGAAGAATTTATAGGCTTAGGAGTGAAATTCGACAAAGATTTCTACCTAGAAGGGTCTCATAGCTTTAAAAGGGTACTACACGTAGCTGATGCCACTGGCAGAGCTTTATTAAAACCTTTACTGGATAATGTTTCCTGTAATTTAAACATAGCCATCTCTCAAGGAACTGAAGCCATATCACTTTTAAAAAATGAAGACGCAGTAGTCGGAGCTAGACTTAAAACCATTTCAGGAGAGGTTTTTGATATAAATGCGGCTCAGACTATTTTAGCTACTGGCGGTTTTGCCTCATTGTATAAAGATCACACCACGCCTCGTATTTTAACTGGAGATGGTCTAGCACTAGCTTATTCTGCTGGAGCCGCTCTAGAGAATCTAGAATTCATACAGTTTCACCCAACTGTTTTTTTTAATGGCTCAAAGCCATTTTTAATTTCGGAAGTCGTAAGAGGAGCTGGAGCTGTACTTAAAAATATCTTTAAACAAAGCTTTATGGAAGCTTATGATATTAAAGCTGAACTTGCGACAAGGGATATAGTCAGCAGAGCAATAGCCGAAGAGATGAAAAAAACTGAAGCTGATTACGTCTATTTAGACATGACTTGCTGGTCTAAAAAAGATTTAGAAGAAAAATTCCCCAATATTTACCATCACTGCGAGTTAAGTGGCTACGATCTCAGCCAAGACCTTCTACCAGTACGCCCAGCAGCTCATTACTGCATCGGAGGCATCAAGACTGATATCCATGGCAGAACTAATATAAAAGGTCTTTATGCTATTGGTGAATGCGCCTATACTGGCTTACATGGAGCTAATCGCCTAGCGAGTAATTCATTACTCGAATGTATAGTAATGCCTGAGTTTTTAGCTAATTCTATTCTGGGTACTGAATTTACTAAATCTAATAAGCTAGGGGAACCCTGCGAAGACGTAAATGCTGCGCTAAGCTATCGTGAAATTAAGGCTGAAGAAGAAAACCTAAAAAATATTCAAAACATTATGACCCAAGGCCTTGGTATAGAAAGAAATGCAAATGAATTAAAAAGCTGCTTAAATGATCTAAAACACCGTACTGAAACAAGCAAAGCAAGATTAGTTGCAGAATTAGCTTTCGAATCTGCTCTTAAGCGTGAAGAAAGCAGAGGATGTCATTTTCGCAGTGATTTTCCAAAAGCCAATTCAAACTATATGAATAATACTCTAATTCAGAAATCATTAAAAACCCACTGATTACCTATTCGTTCACGCTAGAATATAACGCAGAGACCATGCCCTTAAACGCCTTTCCTAAAGTAAGAACCAGAATAGCACCTAGCCCAACAGGTAATCTACACTTAGGTACCGTCAGAACAGCTCTCTATAATGTACTTTTCGCAAAAAAACACCAAGGTGAATTTTTCTTTAGACTGGAAGATACTGATAGACAAAGAAGTGAAGAACAGTTTACTCAAGAAATATTAGAAGGTTTTAAATGGTTAAATATCTCCTGGGATACGCCAGAAGTTCCGTTACACGCCCCAGAAACTCTCGTAGGCTTAGGTGAGGATGGGATAGTCAGACAATCCCTCAGAGAAGCCGTCCATAGCAGTTACATAGAAAGATTAATTAATGAGGGTAAAGCTTATAGATGTTTTGCAACAGTAGAAGAATTAGATGCTATGCGTGAAGCTCAGAAAGCTCGTAAAGAGATAGAAAAATATGATAATCGTTCAAGAGCTTTATCCAAAGATGATTCAGAAAAACTACTTAGCGAAGGGAAGCCGTATGTCGTTAGATTAAATCTAGGAGCAGACCATGTAATCACTTGGTTAGATTTAATCAGAGGTGAAGTATCCATTAATACTAAAGATCTTGGTGGAGACCCAGTTATCCAGAAATCTACAGGACAAGTTCTCTATAATTTTGCAGTAGTGATAGATGATTATGAAATGCAAATTTCACACATTCTGAGAGGAGAAGATCATATAAGTAATACAGCGAAACAGATCGCTATTTATGAAGCTTTAAATTTTCCGATTCCCGCATTCGGTCACCTACCTTTAATTTTCACCAAGGATAAACAGAAGCTTTCTAAACGTAAGCATGGTGATATCGCTTCAGTTAACACTTATAAAACACAAGGCTATTTAGCAAAAGCACTGGTTAATTACCTTTTAGGTACTAGTTACAACTCAGCGAAATATGGTGAAATATTTACTATTACTGAAGGTGCGGAAGATTTTCAGATAACTAGCGTTAGTAAAAGCCCAGCTATCTACGATATTCAAAAATTAAATTGGTACAACCGTGACTACATAAGTAAACTAAACTATCAAGAAATATTAACTTATGTTTCGAGATTTTCAAAATTTGATTTAGAAAATAACTCTCTATTCAACTCATCTCAAATCCAGTTAATAGTTGAATCAATTCAAGAGAGCTTAGATAAATTTGAACAAATAGATGAACATATTAACTATTTTTTTGAAGACTTTAAACTTGATGATAGTACTTTAATTACGATCGCCGAGGAAGGTAAAGAAGTTATCCATGAATTCATATCCCTTATCGAAAGTGGTTCTCTAGATTTTGCTGATCAAAATTCAATTAAAAATGGTATTAATTCTATTGGTGAGAAATTAAACCTCAAAGGCAAAAAACTATTTTTCCCAATTCGCGTAGCCATTAGTGCTAAAACTAGTGGGCCTGAGCTAGGGTTTATTGCAGTACTTTTAGGTAAAGAGAAAATCGTCGAAAGATTAAATTCAGCTCTACTAGAAACCTCTCACAGAAACTAACATGAATAATAGAAAATATAACGTAGCAATATTAGGAGCCACTGGTAATGTGGGTAGACTCCTATTAGATGTTTTAATCAAAAGAGATTTCCCTTTTAATCAGCTCAAGCTATTAGCGAGTGAAAGATCGACTGGCACTATTATTCAAGGCCGCAATGGCGTAGATTATCCTGTCGAAGCCGTTAATTCTAATTCTTTTACTGGGATCGATATAGTACTTGCGTCCGCTGGATCTTCTATTAGTCAACAATTTTCAGAAGATATAGTAAAAGCTGGTGCTGTGTTAATAGATAATTCTAGTGCCTTTAGAATGGATAAAAATGTACCTTTAATAGTACCAGAGGTTAATCCCGAAGCCTTAAAGCTACATCAAGGAATTATCGCAAATCCTAATTGTTCCACAGCCCCACTTGTCTGTATTTTAAAACCACTACAGAATTACTACGGCATAGAAAGAGTAGTAGTAAGCACTTACCAAAGCATCTCTGGTGCTGGAAAAGCGGCCATGGAAGAGTTAATAGAGACTACACAGAAAGCTATTAATAAAGAGTCTTTCGTAAATAATGTCATTAATCAAAAACTTGCTTTTAATTTAATCCCTCAGATAGACGTCTTTTTAGATAATGGATACACCAAAGAAGAAATGAAAGTAATCTTAGAGAGTAGAAAAATCCTCGGATTACCTGAACTTAAAATCACTTGCACTGCGGTCAGAGTGCCAGTTCTGATATGTCACAGTGAAAGTATTAATATAGAACTCAAGAAAAGCTCTGATGTAAAGGAGTTTAAAGAAGTTATTTCGAGTAATCCTAATGTTAAAGTTATTGATAGTCCTTCTGAAAAAATTTATCCTATGCCGATATCTGCTCAAGGTAAGGATTCGACCTTTGTTGGTAGGATTAGAAAAGATGAAAGCAAGGAGAACACTTTTAACATTTGGTTAGTCTCTGATAATTTACGTAAGGGTGCTGCCTTAAATACAGTACAAATCGCAGAATCCATGATAAAACAAGGTATAATATAGGAATTCAGGTTTTATAAAATAGACTTAAGTTAATGATTAATTTCGGCTCACTAATTACAGCAATGGTAACTCCCTTCAAAGAGGATGATATTAATCGCATAGATTATATCGCTGCTGAAAATATAATCACACACTTAGTAAAAACTGGTAGCGATTCGATAATCATCTCTGGCACTACTGGTGAAAGACCGACGCTCACCCACCAAGAGGAAGAAGATTTCCTCGACTTCACTTTAAAACAAGTAAGAGAATTGAATCAAGGTACTAGAATCATATTTGGTGCTGGCTCTAATTGCACAAGAACAGCTATTCACTCTGCTAAACGAGCTGAGGAGCTTGGCGCAGATGGCATATTACTCGTAGTACCTTATTACAATAAGCCTAACCAAGAGGGGCTTATCAAACATTTCAATGAAATATCCTCTAGCACTGCTTTACCCATTATTCTTTATAATGTTCCAGCAAGATCAGTCGTTAGTCTCACCGCAGAATCAATTATCGAATTAGTTTCTAGTAATCCTAATATCGTTGCGCTGAAAGAAGCTAGCAGTAATTTTGATTTAATCAGTACTGTAAGACAGAAATTTTCTTCTAACGCTCTGAAAATTTATTCTGGTGAAGACACTTTAATTTTACCCATGATGAGCATAGGTGCAGATGGAATTATATCTGTCTGCTCGCATGTAGTGGGCAAACAGATGAAAGATATGATACTAGCTTTCCAAAGCGGGAATAATGAACTAGCTAAGCGAATTCATTTAAGAATTTTCCCTGTCATGAAAGCGATATTCTCAGATACTAATCCGATTGGTATTAAAGCTGCCTTAGCTGGCATGGAACTGTGTTCAGGAGAGTTAAGAAGCCCGATGGTTTCTTTACCGAAAGAAAAACAGCTTGAGTATAGTAAATTAATTAAAGAAGTTTTAGAAGTAGCAGAGGCAGATTTAGTCTGAGTAAAATAACCAACCAAACAAGAAGAATTCTTAAATCTAGCAGCGGTGAAATCAAGACCGTTACTAAGACGATTAAGCACGACTCTAGTCAAATAACTTACGACCCAAGCAAAAAAGTAAAAGTAATCGCCCTCGGTGGTTTATTTGAAATCGGGAAAAACACCTGGATATTTGAATGTGGTGACGATATTATGCTTGTCGATGCTGGACTCGCTTTCCCGACAGCAAGCATGATAGGAGTGGATATAGTACTCCCTAAAATTAATTATTTAGTCGCAAATAAAGATCGTATCAGAGGCATGATAGTGACCCATGGTCATGAAGATCATATTGGTGGTATAGTGCCGATGCTCAGGGAAATTAATATTCCGATTATTTATGCACCGGGCCTAGCTTATGCTTTAATTCAAAGTAAGCTTAAAGAAGCAAATGTATTACATCAAAAAATGGTCTGGACTAAAGCTAGAGATAGGGTTCAGATTGGTCAACATTTTTCAGTTCAATATATAAGAAATAATCATAGTATCGCAGATAGTTACTGCCTAATCATTGATACACCAGCAGGCAGAATCGTACATAGTGGTGATTTTAAGTTCGATCACAGCCCTGTAGAGAACCAGTATTTCGATATTCGCAGCTTAGCTGCTGCTGGAGAATCAGGCGTAGACCTGCTTATAAGCGATAGTACTAATGCCGAAAGAGCTGGTTATACACCATCAGAGAAAGCTGTTATACCTAAACTTAAAGAAATGATTTTTAATTCTAAAAAGAAATTATTTATCACCACCTTCGCCAGCCAAGTAAGTCGTGTGAAAATCGTCTTGCAGCTTGCCTTACAAGCTAATAAAAAAGTAACCATATTTGGTAGATCCATGGTTAACTTAGCGAATATCTCTAAGGACCTAGGTTTCATCTCAATACCTGATAATTTCATAATCAAACAGGAAGAAGTTAATAAAATCCCCCCAGAGGATCTCGTCATATTAACGACAGGCAGCCAAGGAGAACAGTTCGCAGCCCTTTCTCGTATCGCCCGTAATGAGCATAAATACGTAAAAATACAGGCTGGAGATCAAGTGCTGATCAGCGCTTCACCTATCCCTGGTAATGAAAAATCAGTTAATCATCTTATAGATAGCTTATTTGCTCGCGGAGCTGATGTTATCTATGGATTAGGCCAAACCATTCACGTCTCTGGCCACGCTAGCCAAGAAGAACAGAAAATGCTTTTAAATCTCTGCAAGCCAGTTAACTTTATGCCTTGCCACGGTGAGTATCGAATGCTACTTAAGCATGGTGAAACTGGGATGAAATGTGGAGTCAATCCAGACAATATTTTCGTACTTGATAATGGCGATATTCTTGAAATGCAGGATGGTAAATGTTCTATTAATGAGAGAGTTGACTCTGGTATAGTTCTTGTCGATAACGACAATGTCGGCAGACTTGACGAAGATATAATCCTAGAAAGAAAGATGATATTAAGTGATGGTTTTATATTAGTCGTCGTTAACATTAATGCTTACGGCAAGTACAGTGCTGAACCTAAATTAAACACTAAAGGTATATTATTACCACTTGGTTTTGATGAAAAAAGCTTTAAAAAGGAGCTGATCAGCTTAACTCATGAAGCACTTGAAAGCATGATAGATAAAGAGAAGCCTGTCTCCATCGAAAATTTAGATAAATTTTCGTTAAAACTACAGAATATTATTTCGTCTAAAATTTATAATTTCCTTGATAACAGAACGCGCAGATATCCACTGCTTGAAGTTGTAGTTTTAAGTAATCATGGTGCAGTGAAGCCCGTAGTCGCTGGTTTAAATTAGGGGACTGCTCGCAAACTCCAATTTCTGCGTTTTCCTTGTTCGTTTGTGAGCAGTCCCCTTCGGGTACTATTACCGAACTTCAATTTCTGCGTCAAGTGATAGCAGCATGCTAAAATTAGGCTTTTGAGGAGTAAAACTAATGCCTGTAGCTAACTATAAACAATACGTTGAAATGCTCGATAGAGCTAAAAAAGATAAATACGCATATCCTGCGGTAAACATAACTTCACTTGCGACCATAAGTGCGACTTTAAAAGCTTTTGCTGATGCTAAATCTGATGGTATAATCCAAGTTTCCACTGGTGGAGCTGAATTCGCTTCAGGTCTCGCACAAAAAAATATGGTTTTAGGAGCGACAGTGCTTGCTGAAGCTATTCACACTTTAGCTGAAAAATATGACATTTTAGTCGCTATCCACACTGACCACTGTCAGCCAGGGAAAGTAGATTCTTTCTTAAAGCCACTTATCGCGAAGACAGCAGAGAGAAGAGCTAAGGGCTTACCTAATTTATTTAACTCTCATATGTTTGATGGTTCTGAACTGTCGACTAAAGAGAATATCGCTATCGCAAAAGAGCTTATTAAACTCTGTAACGATAATGAAATTATTTTAGAAGTAGAAACTGGTGTAGTCGGCGGCGAGGAAGATGGAGTGGATAACTCTGGTCATTCTAATGAAAAGCTTTATACGACACCAGAAGACATGCTTTACGTTTGGGAAGAATTAAGCCCGATTAACGAAAGATTTATGCTAGCTGCTACTTTCGGAAACGTGCATGGTGTTTACAAACCAGGTAACGTAAAACTTACACCTAGCATCCTTAAAGAAGGTCAGGCTGCGGTTAAAGCTAAATTTGGAAAAGAACACCTATTAGTATTTCATGGTGGCTCTGGTTCTGACTTAAGTGATATTCATGAAACTTTAGAATATGGCGTTATCAAAATGAACATAGATACTGATACTCAGTATGCTTTCACTAGACCTATAGTAGAGCATATGTTCAAAAACTATGATGGCGTTCTTAAAATTGAAGGCGAAGTAGGTAATAAAAAAGTTTATGACCCTAGATCTTACTTGAAGAAAGCTGAAGAAGGCATGGCTGCGAGAATTAGCCAAGCTTGTGCAGATCTTAAATCTTCTGGTAAATCAATTTATAAATCTTTAGTTACGGCTTAGTTTCTAAATTATTAAAAAATAATACAAAATCTATCGTGACTGGGAGGGGTAAGTATCGTGACTGGGAAAC
>OGWJ01000146.1_pt1 | contig 10943 bp, 4 predicted proteins | sample 1575991 | NCBI WGS metagenome assembly OGWJ01 (sample SAMN07581533, study PRJEB24739) | freshwater metagenome | place: Singapore | collected 2015-01 | reverse complement strand
GGTTTCCCAGTCACGATAATGTACATTCAGCACTCCTAGAGGCGATGGCAGAAAAAAGTATCACTATTGGTGATGAAACTTTCAAATTAGATGAACCTTTCATCGTGCTTGCAACTCAGAACCCCTTAGAACAAGAAGGGACTTATATGTTACCTGAAGCACAAATGGATAGATTTATGATGAAAATCAAAATAGATTACCCTTCTAGAGAAGAAGAGAAGAGAATTATGAATCTTAAAGCTCTTAAGCGAGATACTTCACTTGACGTAATAATTGGGAAAGAAGAGATCTCAAAAGCTCGTGAATTAGTGGATAAAGTTTATGTCGATGAAAAAATCCAAGATTATATTATTGATATTATTTTCGCGACTAGATCTAATGTTGACAGTAGCAAAACTCATAGTAAGCAGAAAATAAAAGACTTAGAAGGCTTACTAGAATACGGAGCTTCTCCTAGAGCTTCTATCGCTTTATTACTCGCCTCTAAAGCTTATGCTTATTTACAGGGCAGAGCCTATGTAGTACCACAAGACATTAAAAATATAGGTTTTGATGTGCTAAGACATCGAATAGGATTGAGTTTCAGTGCTAGTGCAGAAGAAAAAACCCCTGATGATCTCATTAAGATTATCTTTGATTCGATAGAGGTGCCGTGATATTTTCGAAGAGGTCTCTATCAGATGATTAATGATAACCCTGTTCTAGATAAGGTTTTAATCAGCCAAATCAAAAAAATATTACTTAAAAGTGATAAATTAAGCAGTCAAATATTAGCAGGGGAATATAAATCTGCGTTTAAAGGTACTGGCTTAAATTTCGAGTCTATCAGAGAATATCAGCATGGTGACGAGATTAAAAACCTAGACTGGAAAGTTACTGCTCGATTGCAGGGTCCTTATATTAGACAATACAAAGAAGAAAGGCAAATGACTTTACTATTAGTCATAGATTTAAGTGCCTCTAGCCTTTTCGGCACTGAAGAAAAAACGAAACAAGAAATTACTATTGAACTTGCCTCTATACTTGCCTTTCTTGCCATTAAAAACAATGACAAAGTCGGACTAATGATAGTGAGCGAAGATATAGAATTCTATCTAGAACCCAAACAGGGAAAGGCTCATATTTTTAGGCTTATAAAAGAACTTTTAACTTTTAAACCCTTACATAAAACGACTAATATTAAAAAAACGCTGAATTCCGTTATCAGATTGAGTCCTAAGCATTCAATAATTTTTTACATTTCAGACTTTTTAGATAATCCAAATCAAATTTATGCATCAGAAAAAACCTTAATTAATAATCCTGAACAGTTAAACTATAATCACGAAATTAAAATTTTAAAAAAAACTCAAGACCTAAGCCTAGTCTCTATTAGAGATCCTAAGGAATTCTTTTTACCGAATCTTGGCTTTATTGAAATTTATAATCCAGAAACAGGTCACCGTTCATCATTAAATTTAAACCGAAAAACTAACAGGGAATACATCAGTAAATTACAAAATAGTCAGAGAGAGGCTTTTAAAGCAGAGATCAAAAAATTAGGAGTTAAATTCCTAGAACTCTCTACTGACAAGAACTACCTGATTGAGTTACAGAAATTTTTCTTAAAAAAGTAGCCTTTATTCTTCAGTTAGCTTAACTCTTTCGCCTTATTAATTGCGGCAAGCTTACTATTTTTCATACCGAAACCAAAATAAATAACAAGACCTATAGCCATCCAAATAAAGAATCGCTGCCAATTAGCGATACCCAGCTCTGTCATTAAATAAAAACATGATAGTAAACCAAATACTGGAATTATTGAAAGCTTTTTAATCGCACTCATAATCGTGATAAATATCGTTAAAATAAAAAATGTATAATACGGAAATTTATGTAAAAATACGTCGAAAGGTGTTTTCACTGGATCATTTAAGCTGAAAAATTCTGGGAAAAAATTTATATTCCAAACATTAATCAATACCATAGTCACTAAAAACAAAGCTGGGACTATATATCTACCATTTACAAAAGGTACTTTAAACCTGCTTGCCTGAACATTTTTTGGTAACAAAAGAATACCTGCACACACTGACACAAAAGCGAAGAGTGTACCAATACTATTTAAATCAGTCGCAAATTCACCATCTAAAATAAGAGTAGAAAGCGAAACACTAGAACCCATCACCATGGTAGCAAAGCTGGGTGTCTGAAACTTAGGATGAATATATGAAAACTTCTTAGGTAAAAGACCATCACGGCTCATTACCATCCAGATTCTCGGCTGAGCTAACTGAAATACTAAAAGCACACTAGTAGTAGCGACCACAGCACTTAAAGCAAGTATCCCACCTAACCAATGCAGCCCTACTTTTTCAAAAGCATAAGCAAGAAAATCACCAACGTTAAGTTCAGTATAATTCACCATACCAGTTAAAACTAATGATATGGAGATGTAAAGAAAAGTACAGATAAGTAATGCATTCATCATGCCCCGTGGAAGGTCTTTCTGAGGGTTTTTGCACTCTTCAGCAGTGGTAGAGATAGCATCAAAACCCATATAAGCAAAAAATACAGCTGAAACCCCTTGCATCACTCCAGCAGCACCATTTGGTGCAAAGGGTACCCAATTCGCAGGATTTACATAAAAAGCTCCTACTAATATAACAAGCAATACCACCGCCACTTTAAACAGAACCATAAATATAGTGGTATTACGTGACTCTTTAACACCGACATATACCAAAGCTGTTATAGCAGCGACTATTAAAAAAGCGGGGATATTTAAAATAAGAGGAATAGTCCCAAACAGCTTAGGAGCTGTGATCCAGAGATCATGCATTCGCTGAGTGTATTCAGGAATCACCGCCCCAGTTTCACTAAGCTTCAGAAAAACATTATGGTACTTCTCTGCTGCAAGATAACTATTTGAAAGAAAATCTGGTAGCCTAAGCCCAAAACCTTCTAAGAAACTACTGAAATTCGCTGACCAAGCGATAGCCACTGTCGCATTACCTATGGCATACTCTAAAACTAAAGTCCAGCCAATAATCCAAGCGACCAACTCTCCAAAAGCTACATAAGCATAAGTATAAGCACTGCCAGCAACAGGTATTCTTGAAGCGAACTCAGCATAGCATAGTGCACAGAACACACATGTAATCGCCGTAAAAACAAATAACAAGGAAACCGCTGGTCCACCATTAAAACAAGCTCTACCAATAGTAGAAAAAACACCAGCCCCGATAATCGCAGCGACACCTAAAGCCGTTAAATCTCTAGCTGTAAGAATTTTTTTTAAGTTAATATGTGCCCCTGTATCTAAAGCCTCTTCAGCACAGCCTTCTATACTTTTTTTTCTAAACAGAGCAGAACTACTAGCTTTTATTTTTTCAATGACCATTAAAATCTTCCCGATATTCAGTTATTAATATTCAGCAAATCAATTCTAACATTAGGAGGGAAAAGCTGTTTTAAAAGGCTTGGTCTTATTTTGATGATAGATATTAAGTCATCGCTAACTCAAGCGGTTTATCGGCTTCCACGTAATCTAAATCTTTAGAAAAAGATTCTTCCAAAAAGAATAATGAAACTAAAGCTAAAGTAAAACAAACTAGCCCCACAATAAACGCTGAATAAATATTCCCCATACTCGTTTCTAAAGCCTTAAAAGAAAGCGTTATGGGTACTACCGCACCACGCACAAAATTAGGCACTGTAGTAGTAACAGTCGCTCGAATATTAGTACCAAAGGACTCTGATGCCATAGTCACAAAAAGAGCCCAATAGCCCGTCACTAAGCCAACTATAAAACAGAGTAGATAAAAAGTTTCAGTACTTAAATTTTTTGTAAAAAGAAAAATAGATGTAATTAAAATAGTCGCCGCCAGATATAGGTAAACTACTTTTTTACGGCTTTTAAAAAGCTGACTTAATAAACCACTAAAAAGATCTCCCACTGAGAGTCCTATATAAGCATACATAATAGCAAAGCCGACTTTAACTGGTTCACCAACAACAGCATTAGTAACGGAGAAGCTCTCAGAAAATTTAATTAACACACCGATGCAGTACCAGACTGGAAGCCCGATAAAAATACATGCCATATATTTTTTAAGCCTCTGTTTAGAATTAAAGAGCATTAAAAAATTACCCTTTTCTACATTAGACTTTTTCACTTCATCAAACATTTCACTTTCAAAAGTTCCCATGCGTAGAGCAAGCAAAAGCAATCCTAGAACACCACCTATAATATACATAATCTGCCAGTTCGCTAAACCTAAAAAAGCAAAATGCATTTTACTAATTAATGCAGCAGCTACCGCCCCAAAAGCGCCCATAGTAACGATAATCATAGTGCCATAGCCCCGCTTCTCTTTAGTCATAACCTCACTCACCAGAGTTACAGCAGCACCCAGCTCCCCAGCCAGCCCTAAACCAGCCACAAACCTAATCAAGCTGTACTGAGTCATGTCTATAACAAAAGCATTAGCTAAATTCGCTAAAGAATATATAAGAATAGAACCAAATAAAATATTTTTTCTACCCTTTAAATCACCTAAGATACCCCAAAGCACGCCACCAACCAGCATTCCTCCCATTTGCCACAGGAACAATAGATAATCGTACTTCGCAATTAAGGCTTCATCAGTGATTCCTATACCAGCAATGCTCTCTCTGCTTACTATATTAAAGAGCTGCAAGTCATAGACATCCACAAAATAGCCTAAGGAAGCCACTAAGATAGTTAGAGAAATAGTTTTTGTTTTTGATTCCAGCATGTCAAAACCTTTTTAAGATTATATACAAAGCTATTGAATCAATTTAACTAAAATTCGCAATCTTCTTCCTCATCTTTTTTCTTGTACATATCAAATGCAGTATAGGTACGGCTTTCAACAAAAGCACTTTGATAATTTTCTGAACTAGTTATAGAGATTGGTTTGATACCAAGATTACTTATAGTCTCTAATAAATCCTCTATCACCTCAGTCCTTTTTAAAACAAATGTAGAAGCAAAACATCTCCAAAATGTCCAACCAACACGTTCCAAGATTTTTTGCCTTCTCATGTCATCTTGCCATTTATCTGGTCCGTGATAACGATCACCATCACATTCGATTGCAATACGAGCACCCTGTTCGTCCTCTACGACAAGATCAATAACATATCCTTTACTGCCAACTTGTGGAGTTACTTTATAACCACGTTCTACAAGAATATCGTAGACCTCTCTTTCAAAATCAGATTCACATAATGTTCTAGAATCTTTGATCTTTTGCTCATCATTAGCAAAAGGGGCTCTAAAGTGTTGTATTAAACCACGTCTCAGCAGATCTCTTTCACTCAAGTCTGCAAACTCTACACTTCTTACTAGATACATGCGATCCCTAGCCCTAGATGCAGCTACATTAAACCTTTGCTCGGTATCAGCCCGATTCATAGCTTGAGCCATACCTGAAGAAACAACCATAGTTAAAAAAACAATATCTCTTTCCTTTCCTTGGAATGTTCGAGCATCGCCACAAGCAATATTATGCTTCTCAATTAATTCAGGTCCTAATTGTAAAGTGATTTCATCCCAAATTTTATGCGCTTGCTTATGCCCCAATAAAGAAACAATACCAATAGAGCGGTTTTGTAAATTTTCGCTACTAGTGATTCTTCGAATCTCATCAATAATAAATTTAATTTCTCCAGGATTTGTATCCCCCGTTCTACTACGTGTACCATCTTCTATAAGAACATCTATAAGTGGTGGGTCGAGCCGTTCTGTAATTTTAGGAGTCCTCAAGCATCTCAATTCGTGATTGTAAAATTCACGTTTTGAATATTCAATAATTGGGGGCACACATCTAAAATGCTCTCTAAGCATTACAGCAGATTCTGCAAAAATAACCTTATACAAATCATATATTGATCTTTCAGGCGACATTTGTGGTCTATAAGTGTCCACTTGTTTAGAAAGAAAACGACTCATTAAGTTTTTTATTTTTTCCTCTTCAATACCGATTCCTTGAGGTGAAACTTGTTTATCATCACCAACAATTAAAATTTTCTCCGCTCTTAATAAAGCAGGTAATGCATCCAATTCAGACTGAGAAGCTTCATCTATAATTACTAAATCAAAACATCCAAATTCTGGTGGTAAAGACTCGGACACTCTATAATGAGGCATTATCCAGCAAGGAACAGCCATATTAGCTTTAGAAGCAGCTTTACGAGCATCATTTCTGTAACGCAAATCTCTTTTACCTTTTCCCGTTTTACTCAAGGAAAGAATAGCGTTCAAATACCCTTGAAGAGCACTTTTTATATCAGGGGTAGCATTTTCAGCAATCTTTAACCAAGTTTTTTTAAGAATGATTGATTTATAAGTTTTACTAAGATCATTTTGAGTTTGTAATCTTTGCTGATTTAGTGTAAGCATTTGCTTACGACAATCAATGGATTCTAAGTGAGTATGTAGTCGCTTAATATTCCATAATTTATCAAAATCTGTTGGCAATAAATGATCTGATGCTATTGCCGCTATTGATTGAAGTGATTGAGCTAAAATTGGTGCTCCAGACATGGCAATTTTATCAGCTAATGATAGAACTCCGTCAAAAGAATTTCGTAAACTAAAAAGTCTCTTTAATTCATCATGTAGTATTTTCCATTTCGATTGTATTGATGGTAAATCTTGGGTAGGATTTCCAAGAATATCTTCAATAAAGCTTCTAATTTGTTCTGTTATATCTCCCGAGCAACCAAACAAAACATTTGACATCTCTTCTTTAACTGACCAAGCTTTAGCAAGATTATTTTTTGTTAAGTGATGCTGTAAAGTTTTACCTAGTTTTTCAAGATTATCTAATTCATCTAATGAAAAATCAATAATAGAAAATACTGGTATAACGGCATGAATTTCTTCTTTTATCTTCGCTTTGATTAATACTAACTGTTTTAACTTTTGATAGTAATCAAAGATAGAGGAGGCTTTATACACTGAATTCAAGTCTTCATCTAAGTTTGGGATTGTAAATTCTTGGGATATAGCATTCCAACGTGCATGTAAATTCTTCAATTTTACTAAATGGTCTTTGTACTTTTTAATGTGTTCCCAGTCTTCTATAGAACTAGGTTTATTATCCAAAATTCTGACTTCTTTTAAAAATTCCTTTTTTTTCTTTTCAACGAATAATAAAGTAACTAACCCAAAAGCCGACTTACCACTTGCTAAGTTATCAATAGCTTTATGCAATTCATCATCAAGAAGAATGTCTAATGACATTGAAACTCGTTTATGGATAAAATTCTGTTTTCTTTCCAAATTCTGTTCAATAATTTCATTACCTAGGGATTCAAATAACTGTAAAACCGTTTCATCTATAGACTGATTTTCTAATTCTCTCGCAAGCTTTAACAACCATTGATTATCAAATTTTAAAATCTTTTGCGATAATTCTATAAATTCTAAGCAAGTATCGTATAACCTCTTTGCTGACTTAAAAGTCTCCTGTTTTGAATCAATTAAAGATTCAACCTGACCATTATCAATTTGTTCTTGTACTCGGTCTAATTGGGCAAGATCTTGATGCGTTCTCAGAATTGTATCAAAGTCAGGAAAGGCTTCTGGTGATGGTAGTTTGCTATTAACATAAATTACATCTTTCCCTAATTTCAACCTTAGATTACGAAGTTTTGCAATATCTTCATTATCAAATTGAGGATAAAATTCTTCTCCTATATTAATTGAATCTACTAAAAACTTAATATCATCAAGCTTAGTCATAACGTCTTTAGCGGCTAAAACTGGATCAATATATTTTTCATCAATTTCAATCTGGCTTAAATTTAATTCTGCCCATCTTGATATTTCTCGATCTGTCTTAGACAATCGTGCATGTAGGCCCTCTATTGTTTTGGCTAATTCTTTAATTTCTTTTTCATACTGAACTTTATCAACAGACTGGATTTCGGAAGCAATTTTTTCAATTGAATATTCAAACTGCTTTAATCCATCTTGCTCACTAGATAGAAGGCTTACAACTAGAGGTCGGATCTCTTCTGGGATCTTCTCTTTTAAAACAGCCAGAGCAGGATCTTTATGAGAAGTTACTAAAATTCTTTTGCCTAATGCCAAGTAATGGCAAATTATATTTGCGATAGTATGAGTTTTGCCAGTGCCTGGTGGTCCTTGAACAACAACGCCGTCAAAGTTATCAAGCAACTGAATTATTTTTACTTGTTCTTCATTATAGGCTAAAGGAAAATATAGATCTTCTGCTTCTGCTATTGAGTAACCACTATTGTTTATATGTGAAATACCTCGATAATTGGGTAATTTAATCTCGGTATTAAGAGTGTTTGGATCTCTAACTATACTATCTACAGATTTAGGTAATTTAATTTGAATATCTTTGCTATCAAGCTTATTTTTAAATTCTTCAAGATCAGCTATTGTCCTATCAACACTTCTAGGTCTTATAAATATGCACCAAGAATCAGTTACTGTAAGGGTTTCAGAAATATCTGGCAATTTCTTTTCAGATACTTCCTTAATATCAGGGTAATAAATTCCTTTACTATCCAAGAAAGTAGCAGCTATTCTAAAGATACCTTCATAAGTATTCTGATTAAAAGGATTATAAATATAATCCTCTTTGTTAATAGTGTTTTTTGCAGCCTTATCAAGGTCAGTAACTCCAAGATTATCAAATGAACTATAAATATCTAATTCCAGAATTTGCTTATCAAATCTCGGTCTCAGCCCTAAAGACATATTCCCCTCATTTAAAGTTATTTCAAGTGAAATAGTTAATAGTGGATAGCTTATCCTTTGCCCATTTGTTAGCCATCTAATAACACCATGACCAAATATCAATTCAACACTGGCGATTTCAAAATCTCCATCAACTTGTTTTTTAGCAGTAAATAATTTTTGATAGAGAGAGATGGTTTTTCTACGTAAAACCTCTTGCTCAGACCAAGAAAGCCAGGTGTTAGTTAAATAATCCTTGAACTGTATTTCTAGTTCCTCTGCATAGCCCATATCATGAATAAACAACAACGTATCATCTTGAAACTTATCACTATCAGATTTTAAGTTTAAATGCCCACTGTCTTTAAGTGTTACTGCACTTAAACCTTCTACCAAGCTAGGTTTTTGCATAGGATCAAATGAATTATGCATCCATAGCTTTAAAAGCTCACTATGAGGAGCTTCTGGTTTAGTTTGTGAGAGTCTCTCTATCGTAATCCAAGCTGAATAATCACCATTTTCTTTATCAAAAGTGATACCTGGTAAATTTAAAAAATCACTTTCTGATAAGTGCAATTCTTTATAATTACGAGAATCGTAAACAATAGTTTTTTTTAGCTTTTCAGATTCTTGGACAAACTCTATCAAATCTCTCAGCCTATCAATTCGCATATTCATAATTAATTACTTTGGCTAGAAAAGGACAAACTAAATTGTAATTTATTTCTTAAGCATTTACCCACAAAACATACAAGAAACCACACATAATTCCTGCAATTATGTACGTAAAGACAAGGAATTTATAGCAAAAGAATTAAAATTAGATCTTAATATTAATAAGCAAAAAGGACTGAAAGTCTTACTAACAACAAACCCCTGTTTAGATCTAATTTGGAATTCCCTACAACAGTAGATAAAAAAATCAGCCATGAAACTAGCACTAAAACTAGTATCAAAACTAACACCAAAACTAGTAGAGACCGCTGCACAACCATGAAAATTTCTGTGAAATTTTGAATAATTAGAAGTTTTGAATGATTTGCAGGTATTCAAATTGACTATTCATAATGATTTGAGAGTATTTGAAGCTTTGAATATTATCTAGAAGATATAACTATCCTATAATTTTATTCAACGCCTTATTAATATTCATACAGATAGCCTTAAAAGTGAATTGAGCCTCGACTTTTACACAAGTAAAGTAGGAAGCTTTAGTATATTTAAATCTTCTTTTTAGTGTTCCGAAACACTGTTCAATAACAAATCTTGTTTTAGAAATTAATTTATTAAATTTCTTTTGTGAAGCCCTTAAAGGTTTATTCTTTTGAGCTTTGTGTAGAATACCATCTTTAAAACCTTTCATTAAAAGCATTTCTCTATTTGCTTTAGAAGCATAAGCTTTATCTGCAAGGATTCTATCTGCTTTAAGTTCTGAAATCAAACTTTCTAATTCTTTACATTCACCTACATTAGCTGGTTTTACAGAAGTCTCTAAAATATATCCTTCATTATCACTGACAGCAAAGGCTTTGTAACCGTAGAAACTTTTCTTTCCTTTTTTAAGCCATTTGGCATCTGGATCTTTTGAGCTAGACACTGATAACCCAGAATCAGTATCATTGTCATCATCTTCTTCATTTCTATCTTCTGTTATCTCTAATACCTGCTCTGGATGAGCTTGTGATTCGATTATTGTTGCATCGACTATTGCAGCTTCCGCTATTTCAACTTGAAGATTATTTGCTTTTAATTCTTGATTAATTTTTTTTAGAATAGTTTTGTACTTCTTCTTTTCTATTAACTTATTCCTGAATCTGCAAAGCGTCGTAGCATCTGGAGTTTCACCTACTCTAAAGCCAGTAAACAAAATGAAATCAACCCTTAACTTTAAACTTCTTTCTAATTCTTCATCTGACAAAGAGTGCCATTGACCTAAAATTAATGCCTTTAGCATCTTTACGTGATCATACGCCTTCTGACCACCTTTTGAGTCTATATCATTCTTATGAATACCTCGTAAATATCCTCGCAGACTCTCCCAGTCTATTACATCACACAGCTTTAATATCTTTAATCCCTCTCGCTCTATGCTATTTGCTTTTAATTCTTGATTAATTTTTTTTAGAATAGTTTTGTACTTCTTCTTTTCTATTAACTTATTCCTGAATCTGCAAAGCGTCGTAGCATCTGGAGTTTCACCTACTCTAAAGCCAGTAAA
>OGWJ01000144.1_pt1 | contig 11026 bp, 23 predicted proteins | sample 1575991 | NCBI WGS metagenome assembly OGWJ01 (sample SAMN07581533, study PRJEB24739) | freshwater metagenome | place: Singapore | collected 2015-01 | reverse complement strand
GAGGTTGAAGCAGATAATCCTCACGATGCAGAAGATATTGCCCTGCAACAAGTTAATGATGATGATTATGAGGAAATTGATTGGGAAGCTCCAGAAGCAATTAATGTTATTGAACATAATTAAATATATGACCAAAAAAGAATGTATCGCCGCATTATCTCAATTAACTGATATTTGGTATGACTATGAGAATAGTATACTAACAGACCTTCAATTAAAAGCTAAATTAAATGATCTTATTGAAGAGATTAATTGGGGCTTAATGAAAGAAGGAGTTTAATATGACAAAAACTTATAAAGACCTATTAAATAAGCTCCAGAATATGAATGAGAGCCAATTAAATAGTGATATTACTATATTAAGCACTGATAATGAATATTATATGGCGACCCTATTATTTACAGATGAATCCTGTGATGTTTTAGATGAAGGACATCCAATAATTGCACCAATGGGTCCGATCCTCCTCCGAAGCCTACGAAGTTCTTGACATCTAGTTAATTTAGATTATAGTTGAGAGTATGAAGCTCATCAACTCTACTAAATTATGTTCAACTAAATTAAAAGAAATAGTTAAATGGTGCTTGCCCCAAGGATTAAATCTTAAAGATATTGGCAAGATTGATTTTGGTAATACCAAATTAGGTTGGCATGGTAGGGCTTGGAGTGGAAGCATGAGAGCGCATATTGCAGTTCCTCAATATAAAAAGTATATTAAACCATATATTAGTGGTGGCTTCAGAGGATATTTACCTGTTAAGACTTATAGTTGGGAAGAATCATTAATTGAATTAGTATCTCATGAAATTAGACATATATGGCAATATAAGAATACTAAATTTACATCTAATCCTAATGGATATCTTAAACTTAAAAAGAAATTTTATCATGGTATTAAAAAGATAAGAAAATATAACATGGGAACTAGAGCTAAATTATGTGAAGTAGATGCCAGTTTATATGCTATTAGGAAAGTAAGAGAATACAGAAGAAGTAACTTAAAATTTAGTTTGACATAAGTTATTGAATATTAAGTAGTTACAGCGGCGCGCCCCCCGCGCGCGTAAGTCGTTGATAGTCAAGGGGTTATGAATATTGCAAAAAAACTTTCACAGGATTGGTAAGTGCTTTATTATCAGTATGTTGTGACACGAAAAAAGTTCTTGTCATAACATAAAAGTGTGGTATGATTATTTTATGGCAAGACAAACAAAACCCGCTCAAGATGCATTCGATTTCGATGTGCATCAAGAGCCACTCCTCACAACTGACGGCAAGAGGACAGGATACTTCGGCATGGTGCGCCGTGACACCGCCGAACCCATTACGCTCGGAGTTTGCACCGAGCAGTATGGTGTGGTGAAAAATGCAGACCTCATCGAGATGGTGGAAACTAACCTCGCCTCTCACGACAAGCTCTCGAATTACAATTCGAAGAAGTTTGTGGTGCGAGATGGTGCTAGGTTCTACGCTTCCTATGACTTCCCCGATTTCAAAACGGAGTTGAAGCCTATGGGCAAGCGAGCCAAGGGTGACATTCTCGGCTTGCGGTTGGTTGTGAATAACAGCTATGACCGCTCCTGCCGTGTTTCGTTGTCCCTCGGTTTCCTTCGTCTCATTTGCACCAATGGTATGACCTCGCTCTCCAAGGAGTTCAGTATGACCAAGCGTCACACGCTTGCGGTCAATCTTGACTTCGTTGGCGATGCGTTGGCTCACGCTTGCGATAGTGTGGAATCCTCTGCTCAGATTTTCAACAAGCTGGCTCAGAGGGCTATCACTAACGAACAGGGCTTGAATCTTCTCACCAAACTGGAGGAGAAGGAAGTCATCTCTGGCAAGGTGCGTGAAGGTATCGAGAGCGTGTGGCGGAATCCCTCTTATGAGTTGGATACTGACCGCAACCTCTATAACCTTTACAATGCGGCAACGCAGTTCCTTACTCGCAATGTCTCGCAAGAGCGTTATGAGTATAGCGAGCGTGTTAATCGTGACTTGCTCAAAGTCTTCAGCGGTAAAACCCGTGACGAAGACCTCTTGAAACTGGTCGCCTAAACTAAAACCTAAACCTTAACAAGTGCGAGGGGCAAAACCCCTCGCATCTTTTTGTCTTTTTTTGACCAATTATAAGTCGTTGAGTATCAAGCACTTACGCGCGCGCGGGGGTTGCGCCCCTAAGTCGTTGATAATCAAAGAGATATTTTAATTGACATTTGTATTATTTATGTTATAGTTATGAGATGAAAGCAAAACACAAGGTATATTATAATCTTCACAAGCATTGTCTTTCTATTATGCTCAAAGGCAAAGTGCTTGAACATAGCTCAGAGTTCTTTTTGAAAGATGTTGAATTTCGTGTGAGTCAAGCTGGTAGAGATAGAGTCTTAAAAGAAAAAAGAAAAAATGTTCATGCTTTTGTTTGTGGCACACCAGACGAAGGATGGCCTATTCATGGAGAGAGACAAGTTACATATAATCCTTATAAGTATAAGAGCTTTGTTTATGCAGATACCAAGCGTCCTGTATTTAAGGCTAAATGGGCTGGTGTTATTGGCAGAGAAATTTTTATCTTGAATTAAATTAAAACTATACTATAATTATCATATGAACATCACAAAAGCAAAGAAGCTAGCAGAAGGTGGCTATGCTCTTTACTCTATTGACCCTAAAACTAAAACAGAAACACAAGTCGGCTACATCGGGGAAAACCTAACCCTAGAAGCTTGGCTTCCAGCAGGAGTTAAGATTGAAAATTCTTGAAGAGTCTTTTTCTAGCAAAGGTTTTAAACTTCAACAAATTAAAAGAGACGGCGATGTTGCTATCTATAAAAAACAACTTATTGATAGTGAACTAGAAAACTATCATTATGAAGTTATTGCAATTAAGCGTCATAATGGTTATGAGATTGCTGGCGTAAAAATGCCTCCTGCCGAAATGTATCCTAGCGATAGTCAATGGGGCGATTGGGCATTTACTTGTAACACGATTGAGGATGCAAACAATCGCTTTAATCAATTAGCTGAAAAACTAAACAATTATAATGCAACCGCAATTTTACCTAGTGGCGAAAAGCGTGGTCGTGGTCGTCCTCGGAAGATTAGTATTCTTACATCACCGCCAGCAGAAATCCACTTGACACCAGAACAATTAGCAGTATAATCCTATTATGACATACAAATGTGCTGTAAGTGGCGAGGCAATCCCTCCAGAGAGAGTCGAGGCTCTGATAGTCCTTGGCGTTCCAGAATCTCAATGGACTAAAAAAGAGTATAGTCAAACAAAAAAGCTTAAAGCTGTTTATGCTGGCGATGATGGTAGTAATGATATTATCATTTGCGACAATGTAGATGGTGGCAATTTGTTTGAAAATGAAATTGCAATGGAGACTCAAATTGACAACTAGATTTATAGTTTTGCGTGATGGCATCAGAGTTAGCGAAGATATGCATACCGATATTAAAGAAGCTGAAATTGAAGCTGAATTCTGGCGGGGCATAATTCGCCGTTGGCCTGATGGCACAAAAGTCACAATCAAAAAAATCGGAGGCTGACACAAGCTACGGCTTGCGAGGGTCGTCTAACTGGTTAAGACCCTACCCTTATAAGGTAGTCGCTCTAGATTGGGGCAAAATGAAGGTTCGAATCCTTCCCCTCGTACCAAATGGAATCGTAGCTCAACTGGTTAGAGTACTGCCCTGTCACGGCAGATGTTGCGAGTTCGAATCTCGTCGATTCCGTTGATTATCAACAAGAAAAAAAAGTTTGACAAAAAAAGAAAGTATTGTATATTTAACCTATGACAAACAAAACCTCAAACTGGGAAGCTCCTAAGTGGACTCCTTACTATACCAAGATGATTTTTGGTGAGCGTAGGGCTTACATTATGGATGCTCGAATCCGTGAAGCAACCAAGAAAAGCACATATACCTTGCAAGACCTTTATAGGATTAGTAAGGCTTTTAATGTAGCTTTCAAACTCGTTCCAGAGCCTAGCGAATTTCCAACAGAGATTTCTGCTAGTTAATTTTATGGAAACTTATATTTCATATTTTATTGAAGGTTGGAATACTATTTTCAGCTTTTTGAATATCTTTTTGCTAATTTTTGAGATGTATAAAATTGCGATGTATGCGATGATTCTATTTGTATTTGCATCAGTTGGAACTATTATATTTTATAAACTTAAATGATTATTGGGCGTATAGCTCAGCGGTTAGAGCAGGGCACTCATAATGCCTTGGTCCAAGGTTCGAATCCTTGTATGCCCAAGACTTTCGGGACATTAACTCAATGGTAGAGTAGTTGCCTTTTAAGCAATAGGTTATAGGTTCGAATCCTATATGTCCCAAAAAAACCCTTGACAAAAACTCAAACCCTGTTAAACTAAAAACAATGAAACAAACTTATGACATTATTAAAAACAGCCACCTTGTAGCTCCTACTTATAATTGGATGCTTAATGGTTATGCTAAACATACAGAATTGACACAAGAAGATTTGGACTTATACTTCAAGATTAAAGAACAAAAAAGAAAGGACAAAACAAATGCAACTAGTTAAACAAAACCTCGGAGCACATTGGGTTATTGGTATCAAAGGAAACAAAGATGAGATTAAGCAGTTTCACAATCGAGTCTATAATTGGGGCGGAACAAATGGCGAGCTTCAATGGATGAGCGATAGCTTTGCATATTTTTGGATTACTCTTGAGAAGTTGGAGCGTGTGATGTTTAAGTATGTTATGAATAGTATCAGCGATAAACTTGGAAACAAGTTTCGTGGTGCAAAAGGTGGATTGAAACAAGTCGTTACGAATCGTGTGCAGAATACTATTAAAAACATTCCTGTTGAGAGTTTTGTTCGCACAGCACAAATCCAAGACTTTTATTCTATTGGACAAGTGACTGCGGAACGATTAGACGAAGATAGTTGATTTCTTCGCCTAGTAGCCCAATGGCAGAGGCAAACGACTTAAAATCGTTATAGTGTCGGTTCGAGTCCGACCTAGGCGAAGTTTTTATCGCTCTCGTAGCATAGCGTATCAATGCAACAGATTTCTAATCTGTAGATCGTTGGTTAGAATCCAACCGAGAGCGAGAATTTTTTCACAAAAAGATTTTTCTTATGTAAACTTTTTATGTGAGATGGATAGAAAAAAATTTTTGGTGGATTTTTCTTATTATGATTTGTGGGAGTATATCTTGGGGAGGAATACTAGAATTAATTAAAATAGTAATTACACATCTAAAATAATTTTTCGCAAATATTCTCTGTAATATAAATAAATATTGAAATATGCCGCGTTCCAATGTAAAATATAATAAGATGAAAAGTGAAAATAGGATCAGTAAAATATTAGAGAAAAGAATCTTAAAAGATGAAGATCCTAAGCTTATTGCTCAAATAGATAAGTTTTTAAATAATCTAGAAGTTGTTTTTGTTAAGTGGGCAAAAGCTCATCCTAATTGGAAAGAAAACGAAGAATAATTTTAATAGTTATAAGTTATTGAATGATAGGTATTTACGTCGGCGGGGGGCTCGCGTTTGTAAGTCGTTGATGTTCAACGAGATTTATTTCTTGCACAAAAAAGAAATCGTGGTATGATTATCCTATGAACAAAATCAAAAACTCAATAGTATATGCAGTCACCTACATCAAGTATCTTGTCCTTTTTATTTTGGGGCAGAGGTATCTAATCGAATACAAACCTTATGGTGGTGAGGAAGTTTTCACCTACATTATCAGCAAGCCTAGTTCTTACAGGACTAGCAAAGCTGGAAACAAGCTATTCACTAGCTTTTGCTTTTCTGGTCGTGCTGATTCTGGTGTTCGCCAGTTTCGCTATGATAGAATTACTGGAGGTCTCTCGCCAGTTTAACAACAGGGAGATGGGGTTATATGTGTGGCCCCTGCATATAGAAAGGGCGAGACCTAAAAAATCTCGCCTTTTTTATTTGACATTTTTTTAATTTGTTATAGGATAGTGATAGTTCTTTCCGCAAGGAGTGAGGATGACTTCCTCCATAAGAGCCCTTGAAGCCCCAATGCCCAGAGTCTGAGGCAATTAAAGGTGGGTATATATTCTTTCTGATTCTAGAGCAGAGAGAGCGGAAAAAACTATTTTTCTCGGGGTGTAGCACAGCTTGGCTAGTGCGTCTGCTTTGGGAGCAGAAGGTCGCAGGTTCAAATCCTGCTACCCCGATTAAATAAAATTATCTTGTTCGCTCTTCCATTCAGAGCGATATCGAAGATTCCAATCTAATAATGCCCATTCAAAACCAACATCTTTGTTTGCTTTTTGACTTTCTATCCATTTATGTTTTAATATCTCTTCTCTTTCTTTGAGAAATTCTTTATATAATTTTGAATTTTTTAAAATAATATCATCACCACTATTCATAATTACAAAATACAATTCTAAAATAGATTACACTAAATAGCAAATAGTAATTGTGAAATAGACAAATATCAAATAAGAATTGCTAAATAGTTAAATAATAAATATAATTAAAATACGGGGCTATCGTCTAATGGTTAGGACGGAGGCCTTTCAAGCCTTTGGTATCGGTTCGAATCCGTTTAGCCCTAGTAATTTATAATAGTTATAAATGTTTAAGTATCAAAGATTTACAGCGGCGGGCTCCCTGCCTTTGTAAGTTGTTTATAATGAGAGAGTTATTACTCTCCCATATCACGAGCATGGTCAGCATCAAGCTCTGCCTGAGTTTCTAAGGCTCGTTCCATAGCTTGATCGTCCCAAATTTCTTTTGCCCAGATGTTTAATGTTTTTTGGTCATCGAATATGTCCATCATATTTACCTCTTTTCTTTTTATAGATTATCATATTTTTGTTTTATGTCAACAATTTTATTTCATTGATTATTAAAGAGTTAGAAAAGCGACCTCCCTTGCGCTGTAAGTCGTTGATGGTGAATGAGATTTATTTATAGACATAAATTAAAACTATGATACTATACAAAAATGACAACCACACTAACACAAGACATCAAAAAAACAATGCGTGGACATTTAGCAACAACAATCAGGACTTCGTTCTCCACATCGAAGTCTCGCCAAACTCCTTCTCTTAGGATGGGAGTTTATTGCTTGATTAAAGCAAGCCCAAGGTGGGGATGGCGTGTTTATATCGGTGCATCTCGTGATATTCGAGTGCGTTGGTATCAGCATCGCTCTCTTCATGGAAATGGAACGGGTTGGAACATTGGAATGTTTCAAGTCGTAAGCGTTCCATCTTCACCTATGCTTAATTATATTGAGCAGATAACAATCAACACAGCTAAAGAACTTGCAAACAAGTACAAGTATAAGATTCAAAACAAGATTGATCCTTTGTATCAAATTATCGATACAGATTCAAAAATTGAAAAGAAACTTATCAACATATTTGCACGATTCAAACTTGGAGAAAGGGGATTTAGCTTAGTTTGATTTGTTAGTGAACTGGCGTAAGTCGTTGATTATCAGCGGCTTACGTCAGCGACCTCCCTGCTTTTGTAACTCGTTGATAGACAGCGAAATTTATTTGTAGACAAAAAGAAAAATTCTGATATATTTAACCTATGAAAGTAAACGAAATTATCACAGAAAAATTCATCGAAGCCCTCAACAAAGGCGTGTGCCCTTGGCAGAAACCTTGGAAAGTTTTTGACCTCTGCAATGGAGTTTCCAAAAAGAATTATAGAGGCATCAATCAATTTTTGCTACGGATGGTAGCTTCTGATGATTTCTTTTTTACATTTAATCAGATTAAGGAATTAGGCGGAAGAATCAAAAAAGGTGCAAAGTCTCACATGGTAGTTTATTACAAACTATTAAAAAAAGATGATGAGTCTCATGGCTTTCCTCTTATGAGATTCTATAAAGTTTTTGGATTGAGTGATATTGAGGGAATGAAGTGGAAACAGCCCGAAGTTAAGAAGCTGGAATTTTCTCCAGTAGAAGAAGCAGAGAAGTTGATTAACAAGTGCGTGATTCAGATTAAGTATGGTGGCAGTCGTGCTTGCTATTATCCACAAGACCACAAGATTGATTTGCCTCCTAAAGAAAACTTCAACAGCGTTGAGGAGTATTATTCCACAGCATTTCACGAGATTGGTCACGCTATGCATAAGGCTACTAATGATGAAGTGAAGAATGGATTTGGTTCACAGAATTATAGCAAAGAAGAATTGACCGCAGAGATTTTTGCGAGTCTCTGTCTTAACTTCTGCGGGATTGATTCTGAAAAATGTTTCAACAATTCTGCGAGTTATCTTTCGAGCTGGTTAGAGGTATTAAAAAAAGATATGAACTTTATTATCTCAGCTTCTAGTAAAGCCCAAAAAAGATTTGACGCTTTTCTTGGTAAAAAAGAAACCGAAGAGATTCCACAAGAAGAAGTTGTAACTGCTTAAGTATCAACAATTTACGCAAGCAGGGCCCCTGCCGCTGTAAGTCGTTGATAGTCAATGAGATTTAATTGTAAAAAAAACTTGTCACAAGAAAAAAAACTGATAAGCTTTACCTATGTTCAAAAACAAAAAACAAGCCGAGGAGATTGTTGGCACGCTCTCAAAACCTTCAAAGATGCCAGGTTATGCTTATTCAACGCCAGCGAAGCGTTGTATTATCGGGCAAAAAATGCGTCAAGTTGCTGGAAGCATTTGTGCGTTTTGTTATGCTCTCAAGGGGCGTTATGTTTTTCCTAATGTTCAAAAAGCTATGGAAAAGCGTTTTGCTTCTCTCACTCACGATTTATGGGTGGATGCTATGACTTATCTTATTAACAAAGCAAACAATCCTCACTTCCGTTGGCACGATTCGGGCGATTTGCAAGGAGTTTGGCATCTTGAAAAGATTGTCAAGATTGCTAAAAACCTTCCGCATATTTCTTTTTGGTTGCCTACTCGTGAGTATAGTTTCGTTTCAGAGTATATAGCAAAGGGCGGTGAAGTTCCTTTCAATCTTACTATCCGTCTTTCTGCTCTTATGATGAACGGCCCTGCTCCTGTTGGTTTGGCAGAAAGGCTTGGCCTTTGTGTTAGTGGTGCGAGCAGTAAGGGAGAGTTTAATTGCCCATCCTCTAAACAAGGTAACAAGTGCGGTTCGTGCCGTGCTTGTTGGCATAAAAATGAGTTTGCAATTAACTACAAAAAGCATTAAGATGCTTAAATGGAGATTTTAATTTTAATTCTTGGCATTATATTTGGAATCTTATTTTTATGAACATCGAAAAATTATTAAACGAAAACTTAGAAACTTTTTTTCCGTGGAGCGATAACGATAATCCTCCACTCGATGCAAAAAAAGATTTTGTGAGTTACGAAAAAGAATTGCGGGAAGATTTTCGAGAATGGGCATCGTTGTAAGTCTCTGATTATCAAGGACTTACGAGGGCGCCCTCCCCGCCGCCGTAAGTCGTTGGTAATCAAGCACTTGGGACGATAGGTTTTTCTACATTTTATCCCTTCGCTCTATTAGCCACAAAGCAAAATTGATAAGGGTTTCTAATGAGGCAAGGGCAACAAAGAAAAGCCCAAGCCCAGCGATTGCGAGCATATATTTTTCCATAGTTATTCTCCGCAGATTTCTGGATCACCAGCCCAACCAAAATCCTCCATCTGGTAACATCCGCCATTGTAATCCTCATCAGTGCCATGGCCAGCAGAGGCCATAGCAGAATCAAAGTCGCCATCCATCGATTCGTCCACATCCGAGAGGTTAGATTGAGAAGATTCGAGGATGCGCTCGTCTTCGCGTTCCTTACGAATTTCGTTAAGGATGTCGCGCACATCCAGCGGAGTCAGCATATGCTGGCTCATCCACTCCTTGAGAGAGGCTTTGTAGTCGTATGCCATATTATTTGACCTCCAATCCATTCTGACAAACAAGACGAGAAGTAACGAAGGGCATCCCACAGAAGGTAGCGGGCTTGTTAAACTGCACTACCTCCGTGTCCTGCTCATCGTAGGTGGGAGCTATCTTATCGAGCATCTCGTTGATGGCATCAGCGGAGTTAATGTAGTCGAAGAATGCTTCCGCATCAGCATAGGCTTCAACGCAGTTAATCGAGGCGAGGTAGTTGATGTCGTTTGTCATGCTCTAAATGTATCACAGATTACTATTCTGTCAAAGATTTTCTATAAGAATATTCCATTGAATGACAATATCTTACAAAAAATGATGGTTTTATTTCTGAAATGATTTGGTCTGCTAAACCTTCGCCATGAATGCTCCAATCACCCTCGCCAAAACACGATTCAAGATTATTTGAGAGAGCAAGAGACAATGCTCTGCGAAACTTCGCTGGCTCTGCATAAAAGTAAAATGCTTTTTCACCTCCAAGATTTTTCAAACGATAATTTGTTCCGCCGAAATTATAAATAGCATTGTAAAATCTTTCAGCAAATACGAAATCAGCTTCAATTAAATAGGCGAGAGTTGAACCAAAAGATTCACAGAATATTTTTATTTCTTTTTGCATAAAAAGAGCTTATCAGATTTTTATTTTTTGTCAAGCATTGTAAGTTGTTGATTATTAAGGGTTTGCGCGCGCGGGGAGCTTGCTTCTGTAACCATTTGATATTCAAAGATTTAGATTTTTTGCATTCCATCAGGTTTTGATCTAGGATCGTTTCTGATCTTTTCGCTTCCATCAGGTTTTGGTCAAAGATCAAGATTTATAAGTTCTTGATTATTAATCACTTACAAAGGGGACCTCCCTGCGCGCGTAAGTCGTTGATAGTGAGGAACTTATAATCCCTTAAAAACCATACAGAAAAAATCTAGTCTCAAAAGAAAACTTATAGAGAGAATAAAAAAACTTTTCTAGTTTATAGTTTTTATTTTCTCCGCTTTTGAGAGCCAGAGCATAGGAGATTTTTCCAGAGCGGAAAAGTAGATTTCGGATTGTGTTTTTCATTTTTTTGTGTTTTTGGTTTTGATTTTCTATTATGTTTAGATTTTCTTCTAGGATTCGCAGTAGAGCTATAATCCTATAAAAAGAAAAACTATACTCCCACCA
>OGWJ01000143.1_pt1 | contig 11057 bp, 5 predicted proteins | sample 1575991 | NCBI WGS metagenome assembly OGWJ01 (sample SAMN07581533, study PRJEB24739) | freshwater metagenome | place: Singapore | collected 2015-01 | reverse complement strand
GAGTTCAGACGTGTGCTCTTCCGATCTGTTTCCCAGTCACGATAACAAGTCTAATAATATATCCGCATCTAGATCAACACATCTTGAATAACCATTAGCATATACAGCTATAGTAAATCTTTTATTGATAGGGTACCATCCTGAAGAAGGTTGTTGAAATCTTCCGCTATAGCCAGCATCAGTTAATATAGTACTAGATATATTAATAAAATAACTAGAACCAATTGGAACAGATCCTGGAGGAATAGTACCAGTAAACCAATTAGCGGAATTTATGCTCTGTCCTGTAGAATCCGTGTTAGTTATTGTAAATGTTCCGTCTGGATCAATATCTAGAATAGTATAGGCATCTTGTGAAGAATTATTAGCTACAGTTGCTGGTGGGCCTGCTGCTAGATTTACTCCAATTAGTGAACCATTGTTAATTCCGCCAGATTTTGAAGTATCATTAACAGTAATAGTACCAGACACTACAGATTGCCCTGAACTATTTAGAGCATCTACACCATTTACAGTTAATTTAACTTTAAATGTTTTAGGACTGGGATTATCAGCATAATCATTGTATATATTAATTTTAAACTGCGCAGAAGTTCCATTAGCAGGAATATTTATCAATCCTGAGGTTTCAAAGTATCTGTTTGCTGCCCCACGATATATAGACGCTATATCTGTTAAACTCCACTCAATAGTATGAGCAATTGTCAGTGGATTAGTTACTGTGACTGTTCCTGTAATCTGTCCTCCTTCATTAACACTAGTAGGACTTAAACTAAGGCTATATGCAGGACCTTTTGAAGTATCATTTACGGTTACATTGCCCGTTTCATGAACTTGTGTTGCTCCTTTAAATAAACGCAATTTAAATTGTTTATTAGATCCTGCGGGAGTAGTTGCAAAATCATTGATAGGTTTAATTTGAATAGTGCCTACAGGAGGACTTGCCATACTCATACTTATACTACCTAATAAGCTTGATGCTTCATAATGTGAGTTATTACTTATTCCATCATGTATTAATTGCCATTGTAAAGAATCTCCTTTTTCTACTCCATCAGTAGCTGTAACAGTAAATGTACCTGTTGCTCCTTCATTAATGCTTGTAGGCCCTGTAACAGTAACTGCTGCAGTATTAATACTATCTAAAGTTAATGTAAGTATTGTGCCTCCGTGAATCCAATCTCCTGCCCAGCTAGTGCCCGCAGTAGTAGGATCTGCTCCAGTAGTAACACCTGTTTTATTATCCCAAGTAAAACTAGGTTTTGCAATTACAGGCTCTTTTAATCTAAGTGTAAAAGATCCACCTGGAGCAGGTACGAGAATATTTGTTTTACCATCTACAGTACTTAACTGAATACCTCTTAAAGCATTTTCATTATAATCACCTATACGTTTTAAATCTTTTTTCTTTAATTTAAATGTACCTCCACTAAGTGTAGGTGTAACATCCACCTCCCAATCCCCGCCATCCTTGGGTATAGTACCGCTTGCCGTAACAGCGCTAACAGTAGGATATGTATCAATTAGAATTTCATCATCTTCAACTTCATAGAGTTGAAAGCTTAAAAAAGTTCTTTTATCATAATAACCCCAAGCCTCAACATCACTTATAACAGCATTACCCGTACCTAATAGTTCGCCTTTAATTTTTGCAACTTCTAATCTCATGCCGCTATCACTAGCATTATGGTTTTCTGTTCCCACGCTGGTTTGGTTAGATGCATTGCCCTCTACAGTTATTTTTATAGGTCTATCCCAAGTAAAAAAATTTGACTGTATTGTTAGAGTATACTGCCCTGGAGGTAAATCTACAGTTTTACTAACTTGAGTGCTAATTAATTTAGGCATAACTATTGTCCAAGAATCGCCTAATTTACCACGTAAACTACTAATATCTATTTGTTTTGCACTTAAAGAGCCTGCAACAATTCTATCAGCATTTATTAATCCTGCATTAATTTTAGAAGCATTTAAATTGATTATATGTGAGTCATCTATAGTTGCTTGCTTAATTTTTGCTCCAGTAATTGTAGCATCTTCAATATAAGCAGATTGCATATAAACGCCTGCTCTATCACCAGTAGTTTTAACAATAAATGGAAACATACTTGCTTGTCTTATAGGTAGCCACCCACTTGCTCCAGTATTTACTGTGCCATCAGCATTTTTTACTAAATTATAGTATTGTACTTTAGGTTTTATTTGTGTAGTAATAGGTTTACCAGAAGGTACTAAACTTAGCACAAATTCACTGGAATTTCCACTGACTACATAGTAATATGTACCTAAACTATTATAAGAGCCCCCTAATTTAAATCCAGCTCCTTCGCCTGCACCGGTTATTTCTGTGCTATTTTGTGCTAGTCTCTCTATGCCTTCAATATAAACGGTTTTATCGACTGCTATACTAGCTCCTGATGCACTAAATCCCCCTAATATATTAGGGTTTTTAAGTGATAAATTACTTAATAGTGCAGGAGTGTAACCTTTTATACATACATAGTATACATTGTTAGTAACATCAAAAATATAATCATTAATTAGATATGCTTGTAGACTACTCCATACACCTTTATTTATTAATAAATTATTTCCATTCTGTATTAAAGTATCTAGTTGAGTTTTAGTATATTTTTGCCAATAATGATATACACTGCTTCTAAAATTAGTATTAAAAATACTAGGATCATAGGTATCATAAATAGCTTTAACACCATATATTTGTCCCTCATTAACCCCTTTTTCCGAACTACTAGTATTTATCCATGTTGCTCCATGGTATAAATTAGTAGTAGGAGCACTAGAACTTAAAACTGCTGGTGCTCCTATCCAAAATCTATCTGCTATAACTCCAAATTCACTATAAAAATTGCTATCCTGTAATTGGTTGCCTATTATACTGCCTGTAGAATCTTGCTGTACTTGAGGACTGGTAAAACCAAATCCAAAACCTGCTACTGCTCCTTGTTTGTCAATCTTTACAGTATACTGATCTTTTACAAATTTTTGCTCGAATAATACTTGTGGATCTCTATCTGTTCTATCTAATCTTTGTTGTAAGCCTTTATACAACATTCCTTCTGTAATTTGATCGGCTAATACATCAATTAATTTTTGAACATCGGCCCCAGTACTAACCTTATATGGACCTGCTGCATCTATGCTAACTACACCGGCCTTACTTCTATATTTAAAAAACAGTGCATAATTAGAGCCGGATTCAGCAGCAATGCTAAATATTGCAAGATCATTAAACTCGCCTATAATTTCATAAAGATCACTAAAGCCTGGAGTTAGATCTAAACTAGCTAATTTTGTTATATAAACTATAACAGATTTATGTGTGCTGGTAAAACTATTTTGATTTGGCTCTAATAGGCTGGATGCTCTAATTGGCGTGTTTGTTGTACCGTCTTGATTTACAGGTGTATTTGTAGTATAAGCTAAATCTGCTCTGTCTATAGTAATTTGAATATTAGAAATTCCTGCTGTAACTTTTATAGCATTTAAACTATAAGCACTACTAGTTCCTGCGGACCAACTAGGTTTTGGTGGCGGAGTAGTATCTATTATTGCACTTTCATTTAGTTTAGAAACTGTATACTGTGTGCTATAAGTTACTGTATTTTTTGTGGCTGTTAAAATAAATTCTTCTAATAAACTAGTCCAAACACCAGTTTGTGTTACTGTTATTGCTCCAGTAGTTGAATTAACATTAACTGTTAAACCGTTTTTTGTTTGTGATGCAGGACCATAAGTTACGCCTTCTGTAACCACAATTTCAGAAGTTTCATAGCCTTGAACTAAAGTTAACTTATTATATTTTATTAAGCCTAAATTAAAATCAGTAGCTTCAGTTCCCCTAGCACGAGCTACTACATAGTCAGCACTTCTTATAATTTTTAAAACAGGATTTACAAATCTTCTAAATAAGTAATGTGGAGTAGCTGTATATGTTACACCCAAAAATTTTAATTCAGCATCAATTTTAATAGAGTTATCGCCGGAATTATTAATATTTGCAGTATAATCATTTCTAAAATCTTCTGCTCTTATTGTAATAGAATTTTCTGTAATTGTATTTATAATTACAGGCTTTGTTGTCGTGTCAACCCAAGCCGATCCTGTCCAAGTATGTAAATTACCTGTTCCAGATAAAATATAACTATCTCCAATTGAAGTAGCTGTTCCTGGTAAACTAGCAACTACTCCATTAATTTTCATAGCTATACCATTTAAGGTAAGGTTACCTCCAGTTTTAAGTCCTGTAACACTAAATATAACAGGATTATTTACAGTAAATAAAACTGATCCGCGTAATAAGGCACTAACTTTAATTGTAGGAGGTACTGGAGTATTGCCTTCTGTATATCTAAATTCATTGAAGTTAGAAACTAAATATAATGTATTTGCTTGTTCATATAGTATAAGTCTAGGTATAATAGTTTGTAAAAATTTATCTCTAGAATTTATGGGTGTTCTAATCGGCATTTAAATTAATACTCCTATATCTACTAGTCCTGTTACCCAATTTCTACTAATAGAAAAAATCATTGCTTTAGCATTAGCTGGCCAAAAACGTCGCTGAGAATTTATACTAACAATATCACCTAGTTGTAAAAAAATAAATCTAGGTAAATATCTAGCTGAAACTATATATCTTGGTTTATTCCATAGAGCAAATCTTTTTTGAGCTTCTGCTAAGGCTTCTGCTGTATCTAATAGACAAGTATTTTCAGGTTCTGTAGTATTTTTATCAGCATAAGGATCAGTTGTAGCTGTAACACTAGAAATTTCTTGAAACCAATACTCTTCATGAAATTTACATCTAGGATCTAGTCCAGCAGCTATTTGTTCTTGTATAGTATAATTTTTACAATATGCTAATTTTATTTTTTGTTTAGGCGAAAATGACTCAGATACATTAAATGTTCCTTCAATCATACTATCATCATTTAGTTCAACAGTACTGCTAATATACTGATTGCTATTATAAGTTGTAAAACTCATAGTACTTGGGTCTTTTAATTCTATTAGTTTAAATTTACCTTCACTAGTAGTACCACTAGTTTCTACAGTTATACTAGTATGTATTAAGTTACAGTTAATACTTTTAGCTATTTGATTACAAGCATCTAATTTATTTACTCTATCTGGATAGTAAACCCCAACTTTACTGGTATTAGTTATATTGCTAAAATCATTTATACTTGCTGTGGCTATTTTGCTGGAATCTGGACCATAATTTTTTAATATATCTAGTATTATTTTTGGTACAGTGCAATCCACAATACTTTTAGATCTAGCGGAACAAGTTACAGTTCCAGATACTTGAATTTTAAATTCCCACTCTGCTAAATTTTTTCTACTTTCTGAATATGCATCTTTGCTAGCATCTATATCTGAAAGAGGAACTCCATTTTCTCTAACTTCTATAATATCTCCGTTAGTAAAATCTCCGTCATGAAATTTATAAATAGTTCCACCAAATTGCCCTGCTATACCTGCAGGTGTTATATCTTGGCGGCCATTGTGTACTAAAATAGGGCTTATATTAAAGGCTTCTCCAAACAGTAAAGGAATCACAGTATTATTATCTATTCCAGCACTATTTTGAAACTCACTGTATGAGTTACCTAAATCTTTTACTGTTTTTTGATGTAGTGTATCATTTATATTTTCTAGATTATTTGTTATTGATAAACTTAAGGTATTCTCGCTGCTTAATTCTAAACTATTCACTAAACCTTTAAAAACTAAGACAAAATCATTGGGCGACCAACTAGGGTCTCCTAAATAAATTTCTATAGGTCTTCTAAACATGAAAAAGGAACCTGCAATTGTTAGCAGTCCTGCTGCTTCCCAATGCGGACCCATCAACCAGTATAACAACATAGTTAAGGCTAAAGCACCTAAGGAAACGAAATACTTAAAGGGATACTTAATAGGTAATAGAAATAAAATGCTAAGTGTTATCAATACGCCATCTAAAATGAAGGCATCTTTTATCGGATAAATAAAAAATGGGAGCATCAGAGATAATAGTAACTGTAACCAAGACTTGTACGCAAGTGGCATCCACGTATGCACCATAAAAAATGGAATTAAACAATACAATAAGATGTATAATTTAAATCTATGTTCAATTGAAAAAGTATGAACTATATATGAAGCCAAACATAATAGCAACAATATTCCAACCCATTCCAAAATCTCCAAAATCCCTGAGATTCTAGCATTTTGTTTTTGATCATCTGAAAACATCTTTAGTTTCATGCTAATAGGTGTAGTTATTCATAAATGAGATGTCCTGGATAATAGATTTTTCTACTTGATGTATGTGTGTTTTAGGCCAATCATATTTATATCTGCTTGGTTTTGGTTGCATGTAAACATATTTTCTAGCATTCTGAACAAATTCCTCTGAAGCCTCAAGTTCGAGATGGTTAAATAACTTGTGTACTGTTTCTTCAAATTTTAAAATCAAATCTTCATGTTTGATGGTTAAAATTCTTTCAGATAATTTTCTTAATAAATCTTGATTGATGATTGCTTCCTTTTCTATTTGAATGATAGCTTTTTCTAAATTTGGAAGAGTTATCGGTGCTCTGGTTCCGTTATAATAACCTGCTTTTGTTGTTATTATATCAAATGGATTTCTAACTACGTGTATCAGCTTAATAGGTAAACTGCAAAATGATTCCAATTGAGCCAATAAAGTATAATCATCGTATAAAAGCAAGGTAGTTTTACTTCCCATTTTATCTCCCAACACTATAGGAACTTTTACAGAGCCCTGAGATAAATCAGGCATTTTGTAACTGTACTGATAGGAGATTCTTCCTGTTTCTGCATTTTGTTTTGCATTTTCTATAATGCTTTCAAACAATTCTTCCTTGGTGTGAAAATCTTTGAATTTAGATAATATATTAAACTCATGAGTAATTGCAATATTCTCATGGGCATCTAACAAAGCTCCAATTACACTGTGGCCGGACCTTGGATATCCGATAAACAGGCATAAAAAGCGCAAGTTATCATACCGATTTTCATGAGTTAATGAGTTAAACATATTTATAAAGTTATATACATTTACCTTTGTTAAGAAATCTTAATCAAATGCTTTTTGGGTTTCGTGATATTAATGAAAAATACCCTCATACAATCTATCTGGAAACATAAACAACTTATCATAGAATTGATAAAGGTTGAGCTTCTTTCAGAATTCAAACGATCCTTTTTAGGGGTATTCTGGGTGTTTTTTAAGTCGTTATTTCCCTTGGTTCTTTGGTTGATGCTTCAACAAGCAGGTTTATTCAAGCCCGGTGTAACTCAGGTTCCTTATGTACTTTATTTATTAACCGGACTCAGTATCTGGAATTTGTTTCATCAAGTTTATGAAAAGTCAAGTGAAGCCTTGATACAATACGCAACCATACTTAAGGAAGCAAGATTCCCTCATGAAATACTCATTTATTCAAAAGCTTTGACTGCAATTCTTATGCAAGGACTTCCATCAGTTATTGCATTTTTATTATTGGTATTTATAGCCAAAATTCAAATCTTTTCCGTTTTAACGGGTATGCTATTTTTGATTCCTGTATTGTTTACAGCTTTATCCGCGGGTATAATATTTTCATTGATAAGAGTTGTTTTACCGGATATTTTCCAAATAACAGACCGTTTATTTTCATTGGGGCTTTACATAACTCCCATCATTTACACTAGTTCAATTCAGGATGGATGGTTAAAAGTTATTATTAAGTATAATCCACTGACTTATTTAATCGGATTTCCACGAGATATTATGACCGGCACTCCTATAAACATGCAAAGCATACAAATTTTTATTGTGCTGAGTGCGGTTTCAATTTTACTATGGTTTATTGCTTCCATATATTTTAGAAAGTCTGAAAAGCGATTTGTAGAACTACTCGTATTCTGATGCAGGACGTATTAATTCATGCTGAGGCTTTGTATAAAAAATTCCCAAGAACCTTGAGGGATGGAATGATTACACAGTTAAGAGGGTGGATGAATCCTGACTCTAGAAAGATATTATACAAGGATGAATTTTGGGCATTAAAGAATGTATCACTTGAAGTTAAGCGCGGTGAAATCCTTGGAGTAATTGGAAGAAACGGGTCAGGGAAAACAACATTAATGCGTTTGTTGAGTGGCATTTTTTTACCGGATTCAGGCTCACTTTCTATTCATGGAATTGTCTCAAGTATTTTTGCGTTGAAGTCAGGTATGCAACCCAATTTTAGTGGAAGGGAGAACGTGTTTCTTAAGGCTGCCATGCACGGGTTAAGCAAGAAAGAAATTGATGATAAGATGGATTTTATTTTGTCTTTTTCGGAGCTTCATTCTTTTATTGATACACCTATTGGAATGTACTCTTCAGGTATGAGAGCCAGACTTGCTTTTGCTATTGCTATTTCAGTTAATCCGGACATTTTTATTATTGATGAAGGTTTGGCGGTTGGTGATGCATATTTTAAGCAAAAGTGTTACGAACATTTACTCTCAAAAAGAGAAGAAATGGCAATGGTTTTTGTTAGTAATAATCAAGATAAAATCATGAATCTTTGCACAAGAATTATGGTACTTGAGAAGGGAGAAATTGTTCATAACAATAACAACGTAAACGAAGGGATGAACCATTATCTTCAGGAGATTTTAAAACTAGATGAAAAGAAGTGAAATCTAATACAGCACTCATTTCTATGCAGATTTATAAGATGGGGAATTACTCGTTCAGATCCTCTTTAGAGGATATGTATGGTGTTGGAAAGGTGATGCATCTCGAAGTTATAAATGACAAGCTGTTTGTCAATAATTTCAAAGCAAGTAAAATTCCTGTAGTACCTAATTTGAGAGCAATTCACGGCACTTTTACATATGCTGAAATTACCAAAAAAAACACACGAAGCAAGAAACGTCCCGAGACCAAGACGAACACACAGAAATGTACTGCAAAACAAGAGCACCGCACCTCTACAAAAGAAAAAAGAAGTAGAAAAAGTATTAAAGACTCCTGTACAAACATTTGATGATGGTAGTTTCCGTTATGACGACACTAAAGCAAGAGCTTTATGGGATGAAATAAATGATCTTAAACAGAGATATGGTGAAAAATTAAAACTCAATAGTGAAGCTATAGCAAAAGCTAAACAGAGCAGAAAAGCCTCGGCAGAAGCATCAGGAAGAGGATCGATCAATGTATTCCAGGATACTTTTGACAAAAATAGACGACGATCATATGGTACATTATATCATGAAATGGTTCATCAATTATTTAATACTTTACGAACAAAACAAGCTGATACTTTTACAAAATACAAAGATAGAGTAGATAGTTTATTTTCTGGAGATAATGATGATTTAGCAGATGCTTTTGATCTTTTAGATAGTGGATATAAGAGTGCTGATGTGGTTTATGGTAGAAGTTATAAGTTAAGTGGTTTACAGAGCGCATTAAGGAATGCTTATAAGCAAAAAGCAGACAATGCAATAGATCCCACTAAAAAACAAATAATTGATCTACAAAATTTAGATGAATTAAGAGATATTACTGGCAAGGCTGATGCTTATACAAAAGCTAGGGATTTTAGGCCGATTAATCCTGGTGTTAATAAACTACTATTAGGCGGTGGTTATACTCAAAATGTTATTGATAAAATGGAGGATAATGGTAAAGAAGAATTTTTAACAACACTAGTACAAAATCTACCAAGACTAGATACTAATTTACAGGGTGTTTTAGATAGTACTCTTAATGATTTATTAGCTAGTGGAGGTATCACTAGAAGATCTTTTGCTCAGGGCGGGTTGGCCGATTCCAAAAAAGATTTTGGTAAAATAGGATTAGCCGAAGACGGCGATATGATTACCGCTAGTTATTACAAAAATAATCAAAGATCAGGATATGTTTACGCATATAAAATGAAAGATAATTTATATAATGTAGGATTATCTAAAGCTACTAGCGGCTATGGTCCAAGATTATATGATGTTATTATGGAAGCTGTTAGTGAAAAAGGAGCTATGTTAACTTCTGATAGAAGCAGCGTTAGTGGAGACGCTAAGAAGGTATGGCAATATTATTTTAAGAATAGAGGAGATGTTAAGAAAACGCCGTTGGAACCAGAAGACTGGACAAAAAATCAATCATTAATTGATCCTAAACTTTATGGACGTAGAGAAACATGGCCCCCACCAACTGATCCTGCTTGGGTACTACAAAGTGGATATAGCAAAAGTCCAAGTTTAATTAATGATCCTAGTAGTGTTGTTAGAAACAAGAAAAAACCCACAAAATCTTCTGGACAAATGGCATTAGAATATTTTGGAAGAGCAAATGGTGGTAGATTAGGATTTGCTGATGGGGGTAGTGTACCAGCATTAGTTAGTAATGGCGAAGCTTATGTTCCGCCCAAACTAGCTAAAAAAATTGGTTATGGAACTCTCGGCAAGATGAATCAGGCTGATAAGAATGGTATGGGGCGATTTAGCTCTGGTGGAATTAGCGTATTTAAAGGACCCGGTAGCGGAACTAGCGATAGCATACCAACAAGTTTACCAGTTGGTAGTTTTATAATAAGAGAAAAGGCTACTAAAGCATTAGGCTTAAATAAAGGAGGAATGGTACAAAGATTTGCTGATGGAGGAAGTCCAACTGGTGGAAAACCAAATTTATATCCTGGATTGGATCCTAAACCATTTACCTTTTTAGAAGAAATGGCTATAAAAGCTGGTAATGCTTTTAGTAGTACAGAGTCTATATTTAAAAATACTTTAGGTATCTATGATCGTTATAAATCAAGTTTTTCTAATCTTATGACATCGGTTGATCAGTACACCTCCGCTCTTGTACAAGCTGGAAAATTATCTGTAGATAGAGAAAACTTAATTTTTAGAGCATATGAAAAAGCAATAATAGGTATTACAAAAATTGCTGACAATCAAGCCTTAGCCCCAACGGTTATACAACTATCTATACCTAACTACGCCGATTTATTGCCGCCAGTAATGACTACAACGGCTAGTTCAGG
>OGWJ01000142.1_pt1 | contig 11063 bp, 10 predicted proteins | sample 1575991 | NCBI WGS metagenome assembly OGWJ01 (sample SAMN07581533, study PRJEB24739) | freshwater metagenome | place: Singapore | collected 2015-01 | reverse complement strand
GTTTCCCAGTCACGATACCCAGGAAAGTTTGCTTTATGGTTTATGTATGAGCCAGTGCTTATGTCTAAAAAGTCATTTGATAAATTAAATGACAAACAAAAAGAAGCTGTACTTGCTGCTGGTAAAAAAGCAGAGGCTTATATGACTAAAGAAGCTGCTAATTTAGATACTAACATGGAAAAAGTATTTAAAGAAAAAGGTGTTCAAATAGTACAGATGACTGAAGCTGATTATAAAGCTTGGTTAGCTATTGCTAAACAAACATCTTACAAGCAATTTGCAGAAAAAGTTAAAGACGGCGATAAATTAATCGCAAAAGCTTTAGCAGTTAAATAAATTAAATTTGCCGGTGGACTTAAATGTTCACCGGCCTTTATTAATGATTGCTTTTATAAGATTTGTTCATTCCCTTTCTAAAATTTGTGGAGTTGTCTCTACAGCTTTAATTGCATCTGCAGTTTTAGTAACAACTCAAATGGTTATTGTCAGGTATGCTCTTAAAATGTCCACTGTTTGGCAAACAGAGTATGTAATCTTCTCATTAGCAGCAGCAACTTTTATTGGAGCTCCCTATGTTTTAATGAAAAAAGGTCACGTGAATGTTGATCTAATTCCTTATTATTTAAATCAAAAAGGCAAAAATATTTTAGCACTTATTGCAGCAGTTTTAGCATTATTATTTTTAGCAATACTTTTTTATTCAAGTATTGGCTTAACAAGCCATGCATGGGTTAAAAATTTAAAGACGCCAACTATTTGGAGTTTTCCTTTATGGAAAGTTTATATATTTTTGCCCATTGGAATGGGAATAATGATCCTTCAGTATTTAGCTGATATTCTTTCAATAATTTATAACGTAAAAGAAAATTAAAATATGTCACCTTTAATGCTTTCAGTTTGGATTATGGTTGCAACTTTTGCAGTTCTTGCAACAGGAATACCGATTGCTTTTGCATTAGCACTTGTTTCTACAGTTTTCTTCCTAGCAATAGAAGGTTTTGGAAGAATTCCTCTTGTAGCAGAACAATTTTTTAATGGTTTGCAAGATTTTGGAATTGTGACAATTCCAATGTTTCTGCTTATGGGAATAGCAGTCGCTGCATCTCCTGCAGGAAAAGATTTATATTCAGCTCTTGATCGTTGGTTAAATAAAGTACCAGGAGGATTAGTTTTATCTAATCTTGGAGCTTGTTCAATTTTTGCAGCCCTTTGTGGATCATCACCAGCAACATGCGCGGCAATTGGAAAAATGGGCATCCCCGAAATGAGAAAAAGAGGTTATTCAGCTGAACTTGCGGCTGGAACAATTTGTGCAGGTGGAACTTTAGGAATTTTAATTCCACCAAGCATAACCATGATCATTTATGGAATTTCTACCGGCACATCTATTGGAAAATTATTTATTGCAGGAATATTTCCAGGAATTATGCTTACAGCTTTATTTATGGGCTGGGCTTATATTTATGTAAGAATGAATCGAGAAGGTTCGGAAAAAGTTGAAGTTCATGAATATACTTGGAAACAAAGATTTGAAATATTACCAAAAATTCTTCCTTTCTGTTTACTTGTAGTGGGGGTTCTTTATGTTTTGTATGGAGGTATTGCCACACCTAACGAAGCATCCGCTGTAGGGGCTTTAATCAGTATAATCTTAGTCGCTATTGTTTATAAAATGTACAAAATAAAAGATATCTGGGCAATTTTAACAGAAGGCATGCAAGAAAGTGTTATGCTAATGTTAATTATTGCAGCATCTTTCTTGTTTAGTTTTGTTTTATCTAATCTTTATGTAACACAATCTCTAGCTAATGAGATGGTAGCTATAGCGTCTAATAAATGGCTACTGATGCTTTATATTAATTTATTCTTATTAGTTGCTGGATGTTTTTTACCACCAGTTGCGATCATTCTAATGACCGCTCCAATATTATATCCAATTATAACTGCAGCTGGGTTTGATCCTATTTGGTTTGGTGTGATTTTAACTATTAACATGGAAATTGGACTAATTACTCCTCCCGTTGGACTTAATTTATTTGTAATACAAGGAATTGCACCTGATATTTCCATTGGAAAAATATTAAAAGGATCGCTTCCATTTGTACTATTAATGGTTTTACAAATAGTTATTCTTTGTATTTTCCCAGAAATTGCTACTTGGCTTCCTCAGGCTGTCATGAAATAAAAGTCTCATGTTGGGATTAAAAAGATTTTTAACCTTTGTTGCAGACAAAGGTAAAAGTTTTTTTAGTAATTTATTTACCAAAAGAAAAGACACCGCTTCTCATTTAGCAGATCTTTGTGAGCAACTAATTTCAGAAGATGGTGTTGTTTCAGGAATAACTATCGCAAGAGAAATTTGGCAATTTTACGAAAAATCAACTTTAGAAGAAAAAGAAAAATTTTTCTTAGAAATAGATAAAAAGTTTAAACCTGATTATTCAGTTATTAATAGAGCCTGCAGAGACTTTATTGATAATAGTAACGAGATTACTTTAGGAATTTTAAACCAAGCAACAGAAGGTAGAAGACAGGAATTAATTAGAAGATTAAATTTAGCTCCTAATGGAACGCAGTATCTGGTTACGATGCGTGAAGATTTAATTTATTTTTTAAATAAGCATGAAAAATTAAAAGGTTTAGATAAAGATTTTAGACATTTATTTAGATCTTGGTTCAACCCAGGTTTTTTAAAATTGTCGCGAATTAAAAAAGATACCGATCCTGATATTTTACAAAAGATTATAAAGAACGAAAGAGTTCATGAAATTAAAAGTATAGAAGCGCTTTATAGAAGACTAGAAAATGATAGATTACTTTTTGCGTATTTTCATCCCATTCTTGATAAAGAACCATTAATATTTGTTCAGGTTGCTTTTACCAAAGGAGTTGGAAATTCAATACAAGCCATTACAGAAGGTAGCGTCAGCAATATAGATGATTATGATTCTGTAACTTTTTATTCTATTAGTAACTCTAATAGGGGTCTTCAAGGAATTACACTTGGAAATTTTTTAATTAAAAGAGTAGTGTTTGAAATTCAACAAGAATTTCCTAAAGTAAAAAGCTTTTATACGTTATCTCCGATACCAGGTTTTGCAACTTGGTTTAGTAAACAACCAGACGAAAAGATTAAAAAAATATTAAAAAATTATGATCATAAACAATTGATGTTTTTAAAAGAGCAGGGCGATATTACTTTTAATCAAAATAAAATTGAACATAACAAAGAAGCTTTAAAAAAATTAGTTTATTATTACCTAACTGAAGAGAAGGTTAATAAGAAACCTGTTAACGGAGTTGCTTATTTTCATTTAAATAATGGCGCATCAATTTACGATATCGTTATTAATGGTAACTTATCTTTAAACGGTTACAAAGAATCATTTGGAATAATGGTAAATTACTATTATGAACTTGAAAAAATAGTTAAAAACCACGAAGATTTTGTTAATAAGGGTAAAATTTCAATAATGGATAATTTAAAGGAGCATGTCTAAAGTTAACCGAAAAGTTTCTGTAGCTCCGATGATGGACTGCACTGACAGACACGATCGATATTTTCTAAGATTGATAAGTAAAAATGTTATGCTTTATTCTGAAATGATAGCAACAGGAGCTATTCTTAAAGGCAAACAAAGTAATGTTCTGGAATTTAGTGAATTTGAAAAGCCAGTTGCTCTTCAACTGGGAGGATCATCAGCTAAAGAGTTAGCTGAGTCATCAAAAATTGCAGAAGATTATAATTATGATGAGATTAATTTAAACTTAGGTTGCCCAAGTAAAAAGGTTCAAAAGAATAAATTTGGAGCGTGTTTAATTAAAGAACCAGATTTAGTGACTGAATGTTTAAATAGTATGGTGAATGCAACAAAACTTCCTGTGACAGTTAAAACAAGAATTGGTTTTGATGATGTAGAAGATTTTGAATATTTAGATAAATTTATCAAACAAATTGCAAGCACAGGAGTTCAAACAGTTATATTACATGCAAGAAAAGCAATTCTTAAAGGTTTAAGTCCTAGAGATAATTTAAGAGTACCAAAATTAAATTACGAAATTGTAAAACAGATTAAAGATAACAATCCTAACTTAGAAATTATCATAAATGGTGGAATTACAAATACAAATCAGATAAAAGAACACTTAAAAAGTTTTGATGGAGTAATGATTGGAAGATCAATTTATCATTCACCTTATTTTTTGGCAGATATTGAAAGAGAGATATTTGATAATAATGATGTACTCTCTAGAGAAGATATTATAAAAAAAATTATAGAATATTGTAAAATAGAGATAAAAAAAGGTACTAGAGTTAATCAAGTTATGAGGCATACAGTGGGATTATTTCACGGAATTAGCGGGGCTAATGCATGGAAAAGATATTTAAGTGATAATATGCTTGTTAGAGATGCAGATGTTAATAAAGTTAATTATATGCTAGATTTTGTAAAAAATAATTCAATTAATATTCCAAATTAAATTTAAAAAAAATAATATGTCAAAATCAAATTCTTTTAAACCTGGAAAACATTTTTTACAAATACCAGGTCCAACAAATATTCCAGATAGAGTTTTACGAGCGATGAGTTATCCAACCATTGATCATCGCGGTCCTGATTTTGCAGAAATTGCTAAAAGAGTCCTTGATAGAATTAAAGGAATTTTTAAAACAACTCAACCAGTTGTAATGTATCCTGCTTCAGGAACAGGAGCATGGGAAGCAGCTATAGTTAATACTCTTAATCCAAAAGATAAAATTTTAATGTTTGAAACAGGACAATTTTCCTATTTGTGGGCAGAGCAAGCAAAAAAACTATCTTTAGAAGTTGATTTTATTCCAGGAGATTGGCGACATGGAGCTGATCCTGCAATCGTTGAGCAAAAATTAAGAGAGGATAAGGGCCATAAAATTAAAGCATTACTAATTCTGCATAATGAAACAGCTACAGGCATAGTTAGTAATATAGCTAAAATAAGAAAAGCAATGGATAGCGTTAAACATCCAGCACTTTTGCTTGTTGATACAATATCTTCTTTGGCATCAATTGATTATCGACATGATGAATGGAAGGTAGACGTTACTATTGCAGGATCTCAAAAAGGGCTTTTGTTACCACCCGGACTTTCTTTTAATGCAATTAGTCAAAAAGCTCTAGAAGCTTACTCAAAATCTACTATGCAAAAAGCCTATTGGGATTGGATGCCAATGTTAGAAAATAATAAAAATGGTTTCTTTCCTTTTACACCAGCAACAAATTTAGTTTTTGGTCTTGATGAGGCTTTAAATATTCTTATGGAGGAAGGATTAGAAAATGTTTTTAAAAGACATGCAAGATTAGCAGAGGCAACAAGGATAGCAGTAAAAGCTTGGGGTTTAGAAATTTTAGCAAAAAATCCAGATGAATATTCAAATACAATTACAGCTGTACTTTTGCCAAATGGTTATGATGCAGATAATTTACGAAAAATTATATTAGACGATTTTAATATGTCATTAGGCATGGGTTTAAATAAAATAAAAGGAAAAGTTTTTAGAATTGGGCATTTAGGAGATTTTAATGATTTAATGTTAGCAGGAGTTTTAGCTGGAGTTGAAATGGGTTTAAGAAAAAATAAAATCCCTTATAAATCTGGAGGCATTATGTCAGCTTTAGATTATCTCTCAAAATAATATCTAAAATTTTTTAATGTTTTTTAAAAAATTATTTTCAAGAAGTAATTTAAATTTAAAAATTAATGATGGCGGAAGAGCAGCAGCTGGTTTTAAGGGTCAAGCAGGAGATTGTGTAGTTAGATCTATCGCGATCGCAACAGGAATGCCTTATCAAAGAGTTTATGATGATTTGTTTAAGGCTAATCAAGAATTTCGTAATACATCTAGAACTAAACTAGCCAGAAGCTTAAAACAAAGACATGATAGTCCAAGAACTGGTACTCATAGAGTAGTATTAAACCAATATTTAGAAAAATTAGGTTGGAAATGGACACCAACTATGTTTGTAGGACAAGGTTGTAAGGTTCATTTAAAAAGGGAGGAACTACCAGGGGGTACATTAATAGTATCTTGTTCTAAGCATTTAACTGTTGTTATTGATGGAGTTCTTAATGATATTTTTGATTGTTCTAGAAATGGTACTCGTTGTGTGTATGGATACTGGACTAAAGCAAATTAAATTTTTTGATCATATTCGCCAATTTTACCAGTTTTTTGCAGTAAATTATCTATAAAATCAAAGATCTTTTTTTTACGTTCATTTGATGTAGGACTTTCAGTTACTACAACCAAAGAAGGTTTGTTGGATGAGGCTCTTATTAATCCCCACGATCCATCTTCTAAAGAAAAACGAACGCCATTAACTGTTAAGATATTTGTAATAGCTTGATTGTCGATTTTAGTATTTTTTACTTTTAGAGTTTCTACTTGTTTTATTAAATCTTCAACCACCTGATACTTTTCTTCATCTTTGCAAAATGGAGCCATAGTAGGAGTTTGATAAGTTTTAGGTAAATCATTAATTATTTCATTCATTTTTTTATTTTGATCATTAAGTAAATGACAAACCTGAATGGCAGAGTTTATCCCATCATCATAACCATATCCTAAAGGATTGTTAAAAAAAAAGTGTCCACTTTTTTCAAAGCCAGCAAGCGCTTTTATTTCATTAACTTTTCTTTTTATGTGAGAGTGTCCAGTTTTCCAATAGATAGTTTCGCAATTATTTTTTTCAAGAATATTATCTTTAGCAAACAGACCAGTAGATTTTACATCTACAACAAATTTAGCTCCTTTATATTTTGGGGCAATGTTTCGAGCTATTAAAAGTCCGATTTTATCTGAAAATATTTCTTCACCTTTATTATCAATTACTCCAACTCTGTCTCCATCTCCATCGAAACCAAAACCAACGTCTGCATTGTTATTTTTAACAGCTCTTGCAATTGCATGTAGCATTTCTAAATCTTCTGGATTGGGGTTATATTTTGGAAAAGTAAAATCTAAATTACAATCTAATTCTACAACTTCACAACCAATACCTTTTAAGATTTGCGGGGCAAATATTCCAGCAGTTCCATTACCACAGGCAACGACTGCTTTAATTTTTTTTTGTATTTTGTTTTTTGATATCAGATTATTAATATATAATTCTTTAAATCCTTTAATTTCTTTATAAGAACCTTTGTCTAATTTAAATTTTTGATTTAAAACAATATCTTTAAGTTCATTCATTTCCTCAGGTGCATGAGTTAATCCTTTCTCAATTCCCATCTTAACGCCAGTCCATCCATTTTCATTATGACTTGCGGTAACCATAGCAACTCCATCCGCATTTAATTCAAATTGAGCAAAATAAACCATAGGTGAAAGAGATAAGCCTACATCTTCAACTTGACAGCCTGCTAACATCAAACCCTCTATTAGTGATTTTTTTATCTCTTCACTGTAAGAGCGATAATCGTGACCAACAATAACCCTTGGATTTTTTTTAGTTCTATTTGTGATTTGCGTTCCAAGACCGATTCCTAAATTTTTTACACCCTCAAGATTAATATCCTTTGGATACAACCATCTGGCGTCGTATTCTCTAAAGCCATTTTTATTTATTAGGACACTTTTAGAATTCATTAAAAAATTAATTGTTAATTTTTAATGGTTTATCAAAATTAAATTTTTTTAATTGACTTTTTTATAATGTTCTATTAATGTTCTGTTGAAGTATACTTATTAATAGTATATTCATGATTTTGTAACACAACATGTAGTTGTTTTACCATAAAAATCTAATAAAATATAGAGTTATGCAAGATAATTTGGCTTTAGCCATTAAGAATCTCGTTTTGGATAAAGGAATCGATATTCCCTCATCAACTCCAAAATCTAATGTTCAAGATCTAAAAAAACCTGATCTTTTTTCACTAACTAAAGAAACAGAATTATTTCAAAACGAAAAAGGAATCACAATTAAAATTGATCGTTCTAAAGACTCAAAATTGACAAATTTTGGTAAAGCAACTTTAGCTGACAGATATTTAGCTGAGGGAGAATCTTATCAAGATTTATTTGCAAGAGTTGCAGCAAATTATGCAGATAACAATTTACATGCACAAAGAATTTATAACTACATTAGTAATCTTTGGTTTATGCCGGCGACGCCTGTTTTGTCTAATGCTGGAACAGATAGAGGTCTACCAATATCTTGCTTCTTAAACGAAGCTAACGATAGCTTAGATGGAATTTTAGACCTTTGGTCAGAAAACGTATGGCTTGCAGCGAGGGGCGGAGGAATAGGTAGTTACTGGGGAAATTTAAGATCTATTGGTGAAAAAATTGGAAGAGTTGGAAAAACTTCTGGAATCATTCCTTTTATTAAAGTTATGGATTCTTTAACATTAGCAATTAGCCAAGGATCTTTACGAAGAGGATCTGCTGCTTGTTATTTACAAATTGATCATCCTGAGATTGAAGAGTTTATTGAGATGCGAAGGCCAACAGGAGGAGATCCAAATAGAAAAGCGTTAAATCTTCACCACGGTGTTTTAGTCACCGATGCTTTTATGAGAGCTGTTGAGTTAGATGAACAGTGGGCACTCAAGAGTCCTTATGACGGAACAGTTCAAGCAACAATTTCTGCAAGAAATTTATGGATTAGACTTTTAACTGCTAGAGTTGAAACAGGTGAGCCGTACATTATTTTTATAGACACTGTTAATAGAATGATCCCGCAACATCATAAGCTTGCAGGACTAACTGTCAAAACCTCAAACTTATGTTCTGAAATTACATTGCCTACAGGAGTTGATAAAAATGGAAAAGATAGGACAGCTGTTTGTTGTTTATCGTCAATAAATTTAGAAACATATGATGAGTGGAAGGACGATAAAAATTTCATTGAAGATATTATGAGATTTTTAGATAATATTTTAAGCGAGTTTATAGAAAAAGCTCCAGACTCTTTCAAAGATGCAAAATATTCAGCGCACCGTGAAAGAAGCGTGGGTCTTGGTGTTATGGGTTTTCATTCATTTTTACAAAAAAATTTAATTCCTTTTGAATCTGTAATGGCAAAAGTGTGGAATACAAAAATTTTTAAATATATTGATCAGGAAGTTAATAAAGCTTCAAAAAAACTTGCCGAAGAAAGAGGACCATGTCCTGACGCTAAAGATTATGGAATAATGTAAAGATTTTCTAATAAAACTGCAATAGCACCAACTGCTTCTATTTCAATCATTTGTGGTGGTTCATCACCAGGAATCGAGCCTATTGCTGGAAATAGTTATACTCACAAAACATTGTCGGGTTCTTTTAACGTTAGAAATAAATTTTTAGAAGAAGTTCTTAATAAATATGGAAAAAATAACAATGAAACTTGGTCTTCGATCACTGCAAGCCAAGGATCTGTTCAACATTTAGATTTTTTAACTCAAGAAGAAAAAGATGTTTTTAAAACTGCATTTGAACTTGATCAAAGATGGTTAATTGATCTTTCTGCAGATAGAACACCTTATATTTCACAAGCGCAGTCTTTAAATATATTTCTACCAGCAGATGTTCATAAAAAAGATTTACATCAAATTCATTTCCAGTCTTGGAAGAAAGGATTAAAGAGTCTTTACTACTGCAGGTCGAAATCTATACAGAGAGCAGAAGTTGTAAGTAAAAGTTTTGTTGCAAGTACAACAGAAAAAACACAAAATGAAGAACCTAAAAATTATGAGGAATGTTTATCATGTCAGTAGCTGTTAAAATTCAAGATAAAATAATTGATAAAAATTATTGTGATACACAAGGTTTGTTAAAAGAAAATCCAGTTTATAAACCTTTTAGATATCCATGGTGCTATGATGCTTGGTTAACACAACAAAGAATTCATTGGTTGCCAGAAGAAGTTCCGTTATCAGAAGACATTAGAGATTGGCAAAAAAAATTAACTCAAGGTGAAAAAAATTTATTAACTCAAATTTTTAGATTTTTTACCCAAGCAGATGTTGAGGTAAACAATTGTTACCTCAGACATTATACGAGTGTATTTAAACCTACAGAAGTTTTAATGATGATGACTGCGTTTTCAGCAATGGAAACAATTCATATCGCTGCTTACTCTCATTTATTAGATACCATCGGAATGCCAGATTCAGAATATTCTGCATTTTTAAAATATAAAGAAATGAAAGATAAGTATGATTACATGCAAAATTTTAACACAAACAATAAACGAGAAATTGCTAAAACAGTAGCAGTGTTTAGTGCTTTTACAGAGGGTCTACAGTTGTTTGCAAGTTTTGCAATTTTACTTAATTTTCCTAGATTTAATAAAATGAAGGGTATGGGCCAAATTGTTACATGGTCTGTAAGAGACGAGACTCTTCATTGCAATTCAATGATTAAAATTTTTAATACTTTTTGTGATGAAAATCCTGGTTTGTTAGATGATAGTTTAAGAAAAGAAATTTATGATGCTTGCAGAACAATCGTTCATCATGAGGATGCTTTTATCGACTTAGCATTTGAAATGGGCGATATCGAGGGATTAACAGCTCAGCAAGTTAAAGATTATATTAGATGGATTGCAAATCGAAGATTATCTCAATTACGTTTAAAAGAAATATACGAAGTTAAAGAAAATCCATTATCTTGGTTAGATGACATGTTAAATGGCGTTGAGCACATGAACTTTTTTGAAGGTAGAGCAACCGAATATTCTAAAGCCTCTACAAAAGGTTCGTGGGTTGAGGCCTTTGAATTTACAAGATAATTAAAGCTATCTTTTATCTATCGGTTCTACTTTTCTGTGAATTGATCCTGTGTATTTTGAAAGAGGTCTGATCAATCTATTATCTTTTAATTGTTCAATCACGTGTGCAGACCAACCTGTAATTCTTGCAATTACAAAAATTGGGGTAAAAAAATTAACGTCAAATCCCATTAAGTAATAAGTAGGACCTGATGGAAAATCTAAATTTGGAAATATATTTTTTTCTTTAATCATAGTTTCTTCTAATATTTTGGAAATTTTAGGAAATTTTAGATCGGAAGAGCGTCGTGTAGGGAAAGAGTGTCT
>OGWJ01000141.1_pt1 | contig 11079 bp, 8 predicted proteins | sample 1575991 | NCBI WGS metagenome assembly OGWJ01 (sample SAMN07581533, study PRJEB24739) | freshwater metagenome | place: Singapore | collected 2015-01 | reverse complement strand
GCATCCACTTAGAGAGAGTCCTAGACGGCTTACTAATAGGAATAATAATTTTGCAGGTTATTAATTCATTAAATAATCTCTCCCTGTATGTACTTAAAAAGCTTTTTAATTTAGACCATGTAAGTGAGGAGGATAGGACTGTATTTGAGGGCTTCACTTTATTAATTAAAATAATTTTATGGATTACTGGCTTACTTTTCTTACTTGCGAATCTAGGAGTAAATATCTCCTCTCTTGCAGCAAGTTGGGTATAGGTGGCATCGCTATCGCTCTTGCCGTTCAGAATATACTTGGAGATTTATTTAGCTCCTTCTCTATTTATTTTGATAAGCCTTTCGCTGTTGGTGACACGATTATCGTCGATAAATATACTGGAGTAGTTAAACGCATAGGCTTAAAAAGCACTAGAATCCAGACTTTACAGGGCGAAGAATTAGTTATAGGTAATAAAGAGCTTATAAGCTCTAAGATACAGAACTTAAAAAAAATGGAACGCCGCCGCGTTATGTTTAGCATCGGCCTTGCCTATGACATCTCTGTTGAAAAACTAAAAACAGCTAAAGAAATAATCTCCAAGGCTGTTTTAGATAGTGAAAAGGTAGAACTAGAAAGAGTTAATTTTTTTGAATTTTCAAACAATGGCTTGATTCTTGAAATAGTTTATTTTCATAAAAACGCCGACACCCTTGAATACATGCATGAAAGAGAACTAATTAATCTGAAAATTAAGGAAGGCTTCGATCAAGAAAATATTCATTTGCTAACCCTGTAAATAAAAACACTACAGGAGCTTAATTATAAATCTTCGTCTTTCTTTTTATCTTTCTTATCAAAACCATCTTCATGGTCTTTAAGACGATCTGTCATCTGTTTTCTTAATTCTTGAATATCGTCTGGAGTCATCGCAAAAGACCTTTTCAAGTGTTCTATAATCTCTTCTCTACGCTTAGGATCAAGATCCCCACCTCTCACAGAACGCTCAGCAGCCTTCTGTTCTTTCAATCTTAGAATCTTTTCTTTAAGCTCTGGATCATCTATTGAGTCTAAATCGATAGAGTCTACAGTCTGAAAATCTATTCTTACTATCCCACTTAAATAAACAGCAGAAACGATAGCACCCCAAAGCAATGAAGCCTGCCATATCTCAATCGTGAGGTCTCTTTCAATAAAATTACTATAAACCGCATTCCAAATGACCTGAAGGAAAAAACTAGGTATCAAGATGAAAGCAGAAAGTCCTACGATTAACATTAATGCACTTATTAAATTTAGTTGGAATAATTTCACTTAGTTCGATTACCTTTAATCTTAGCAAATTAAGTTAAGAGATCATAAAGCCTGCTGAAAGTAAATCTTTAAGATCTAATACCCCAATAGGCGAATTATTATCGTTCACTATTACTATCTGCCCAATTCGATGTTTTTCCATCAGCTTTACAGCAGTAACAGCAAGATCATCAGAAGCCATAGTACGCGGATTCGGCGTTAAAATATCCTTAGCCTGCTTCACAAAAACTTCTTCTGCATACTTTATCTGAGCACGCCTAAGATCACCATCTGTAATTACACCAATTAACTTACCTTCTGGGCTTAGTACGGTAGTAAGCCCTAATTTTTTAGAAGTAATCTCCTCTAATATATTCCAATAATTTGAGTTCATAAATACACTCGGTATCTGTGTCTCTTTTCTCATCAAATCTGAAATAGGAATAATACTCTGTCCAAGGCTGCCTAATGGATGCGATCTTGCAAAATCATCCTTTTGAAAATTTTTCTTTTTCATTAAAGTTACAGCAAGAGCATCTCCTAAAACTAAAGCAGCAGTAGTACTGCTAGTAGGAGCTAGCTCTAAATGGCAGGCCTCTCTTGTGATAGGAGTTAAAAGGGTTACATCTGCATAATTTGCAAGTGTGCTTTCAGAATCTCCAGTGATAGCGATAATTTTAGCTCCGAGCTTTTTAATCGGTAGTAGAATTTTTCTGAGTTCATCAGTTCTACCACTATATGAAATAGCGATAACCACGTCAGTGGGTAAAACCATACCTAAATCACCGTGCCCCATCTCTGCTGGGTGAACGAAAAATGAACTAGTACCAGTACTTGCTAAAGTCGCTGCTATTTTAGCTCCTATATGACCAGATTTGCCCATGCCGGTCACCACCACTCTACCTTGAGCATTTAAAATCATATCCACAGCTTTAACGAAGCTCTCATTCAAACTCTCTTCCACCTGCTTTAATGACTCAATCTCAATCTCAAAAACTTGTTTCGCTAATTCTAGTGTTTCATTCATTTTTTTCTCGGTAGCCGTCATTTTTAGATTCCTGTCTCTGATTATAAAACCTTAATAATATAGAATATCAATGCTCAACTAGGTAACAATCAGAACTATTAAACCTAGTAAAAAATTCATCTTATGAATCTTCTCGCTCAGCACGTGCAAAGACTGAAAATTCTCAGCATGTGTCTCATATGCAGCTAATATCTGTGGACTTAAAACATAAATAGAATAAAAACTAATAGAAACTATGATTAAAACTAAAGCCAAAGAGATTAAACTCTGTGGACTAAGCAGCATTTTATCTAGTAAAAAAAATTTCAGCAAAGAACTGATTAGTAAAACTATTACAGCTATATTTAACCAAGCATCATAACGGCCGAAGACATCTATCATCAGCTTGCCCGCCTCCTCTCGCGCTAAGCTCTTAAAAACAATCGGAGCGACTATAGCTCCTATGGTAATAGTCGAACCAATTATCACGACTAATGACGAGAGCTTGAGAAAATTAATTAAGGTGTTAAATAATGCCATTTATAACTGCTTCAAACCTATAATTATACTTTATGAAGATACTTGCTCTTGACTCAAGCCAAAATTTACAGTCTTTTGCAGTTTATGACACGATACTAGAAAAATTCATTTTAGGAGAAGCCTTTCCTGGAAAATCTTCAGAGATAATAGAAAAGCTTAAAAATAGCTTTTTAGATAATCAACTTAAATTAAAAGAGATCGGCTTACTTGCAGTAAACCTTGGACCAGGCTCATTTACTGGCATCAGAAATGCTCTCTGTATAGTTAAAACTCTAGCTTTAGAACTTAAGCTAAAAGTCTTTACTACTAACAGCTTTGAGTTACTACGCTTAGAAAAAGACCTCAGTGATAATACTCCTATCGCCATACCAGCCTTTAAAAATAATTTCTTTATCTCGCTAGATTCTAATTATAACTCTCTGAAAACTAATTTCTTTAGTGCGATAGATACTGAGACTGCTTTATATGAATTTTCTTCTGAGAATCTAAGTGAGCTAATCATTAAACTTCTTCTTCATAAAAATATACTTAGTGAAACAAAAAGTGATTTTGACACGCTTAGATTTGACCCAAATATACTGAAGCCTTATTATCTAAGAGAGCCTAGTATAGGGAAGAAAGAAGTAAAGACCCCGCAACATTCATAAACATAAACCTATGTCCCTAGAAATTCCCTGTAAAGAAGATTACGCTCAAGCTACATCAGCTTTTATTCAGGAAGATTACCCTAAGGCCTTAGAATTTTACAGAAAATCTTTAACCATAGTGAATGAGATACAAGTCAAAGAATGGGTGGACAAGTATATCCTACTTGGAAAACAGGTCTAACAGATTGGATACCACCAGAATTTGACACTGTAAATGTTACCAACAGTTATAGAGTTAAGGTATTTTATGGAGCCAATGGCCTAGCTGATCCAAGTACTAGTGGTGGTACACAGATATTTGCTGATGGTATATTAGGTGCCGGTGAATGGTATTTTGATTATCAAGCAGGTCTATTACATTTTTATGGAAATAGTATACCAACAGGTATGACTAGTAGTCATGTTATCTATGTATTTGGTTACAGATATGTAGGACCAAAAGGATTTGATTATGCTTTTAAGATAGACAGTCCTATAATGCGTGGAGATTTAACACTGCCTAATCTTATTACCCTAAGGGGTGATACAGTTATAGAACAAAATTTAACTGTAACTAAAGATTTAGAAATACAAGGCGGTGACCTAACAACAAATCAATCTACTTTTAATTTATTAAACACTAATGCTCAAACAATTAATTTTGCTGGAGCTGCTACTAGTCTTGTACTTGGTGCAATAACTGGTAAAACAAATATTAGAAATAATTTAGAAGTTGATGGTGATGTTGTTATTGACGGAGAGGATTTAAAGGCTAGTACAGCAACATTTAACTTATTAAATGAAACAACAACCAGTGTCAATTTTGCTGGTGCTGCTACGAACATTGAGATTGGTAGCACAACTGGAAATACTAATGTTAATAATAACTTAAATGTTGATAAGAATTTAAATGTAGCACAGAATTTAGATGTTGATGGTGATGTCAACATTGACGGTGGTGACCTTACAGTTAGCACAGAAGAATTTAACCTAGCAAATACTACAGCTAAGATTGTAAACTTTGCAGGTGAAGCAACAAATATTGAGATTGGTAGTGCTGAAGGTGTTACTAATGTTAATAATAATTTGTCAGTAGATGGTAATTTACAAATTAATAAAGATTTAGCCATTGCAGGTAGTTTTGCAGTGGATAATAATTTATATGTAGAGGGATCATCAAGAGTAAGTCAAAGTTTAGAAGTTGAAGATAGCGTAAAAGTCGCTAATGAATTAGCAGTAGACGGAGATACAAATATAACAAAAGACCTTAATGTAGGTGGCTACATTAAGGGAGGACAGTTGATAGACACAATTATAGATTGCGGGGAGTACTGATGAGAAATTCAGTATTTTTGGTAAATAAAAGTATTAAATTTTTTACTTCAAAGGAAGATAAATGAGCACAAATATTAGATTTAAGCGTAGTGATATACCTGGCAAAGTACCATCACTAGAGAGTATTGACCTAGGCGAATTAGCGTTAAACACAGCCGATGGTAAACTGTTTATGAAGCAGGAAATGAAGGCTCCACCTGGAGTGGCTGCTGTTCAGAAAATTATTGAAATTGGTGCAACTGAAGTACCTAACGTACTTTATGTGGCCAAGAACGGTGATGACGGTAACAGTGGAAAGACATTAGGTCAAGCTTTTTTGACACTAAAGAAAGCACTGAGCATAGCGACCCCTGGTACGACTATTTTCTTAAAGAGTGGGGAATATATTGAAGACAATCCACTCCGTGTTCCAGCTCGTGTATCAGTTGTTGGTGACAATTTGCGTAATACCACAGTTCGTCCAAAGAATCCAACCAAGGATATCTTCTGGGTATACAATGGTGCTTATATCTTCTGTATGAATTTTAAAGGCCATATTGCTCCTAGTGCGGCAGTATGTTTCCCACCAGACGGTAGTGCTGGTGAGATCGTAACAAGTCCATACACCCAAGCGGTTACAAGTATTACAACTACTGGTACAGGTATGCGTGTTGACGGTGCGTTGACAACAGGCCTACGTTCAATGGTTTGCGATGCGTTTACACAGTACAACCAAGGTGGTATTGGTATTCACATGTTGAACAGAGGTAATACACAGTTAGTGTCCATCTTTACAATTTGCTGTGATATCAGCTTTATGTGTGAGAACGGTGGATTCTGTTCAGTTAACTTGTCAAACAGCTCATTTGGTAACTATGGTCTTGTAAGTCGTGGTGCCAGTGAACCACTATATCGTGGTGTTGTTAAGAAGTCAGCTGGTCGTCAGATCACATTTAAGAATTTAGCAAGACGTCCTAACATTGGTGATGGTGTACTTTTTGCCAACTACAACCAAACAACCTGTGATAGAGACAATGGTCTAGTAGTAGATGGTCTAGCATTTGACCTATTATATGAAGGTACTACACAAAGTACATTTGCTGGTCTACGTTATTGGGCCAAAGATAATATTACAACAGGTATAGAACAACAGGTTCAAACAGCCGCAGCTATTCAACGTGCTCAAGTTGCCGCTGCTACCGTGTTGGCCGCAGCTAGTTCCACAGCTAAACGTATTGTAAAAGATGAATTTGCCATCATCAGTAAAATTGTAGCAGAAGGTCCATTAAGTCCAACCTTAATTGTGCCTCCAGATTTAGATGCAGCAGAACCAGAATACAAAGTATTAAGACAAACTATTTTAGATAGAAAAGCTCAAATTGAAGATGCTGCTATCGCTTTCTTAAAGAAAAATTATCCAACATTGGCTTTTGTTAGCTCAAAGTGCAAGCGTGATGTTGGCTTCGTTATTGAAGCTATTGCAGATGATATTATATTTGGTACAAACTACAAAACTATCAAGGCTGCAATCACATATTTGACAGCAGTTGCAAACACTTATACAATCAGTGAAGAACAAAGAGTACCAACTATTGAAGCTTATAAGTTTGTAAGAGATCAAATTGCTCCTATTGTACAAGAAGATGCAGTGCTTTTATCAAGAGTACAAGCCAATTTTGACATTTTAACAACAGCAATTTCAACAGGTGGTCTAGCAACTCTAACAAATTATCTAGATTATCAAAATGTAAACTATAAGTTGGCATTCCCAGCACTACAGGATACAGAAACATCAGTAGTAAATCTAGTTAAGAACTTACAGGCTAACAAGAAGTTTGTTGTAGCTGAAGTTATTGATTATATTAAGAAAAATTGGCCACAAATTGTAATTTATGGTTTTGATTCAGACAAGCAAACAACTTGCGGTAGAGATATTGGCTATGCTATTGATGCTATTTGTTATGACTTGATCTATGGTGGTAATAGTCAAACAGTAGATGCAGCCAAGCGTTATTTTAACTATGCTAATGGTTTAAGTCAACTTAAGGCAGCTGAAGAAGTTCCAGCTACTATTGATGCTTATGGTCGTGCTCAATTGTTTGCCCAGCGTGTGGTAATTTTAGATACAATTGAAGCAGCCCAAGCAGGTGTAACACAGGTTAAGGAAGCAGGTGGCCTAGTAGCAACTACTCAAACACAGGTCAATAGACTTGGTGCATTGTTTAGCTTGTTCCTAAAAGGACTAGAGAATGAAATTGTAGGTACCAGTGACTTTATTCAGCCAAACGGCAAGCGTTTGAATGATAGTGATTTAGAAACTGCATTTACTCTACTACAAACTAACAAGCAAACAATTAGAGATGATGTAATCAGTTATTTAGGTAGAGCTTTCCCTGGCTTTGATTATGACAGAGTAAAATGTAGTCGTGATGTAGGTTATATTATTGACAGCATTTGTTTTGACCTAGTACACGGTGGTAATCGTCAAGCTGTTACAGCAGGCATTTATTACTTTGACTTCAATGAAGATACAAATGTATTAAAGAGTGTACTACCAAATCAAATCAAGCAGACTGTAAATGCCTACAAGTACATGAAAGAACTTGTACGTGATGTTATTACATGTAGCCCAACTCCAAACCCATGGCAAGAAGCTGTACCACAGCGTACAGATTTCCCAGCTGCTACCAGCGCAGAAGTTGTAGCTATTGGTAATTTAATTGATATTATTAATGAGATTTTACAAGAAGGTCCAAATAATAGCGAAGACAGTATACAAAGACTCAAGCAGCCAATCGGTCTAGTCGCAAGCACAGATACAAACAAGATTCGTGCTTTTGATCTGTTGATGGCTAACAGAGACTTTATTCGTGCTGAAATGTTAGCCTATATTAATATTAATTGGTATACAATTAGTGATGGTGACACCAAGTTTGCTCGTGTTAATACAGCAACAGATTTAACATTAGGTACAACTACAACAGGTTATCCAACAGTAACATATCAGCCAACTGCTTACAAAGCTATTCGTGATGCAGTTCTAGCAGCCAAAGAAGACATCAAGACAGAAACAATTAAGTTTATGGCTAACAGCTTCTTTGACAACTTTAGCTTTAACAAGCCAAAGTGCTACAGAGACGTTGGTCTTATTTTAGATGCTATATTAAGTGATATGGTATTTGGCAGTAACTACAAGACAATTAATGCTGCTATCAGTTACCTACGTGCTTATGCTAGCGAAGTTGTTGGCGCACAAAAAGTACAAACAGTGGCCAGCTTGAAAGCTGCTAAAAATATTACACTAGCAAGAATTGTAGCTCCAACTGCTAAAGACGAAATCAGCACAAGATTTGATATCGTTATTGATATTTTAGATGGTGCTAGAGTAAATGATTTAGGTCAAATTGTAACCAGTGCTAAAGTAACAGTAAACAATGTTGCTTACTCATACGATCCAATCAATGGTTATGGTACAGCACTAACATTCCCAATTCCAACAAGAAATAATGAGGAAGACCTAGACCGTAAGACAGCAGTTAATATTCTACGTAATAATGTTGAGTTTATTAAAGATGAAATCGTAGGATTTATTGATGCTAACTTTACTCTAAATGAGTTTGACAGAGATAAGTGTGCTAGAGATGTGGAGTTAATTGTAGATGCATTAAGTTATGACCTAGCATTTACCAGCAACTTCCGTAGTATCAGTGCAGGTCGTGCTTACTACAGAGCCAATGCTGCCAAGGTCAAAGGTGATCAAAAGCTAGCCACAGTAGGCGCTTTTAGACATTTAAGAAAATTAGCTAAAGAACTAGTTAAGACTAATACTCTAGCAGTTAATAGTATTGAAAGCAACATGGATATCATTATTGATATTGTGGACAAAGGTTTAGAAACAGTTCCAAAATATCGTATGCCATTCCCAGAAAAAGGTCGTGCCATTGAATACAAACGTGCTCGTGACCTAGTTGAGAAAAATAGAGAGTTCATTGTTGATGATGTATTGACTTATATCAATACACCAGGACTAGAACTAGTAAAAGGTACAGTTAAGTTTAAGGGTGTAATCGGTGCTTTCTCAACAGATGGTTCATTTAGCGTTAATCCAGTAACCGGTCAGTCAGAATACACAACTCTAGCAGTTGGTGACTTGATCAGAATTAGTGGTAAGATGTTCTCAGGTGCAAGTATTAGTGGTTATAACAGTCCAAGCGTGTATAAGGTAGCAACTGTAGAGGCATTGGCCAATCCAGGTACCCCAACTGAATATACACCAGGATTTAAGATTGTTAACCTAGATGGTAGTCCAGTAATTACCACAAGCTCATCAGGTTTCACAACCACAATGAGATTTGAAAAGATTACCCCAGGAGCTACCAGTGCAAACTATGCTAATCCAGCTGGTTTTGATGTAGACAAGTGCCGTCGTGATCTAAACTTGATCCTTGATGCACTATTCTATGACACAACATATGGTGGTACACTAGAAAGTAAGGTAGCAGGTTTAAGCTATGCAGTAGGCACATTAAGTCAACTAGATCCAAGCGGTATACAAATGGACGAAGTTAGTGCTACTCTACGTGCTTATCAGTACTTAAAACTAGTTGTACAAAGTGTAGCACAAGATTTAGTTTGGACACCAACAGTTGGTAATATTACTATACAGGTACGCAGTCCAAATGGTAGTGATGGTAGTGCTACAGCAGCAAAAGAAATTGGTACATGTGTAGATTTAATCATCAAACTAATTGATGACAGCGTTGCTGAAAGTCCAGCAGTTGCAGACTTAACAACAGTACCAAGCACACCAAGTTTAGATTGGATTGATGCTGCTCTTAAGAAGTCTTTTGATGCACTACAAGCAGGTAAAGAAACTGTCAAAGATACAGTTGCAGATTTTGTAAATGACAACTATGTATTATTTGGCTATGATAGAGAAAAATGTTGTCGTGATGTAGGCTATGTAGTTGAAGCTGTACGCTATGACATGATGTTTAACAGTAACTTCCGTAGTATTGTAGCTGGTCGCAGTTACTATCGTGCTATGGCAAGTACAGTGGTTAAGGATCAAAAGAACGCAACCCTAGCCAGTTTCCAGCACTTAAAAGAAAAATTGTTGGAAATTGTTAAGGCGGTAGATCCAGACAATCCAACAACAGCAGAGAGTGCAAGTATTCAGCGTGTAGTACGCAGTATGGACACAATTCTCAATATTCTTGAGAATGGTCTAGCAGTTGAGCCAGCTTATATTCGCACAGCACCAACAGCAAGTGGTGGCGCTACTCCAAATATATTTGGTAATGCAGATCGTGAAACACTACGCAATAATATTGAATCAAATCGTGATGCTATCGAAAATGATTTGATAACTTGGATCAATGCCAACAAGGCTAGTTATGGTAATCCAAGCTATAATGTAACTGCTTGCCGTCGTGATATTGAATATATTTTAGATGCATTATATTATGATCTAACATATGGTGGTAATTTAGAGACAAGAGTTGCTGCTCAGGCCTACTATGCTGCCAGCAATGATGGTATACCTACAGCATTGGGAACAGGTGAACAAGCATTAACACTTGCTGCTTACGAGCAACTCAAGACAATTATTGATAATTATACAGCAGTCAGCGTTACTCCAAGTAGTACACTAATTGAATTAATTAGAAGTTATATTAATACTGGTACATTAGATGCAGCAGTAGCTCCAAGCACAGCATGGGTAGATGCTAATATTGTTAAATTTAACACACTATTATCAGCAACAGCCACAGTTAAGAAATTAAAGAATGCAGTTAGTGATTTTGTTGACCTAAACTTTGCCTATAATAAGGACAAGTGTGCTCGTGACGTTGGTTTCTTAATTGATGCTATGTGTTATGACTTGTTGTACGGTGGTAATGTTGACACAACACAGGCAGCTATTGCTTACTTTGATGGTGCAGTAACTCCAAAATCAACAATTCCCAAGCAGATTATACAAACTGTAGCTGCTTATGAAAGATTAAAAGAAGTTGTTGATCAGGTAGTACAGTTAAAAGATGTTAAGCCAAGTGGTAATCAGTTCACTGCCAAGGATAGAACAAATGCTAGCTTTGACTTGTTGAACAAGATTATTTTAGATGGTCCTGGATTTACTCCAAGAAAGCCATTTAACATGCCAAAACCAAGTGTTACAGGTGCTCATGCTGGTAATGTTGACTATTTCAATGCAGTTAAGATGATTTCAAGTAACAGACAATTCTTAATTGCAGAGACAACAGCGTTTATTGATGCTAATAGTCCTCCAGCAAACTATAACAAAGTCGAATGTTGAAGTATCGTGAC
>OGWJ01000137.1_pt1 | contig 11120 bp, 7 predicted proteins | sample 1575991 | NCBI WGS metagenome assembly OGWJ01 (sample SAMN07581533, study PRJEB24739) | freshwater metagenome | place: Singapore | collected 2015-01 | reverse complement strand
TTTTCCTATTGCTTTAATTTTTCCATTTTCATCAATTAAAATACTACCTACTTCATCGATATTATTTTGTGGGTCTATTATTCGTGTGTTAATTAAAAGTTTATTTTTCATTTGTTATAGGTAAGGTTTTATTTATCGCTTCGGTATTAAGTTCTATCATTAAAGCTTTGAAATTACTTTCAGCATCCAGTGGCTCATCGAACAAACGATCTATTCCCTCTTGAGAAAAAGATCTTACAGACTGAATATCAGCTGCTGTATTTAAATATATAGCAGCAAAATCTTCTCCCTTCATTCCAGAGATTACTTTAAAATTACGCCCATATTCCAATAAATTATTTTGAAGAATTTCTAAAGGGTTATCATTTGCTCCAATATTAGGATACTGAGTTGAAAACTGAACATTTTTTTCTGAAACTAAGCTAACAGCTGAACTTAAAATATCAGAGGCTTTTTCATTAGAATTACTTAAAAATAAATCAGCTAAAACTGCTGCTAGAGGTTTCCTCTGTGCTTCAAGCAACTTGTTGAACAAAGATGCTTCTTGACCTAATTTCACCTCACATTCACCCAAGCGATCTTCCAGCTTTGCTAATGCTTTCCGCCTTTCTGCATCTTTAAAAGCAAAATTAGCTAATTGCATCATAGGATCTTTGCTCAATTCACCAAAAACCTCACTGTTACTTTGAGTCGTAAACCTAAATATTTTATTTTCCTCTGGTTGAATTAAATCTGTTGTAGATTTAGTCCTAAAGTATTCTTCACACTTGAGAGTTAAGGCTTTCAAATCCTCTCCAGAAAGCCTATAAACCACAGAGGACTTCCTAATAAAAGTTTCAAAAGCAATCTCAGAAGTGACTCTAGCCTTTTTATCTACATTCGCTTGAAATCTTTGCTCTATATATTCATTGATGAACTGTTTAGCTTCAGAAGTATTTGTAAATTTATCAGAGATACTATTAACAAGATTCTGTTGCTCCTCTTGTTGATAAATAGCAGCAAGTAAATTCAGACGAGTATTTAAATCTGACGGAGAATTCATACTAGATTTAAGTCCTCGAATTGACTCACTAAAGCTTTCCGTTTGCGTTAAAGGTTTATATGTGACATCTATCTGTGGATTCATCTCTTGCAAGACAGTTTTTAAATTTACCTCCATCTGCTTTATATTTTTCAAAAATGGTATTATTCTCTCATCATTAACATTGAGAATTTGAGGAGAAGATGCTCCACGTAAATCCTGAACTTGCTTAGTTAAATATTGATTAATTAAAATGCTTTGTATCTCATCGTAAAAATTCTCCAATATAGCATCATGAATACTTTGGTGATTATCCTCAATAAACTGAGCTGTTTTATTTTTTTTAGAATTAACGAGTCCTAATAAAGAAAGTTTTGCTAATCCAGCAGTAGTATTATCCACCTCTCTTTCTATTCTGGCTATACTCATTTTATTAGGATCAGTCTCTACCACAACCACAGACCAAGATTGAGGCTGAATATTTTTAGTAGGAATACTTTCTCTTTGAAACAATTTCAATGCAACATCATTAGCAAAATGGCGAGCTCCTTCAATTAGAATATTGTTGAATATATTTTCAAAAGAACCATCTAAAGTACTATGAACAAAAAACTTTAATTTTAACCCTGAAAAATCTGCTTGAATAAAATTTACATCCCTAGAAAAATCTCTACCCTCATAATGAGAGAAATCCACCCTCAATTCATGATCCAACAGTCTCCCATAATCATTTCGATTAGCTAATATTTGGTTAAACATCCGCAAATCATCTTGGCTTTTAATTTCTATAGTTCGATAAGAATCACCAGTTGAACTATCTTGCTTTACTTGGCTTAACTGCGCTATTAAAGGATGAGAGAAGTTTTCGCTAACCTGTCCAATTGGCAAACTAGTAGAAGTATTATGGTTACTTACTTGTAGCTTCAAAGTAGCCAATATCGCCAGCGCCTCAGGTGGCGGCAAATAGCTGACTGGAGATTGTTTTATTGTGACAGTAGACGTACTTTGCCCAGGTGTCCTAGACCAGCTTTTTAAATCTCCAATAAAGTTTTGGAGATCTGGATTGTTGCTTGTGTTAGCTACATTCTCAAATAACTCCTGTAAAGCTTTTTCTAACGTAGCCTTGACAAGTTGTTGCTTTTGATCTTGTATTTGCTGCCTTGAAGCATTGGCATATTTTGGAGAAGTAAAAGAATCTTCTTTAATTATTGCAGTAGTAGTATCACTAATTAGTTTATTAAAATCTGTCTTAGATAAGCTTCCTCTTCTGTGTTCTTGAAACAAAGAATCAGCTAAATTTAATACAATCTTCTTTAAAGATCTACTTGCAAAGCATTCTGTAACTTCCTTAGAAAAATTCTTATATTGAAAATGGTTTATTTCATCTAATACTTCTTTTACAGTACTGTCCTTACTCGGCTTTTCGCGTCTTGGGTCCCTTAAAAAATTAATGTCTACACTATACATAGTATCTAGATATATAAAGAAATAATTAGACAGAAAATTATAAGTAATACCAGTTAATGTTTAGGCACACTGAATGGCAAGGAGTGTCACATTATCAGCTTTAGGTAATAAAGTCCGACCGTTAGGGAAAGCCTCTGTGTCTTCATTCCAAGTATCAACAAGTGGTGGATTCTTAGCTAATTTCATTTGCTCTTCAACAAGAGTCCCTATAGTTGTAAAAATATCTTTTATATTCCCGATATGCTGCCCTACTATTCCTTTAATTTCATCACGATGAAGATTATCAGTCACACCATCAGTCATCACAAGTACAATATCACCACTTAATAAGAGTATATCTTGCCTAAAGCAGTCTTTTATTCCTGGATTATTTTTTCCAACAGCTGCAAAAACAAACGCTCGCACCGGATTACTCATAACGTCTTTCTTTGACATCTTTCCTTCTTTTTCAGATTGAAGTACATAATTATGCATATTTGATTCAAACCGCAACTCACCATCTCTGTCAAAAACCATAACTTGAGAATCACCAATACTGGTAGCCGAGAGCATTATCTCTCCATCAAGATTTTTATATATTTTTGCAGCTGCAAAAAGTGCTCCATCGTTCTGCCCCAAATCATCTTTATTTTTCAATGTTTTATCTACAGCTAATAAAGCTTGGTCAATATTACCCTGATTAGATTTCATTTCCTCCGCAAGCAAATTCGCCACATATTCACTATTAGATCCTCCACCCATACCATCAATAGCAGAAATAAACATTTCATTCTGACCGGTTAATAACACAGCCCTGTCATCATTTTTTGAATGTGCACCATAAACAGAATTAGCAACTACGCCTGAAATGAAGTCTGGGAGAGTATGCTGCGCATCTGCCTGTTCATAAAAATTACTATTAAGTGATAAGTGATCAGCTCCATTTACCCCCAAAACCATATTCAGTGGAGTTGTAAAATTGTTAACATCCCCCCCTACTCGAGAGGGGAGGTCGTGGATTTGGTTGCGAAAGGTAAATTTTAGCGGTGGTGTAAGAGGCGGTGGTGTGAGAAATGGATTCGTCAAAAGATCTTGCTTCTGATGTACAGGACTATTTGTCAAAATTTGATATTCCACTGGTTGTTCAGGGATGTTTAAAGTCATTCCACGCTGTTGATAATCTTGCTTTACCTGCATTACTGCTAATTCTTGGATCTGACTTGCAGCAGCAGTGACTTGTGTTGATTCACCAACTCGTTGACATTGACCATTTTTAACCTTTTGGCATATAGCAACTTGTTCTTCAACCGACAATCCCTCACCTAGATCACCAAACAATACCTGTGCAAGTAAAGACTGCCTTCGTCTCTCTATCTGCTCTGCCACTATAGATGAAACTTCTACTGGATGCTCTTCAGAAAGGGGATTCGTCTTTGAGATTGGCATCAAGGAAGAACTACTAGACTGTACTCTTTGATAAGGTTTTAATTTTTCTTGATCCCCAAGAAAACCAATCCAAACACCAATACGAATACTATTATCTATCGGTTCTTGATTTTTATCCTTCATGTATGCCTGCAAGGCAGAGTCTAGTAAATTAAAATCATCTTTCAAAACTTGAGAATTCAATGACCCTGTGTCTTTATTTTGAGATTGTAAAAAACTTCGCAAAAAACGCTCTTCATCATTATCAGCCAATGCAACAAATAATTTTTTGGTCAAGTTGTTAATTGAAAGATTTTTATCATCAATAATATCTTCTATGATTTGCTCCAAATCATCTTTAGATACATTTGGATAACGCTGAAATGAATTCTCTCTAGTTAAGGCAACTAAGTTTACAAATTTAGATGGCAATGAGACAGAATTATCAACAGAAAAAACTGGAATAGGAGCAGAAGCAGAAGTCGTTTTCCTTGTGCGGGAGACAGGCTGAGCGGACGGGGGGCTAGATTCTCTATTTATTTTCAAAGAAATGGGATTACTTGTCATAATAAGACCTATTCATAGAAAGTAGCTTTCTTGATACTTTTTACTCTAAGTTTGAAAGTTCACCGTAATTAGTTAACTCACCTATCATCAGTGCCTCTTCTGTTAAAGTCTCATATTCCTCTTGTCTTCTGTGCTCCTCCAAGATCTCTTCTGCATCAAAGTTTCCATCATGCATAGAGGTAATCAGAGCTTTTAATTTCTGATCATCAGAATATCTATAAAGTTTCACTAATTTATTTTTCACAAAATCTAAATCTAAATATAAATATAATTTTTCACTGTTTGATACTTAAACCAATTATTACCATAGTCAAGATCAATAACCAAGCGCCTCGCTTTATCAATTTTCCTTAAACGTTTTTCCTCTTCTTTAAGATCCTGCTTGTTATTAATAAGCAATCTAAGCTGCTCGTCATGTGCATTATGTTGTGCCATTTAACAATCTACCTCCTTGTTGATTATAAACATCGCTACCTGAAAGCATTTTAAGTCCAATTTCCAAAAATGCCGCAAACTTCTCACTAAGGTAATACAGCATTGTATCGCGAAAAGTTCTATTTGTTTGTGCGGATCTCACACCTCCGCCTAGTCTTATCTCTTCATCTAGAATGATCTTCTGCATTGAATCAATATGTGCAGAAAAAGTTTCCTTATCTGAAGTAGCCAAACTAATCTGTAAAACATCTAATTTCTTTAGATACTCTTGTGAAACATGTTCTCGTAACAAACTAAATTGTTTGTCATATCCAATATTATTATCAGCAGAACTATCGTTTTCAGAAATAGTTTTAAAAGCACTTTTTAATGCCATAAGATTATTTTTTCTTTCTTGAATAAAAGGCTCTAGATCATTAGTATTTTCCAATTTTTGCAGAAATCCTTGCATGGCATTAACATGAGAAGCTATTGCAGATTGATTCATATTTTGAATCAATCGATTACCCAATCTACTTAATGGACTTGTTGAGCCATTATCTCTTTGATAAGATTTTTCATCATTAATCATTTCAAGAAAACCAAGCTGCATCTCTCTTCTATTGACAATCTTATCTTTCAGTAAATTTGATAAGGTCATTAAATCGCCCCTCACTTCAGGATTATGCCTAGCAGCTTCTCTCAAAGAGACCATCACTTCACTTAAATCATTTTCTCTAAAGCCATTATCTTTTTGTGTTGCTAAAACTTGAATTTTAGAATAAAAGTTTGGGTCATGGTGAGAGATACTTAAGCCTTGGGATAATATTAAATCCGCCTGCTCTTGTATAGTCTTAGTTAACTTGTCATTCTCCTTTTGAGCAAGATTCAATTTTTCAGCAGCATTGACACTAAAACCCAATATTTGATAGTCCTTCAATGTATCTGTTACAAGTAGTGAGTTAAACCATTCAGTAATTTGTACTTGATCTATACCAGAAAGATTCATTTTAGACCTATCCATAAAATTTGCGGTTAAAAAGTTAACCTGCCTTTCAGCAGCGAGTGTCTCTTGAGAAAGCTGATTATCACCAGCTTTGGCAGTAGCACGTTCATGAATGAGAGATAAAATACCACCAGTAGTTTTATCAATGTCTAAAGCGTCTAATGAAAGGTATTGAATAAAACCATTATCCTTTTCACCTAAACTCTTCTCGAATAAAGATCTTGTAAATATCGCTCCAAAACCAGAATCACCATTTTTTTCTCCAGTAAACGGAGAGGATAAAGTAAATGAAACTTGGTTCAAGATCGCTAAATTTTTAACAACATCGTCATGACTATTAAGGTACTCTTGTTTTTTCTCTTTCAACTTAGACTCAATTTTACTCAATAAATTCTGATCAACATTAACTTGAAAATCGCCACCACCACCATGATGAGAAGCTTGAGCTAATAAAGAGGCTTTTTCTGAATGATCTAAAACCTCTAAAAGCCCTTGAGCCTCAACAGAATTTTTGGAAATAACAAGTAAGCCATCCCCATCTTTAAATGCACTTGATAGCTTAGCTTGAAGGCTTGATAAATCTTCCACTTGAAAACCAATCTTTAAACCGCTTTCAAATTTATCATGAAATAATTTTATAAAATCTTGCCTCGCTTTATCTCTCTCCACTGGGTCAACACTGACTTCAATCAACTCTGCTGCTTTCATTTTCCAATCATGACTTAAATTAACTGGACACTCTTCTAAGAAAATAGTCTTAGCTACACGCGAAAGTTCTCTACCTAAAGCTTCTCTTTGATTTTGGTCAGAAATCAATCCCAAAGAAGCCTCAGCTCCATGTATTTTTTCTGGATTCATTAGTGAATCTAAAACATCAGCAGGCTTAGCAAGAAACATACTTAATTCTTTAGCAATTGCTCCTTGTTGAAATTTTTGAGCAAGAATAAAACCCTCTTCCCCCGCACAACCATTCTTGAGTTTCTCTAAAAAATTCTCTAATTTCTCACAAAGAGTCTCCCCTGTACCATGCTTCGACATTTCTGATAAAAATTTAGCTACTTTTTGATAACTCTCTAACTCATTATCGGGACTAGCATACACAAGAGCTTGAAAATTAATAAGATTTTTTTTATCGTTAGCTCCGAAGACTAAATAATCTTTTTTATCGCTAGTAATAATTTGATTTAGTATCAATGATGCTATTGATTTAATACTTGGCTCCTGATATTCCGAAGCCAAATAAGCAATATTACTCATAGCTATATGATTTTTTTTAAAAGACTCTAGAGCAGTGCCTTTAAGATCAAAATTTAAAATACCTGTCAAAGTCTCAGCTAATTCAACTTCAGAATAATTTTGAACAGAACCAAGTTCATTAAATTTAAGATTTTCTAAAGTCGTCAGACGATCTTTAGTGGTGATCTCTGGAGTTACTGCAGAATATCGATTAACAGTAAGCTTCTTCTCTAATCTTTCAGAATAGCCATCTGTATTTATTTGAGGTGATTTAACTCCGAACATTTACCTAAACCATTTTTCCTAATATTTACCTAATAATATAAAGAAAACTGATTCCATTTTTTTATACAGTATTAACTTATTTTCATTTGTAAAAGTTCTAAATGCTGTGGAATCAAAGGTTCTGTTTTTTGGACCATCTCTAGTTCAGCTCTTCTTCTTTCTAGCACCATATCCTTTAAATCTGACATTTTTTTTCTTTCTTCAAGTAAATTAGCCACATCAAGGTTTCCATCATAAAATTTTTGAATCTCGATTCTTAAGAACTCACTCGATTCAGGTCTATTTTCTAATATTTGAACTGCTGAAATAACTTCCTCAAGATCCTTATATAAAAAAAGGATTTTCAAAGTCTGTATTTTCATCCACTCCTGAGTACTTTGAAGCCCTGCTAATAAAAGCCTTGCCACGACTTTCCTCTGTTCTTCTGCCTTCTGTTTATCTTCCAAAGATTGACTAGCTAACATTAGCTTTAATTTTTGATTTAATATTCCTTGATTCATAATTATCCCTTTAAGCTACTAGCTCTGCCTGAATAGGTCTCTCTGTGTTAACGCCCTTAAACATTCCACCTAGCTCTTGTGCTAGATGTAAAAGCTGCTGCATCAAAGCTGTAATAAATTCTCCAAATTCAACTCCACTATTTTGCTTAACCAATAAAGCACTCTCAATAAACGGCTTTACAATCACCTCGTGCATCTCTTCTGGCTCCACATATTTTAAAGCAACGGCTTTTTCTGTTAAATTACTTGCATAAAGACCGGTCAGATTAGTAAGCAAAGCCCCCTTATCTTTTTCTAATTCTGCAAACATCGCTACATCATCAGGAAATTCCTCAAGTTTAGCTTTTGTAAGTTCAAGACGAGAAGAAGCATCAGTGCATTCAAGTTTACTCTGGAAGTTGCTAAGCATAATTGACTGAGTTGATTTGTTATCACTGAAATAAAGCATTCCGTTATTTAATTCTACGGAGGGAACATTAGGAGGCGGAAATAATTCAGATAAACATTGATTTAGTGATTCCATATTTTTTCTATCTTTAGCTTGATATATTATCGAACCAGCTAGCAGTTCAGATTCGTTCGAATACGCCTGCTTATCGTCTTTTAAAAGCTTTTTGAGTTCCATTAAATCTTGCGGGAGATGAGATTGATCATCTCTTTGAGACACTGCTAAAGCCACTTCATCAATGTGATTTAGATACTCTGCTATATCTTTTCTTGATCTACCTGCAAGGTCAACAGAATGCACCACCAGACCTTGAACCAGAACATTAGCATTTACCAATCCTTCATTAATCGATTGAACTAATTTTTCGATTCTAATATTCTCCTGAGAAGAGTGTAATAAAGACTTACCTAATGCAGTAGCATTTTTATCATCAGTGTTCTTACCTAGTTCTAAAAAAGCATTAGAAGCCTCAGCTAATCTAGAATGATCTACATTCGAGTTAAAGACCATTGAGACAGTATCTAAAAGCTCTTGATGTTGCACTAATCTACTTTCTTGTTTATCTTTCTCAATCAGTAACTCTTGTTGACTAAATTTCATCTCTGCATAACGATTCTTCAATTTATCTACGATTAGGTACTCAAGAGGAGAATAAGAAAGAGAATGAGCATTATCAGTGAGGATTGTCGCCACAGGCTTATTCACAAAGCTTTCACTAATTGGTGATAAAGCTGTGACCAAATCACCTCTCCTTTCATTATCTAATCCAGCAGCATTAAAAAGCTCAAACTGAAGTAAATTTTTCAAAGCCGAATTCCCAGTATATTTTTCTAACCTAGTAAAGAAAGTATTAATAGCTTTAGTTTCTTTTTCAAACTCAAGCTTATGCTCTGCTAAGTCCTTAGCATTAAGTGCTAAATCCTCTTTCACTATATCTAATCTTTCACTTACCGTTAAATTAGTACCATCCAATCTCTGGTGGTGAGTCAAGGCTGCGCCCTCACCGTTATCTACTCTCAAGGATAACTGCTTCTCTTCATTTTTAAGAACTTGCTCACTGTCCTCTAACCCATACTGCTGATTAGTCCAGTGCTGCAAAGAAGAGAGAGCCTTATCTTTAGCAGTATTAAATTCTTCCGTAAATGGTTTAGCTTCTAGCATCTGATAAAAATAAGCCACTATTTTCGATTGAGGATTTTTATCTATTTCACTAAATTCTGGATCTTTCTTATGAGCTTGCATAAAAGCCTCTGGCATAGCCTTTAAAGCTAAGTCTGCATATTTACTTCTCAAGTCCCTCATTAATTCAGGATGTTTAGCATTTCGCTCTTCAGATTTAGAACCATAGAAAAAATCTACTGGATTATCAATCATTTTATATAGCTCGTCAGCAATAGATTTTTTAGCCTCTGTGATAACTCCAGATTTCCATAATTCATTAGCAATATTCTTGTTTAATGCAGAATCCACTTTCTTCTCTAGAAGACCTTTACGTCCAGGAATCGCAGAAAATAACTTAGATATTAGTCCAGTCTCCTTTCCTAAATCAATATCTGTTAATACTTGGCTTAATGCAGATAAATGAGCAGCCCCATCATCTGTTAATATATCTAGAATTAAAGAGCCATCCTTTAAGTTCCTTGTAACATCAAGAACATTCTTGAGCGTATTCTTAGCAGAAGCCCTAGTAAGCTCATCTAGATCAGCGTCTACTGAAATGCGCTTTAAATAAGATAAAATTTCTGCTGAATTTTTATCCTGAAAAATCATTCGTGGGGATTGATCGAAGTCATTTAAAGCTATTCTTAAAGCTTCTTCTGAATATTCTTTATAATTAAGAACGACTTTAGTCGCAGAATATGCGTCATTAGCAATTTGCCGATTAGTAGTCTTTTCTAGGCGCTTACTAGCCAATGGCGCTAAGACTAAATCATCAACAACCTTGCAGGTTTTTTCATATATTTTTCCTAGCTTAATACTAACCACTAATAAATCAATCCTCTACAGAATCCTAAATCATACAGAATCCTAAAGATATAAAGTAAAGACACTAAGCAGTTTGATAGAGACGTAAAATTATGATCGAACAGCTTCAGTCTCTAAGAAGAATTTCTCTATTGAGGAATTTGACTCTGGACTCTTTTCAATGACTATAGATTTTCCCGTAAGTACGTCAATAGCCTTTCCTAATAAACTAGCAAGATCCGTCATAAAACCAAGCGTTCTTGAACTTAAATATTGTTGAACCCCTTCGATCCCTGATGTAAGCTTATAGTTACGGGTATTTTCAGAACTGGATTCCTCCGTTGGATCAAATTTAGCCTGACCAAAAAAATCGACTAATGAGCTTGGATCATTAGACTGGACTCTATCCTTGTAAGTCTCTTGAAGCAACAATTGGGTCGTGCGATTTTCTTGTACACCTAAATAGCCTGATACATCCTCACCCAATTTAGGATTCGCAGTACCACCTAAAATTTCGTGATAAGTTTTTTCATAATTCTTCATATCTTGAGCTGCTGGTAGTGCGGTAGGAATTAGAAATGCATTATATTTATTTTTCAGACCTTCTGGCTGCCCTGCTTTTGCCTCAGATAATATTTTAAGAAAATCAATAAAAGCTAATTTCTTCTCGTGATCAGCAATTAGTCTATGGACTGGATTATTCAAATCTAATCCATCAAGCTTTTCCATTAAGCCCTTATGCTTATCTAAATTTAACTGTTCAAGGTCTGCATCAAAGCTCATGCTAAACTATCGTGACTGGGAAAC
>OGWJ01000136.1_pt1 | contig 11134 bp, 11 predicted proteins | sample 1575991 | NCBI WGS metagenome assembly OGWJ01 (sample SAMN07581533, study PRJEB24739) | freshwater metagenome | place: Singapore | collected 2015-01 | reverse complement strand
ACCCGACGCGGACACGTCAAATTGTAGACGCACTTTTCCGCAGCCAACACCGCGACTGGTTTCGCTTCATCCGCTTCCAACGCTCATCAACACCTCTACCAATGCCAACCTTAAACCCAACCAACCACAGAAGCAATACTCTTGCCATTAGTATTAGGAGCGATACAGTTATCTAACAGGCTAAAACGCTTATTAGCAGACATTTTATACCAAATCACTTGATGATAATATTCTAAATTCTCATTTAAGTGCTTAATTAAATTATCTACATCAAAATCACAATTTTCATCGTTATAAAACTTAAAGCTTTTTAATAAGATTTCATATTCTTTCTCTAAAAGATACTCAACAAGAATATCCTTAAATGCAAGAATCATCTCTGCATCAAATTCCTCAAGAGCAAATGGAATAAAAAGACATTCTCTTGCATCATAAAGGCTCTGCTCAACAGTGAGTGAAGTATATTCCCTATAATTTCTTTCTAGTCTAGCTTCACTACTCTGTCTTTTCATTTTCTCTTCAAGATAGTGAAAACTATATCTTAAGACATCATTTAAGGCTTTCTCAAAATTATTCGGCGCCCTTAAATCTACATTACTAGTAAGTCCATCACCGCCGATAAAATAATTAGCAAATTTCTCATCAAAGCAAGCCTCAACAAGCTTTTGAGTAAAAACAGAATCAGCGACATCATTCTTGGGCAAACGCCAAAGCTGCTTAATTGCTAAAACATGACCATGAGCAATTTTCTTAATTTCTAAATTAGCCGTACGATCAAAACAAGATACGGGCTTCATAAAATCAGAACTATTTATTTGATCCTCAAGCCCAAACTGCGTAGTTCTTAGAGCCTTATAAAAGAAGAACTCCTCTGCCACATAGTTATCAACGGTTAATTTAGAATGTGTAGAAAAAATCGGATTTTTAAAAACGATTTTAAGCTTAGAAGGTATTAAACCATTTGCATCAAGTTCTATTTTTTTAGCTAAAAGCTTATCAGCAGACAGACTTGCATAAACTGTTTTATATTTATTGCGAGAAGATAATTTGGTTTTAAAAGCCCCATTTAGAGAAGTTTTCAAAACAGCAATCGGCTCTAATTCTTTACTATTAAACTGCTTTAATTCCACAGGGGAAGCCCAAAAAATCAGAGTTAAACCTTCTGGAATTTCGACACCGCTCACCGCAAGTATCTCACCCTCACAGGAGTAATCCTTATGATTAACTTCAGTAAAAGTTCTTCTTGCGTAAGCCATAATTCGTGACTTAATCGGCAGCTCTAAGATCACTTCAGTTTCAGCAATAGTCTTGAGATAATGATAAGCATAAGCAAACTCTTGCAACAAAGCTCCGTCTGGTGAATAAACTTTAAGCTTCAAATCTTCAGCAATGGATTCTGATTCTGGAATCTGTAAAATAAATTCACCGCGATCTGAAACTTCTATACGATTTATTACCAGTGAATCATTAGAGTTTAAAGTTGTATTAAAGGTATCTTTTATGATTTCAGTTCGAGTTTTCTCAGAACTCGATTCATCTTTATAACCTGCTATGTCTTTAATGTTTTTAATAATATTTAAGCTTATAGGTTCATCTTTTAAAAGATCTGGAATTTCGTTATTACTCAAGAAAGATTTACTACCGCCCCTTTCTTTAAGCTTAGAGCTAACTAAGAAAACCTCTCTGTCACTTTGAGCAGGTTCTAATTTATTTTTCTCATACGCAAAAGTCAAATAATAAGCTTTAAAATTAGCCTTCTCATCAGCCAACTGTAAATCTTTTAAAAATCCTTGTATTAATAACATGAAATACTGAGCTAAGAAAAATATTGTATCAACATAATAACCTTTCTGCCAAGAAATTTTTAACATAACAAATAGAAAATTCGATAAAATCTTAATTTAAATCATGGTTACCCAAATACAAGTTCCTAAATCTAAGCGCCTCGACTTAATACCACCATATCTTTTTGCAAGAATAGATGAGAAAAAAGCTATCGCTATTGCTAAGGGCGTAGATATTATTAACATGGGCATAGGTGACCCAGATATGCCTACTTTTTCACCTATCATTGATGCTATGCAGGCAGCAGTCGTAGACCCTAAAACACACGATTATCCACCTTATACTGGAACATTAGAGTATCGTAAAGCTGTCTGTAAATGGACTGCTCAGAAATTTGGAATTCCTGAATTTGACCCTATCTCTGAATGTTTAGGAACCATCGGTTCTAAAGAAGCGATCCATAATATTTTCCTAGCTTATGTAGACCCTGGTGATTACACATTAATTCCCGACCCTGGCTACCCCGTATATAACACTGGAACTATATTTGCTGGAGGTACTCCATTTAAGATGCCTCTTCTAAAAGAAAATAATTTTCTTCCAGACTTAAAAGCTATTCCAGTAGAAATAGCTAAAAAAGCTAAATTAATGTTTCTAAACTACCCTAATAATCCAACTAGCGCTATCGCTCCAGTTGAGTTCTTTGAAGAAGCTGTGGCTTTCTGCAAGGAATATAATATTTTACTTTGTCATGATATGGCTTACTCAGAGATTAACTTCGACAACTATAAAGTACCTTCAATCTTTAACGTAAAAGGTGCTGAAGAAATAGCGATAGAGTTTCACTCCTTCTCTAAAAGCTACAACATGACAGGCTGGCGTGCTGGCTGGGTTTTAGGCTGGGCTCCAGCGATACAAGCCTTATCTCAAGCAAAAACCAATATAGATTCAGGTATATTTAAAGCTATACAAAAAGCTTGCTTAACAGCACTCGACATAGAGCAAAAAGTCCTAGACCAACGCAACTCAATCTATGATGGAAGAAGAAAAGCTATCGTAAAAGGGTTAAGATCATTGGGTTGTGATATTGAAGCTCCTAAATCTTCGATGTTCGTTTGGGCGCCTATTCCTTCTGCTTTTAAATCTTCCGCTGATTTCTGTGAAAAGCTTTTAGACGACTGCGGTATAGTAGTATCTCCTGGTAATGCCTTCGGTGAGCATGGCGAAGGATATTTCAGAATAGCTATGACTACTGACGTAGACAGAGTAGAACTAGCGTTCTCCAGGATGAAAGAAGCTGGTATTAGTTTCTAAAAGCAAGTAAGCTGCAAATGGCGTTTTATGGCAGTGTTATGAATGAATCCAGAAACCCATTTTTGATACCAGCAGATCGTTTGCCTAAGCTGCCACAGTGGCTAAGAAACTCATTTCCTAAATATAAATTCGATAAATTAATTAAAGACATGCCTTTAAATGGCATGACTACTGTCTGCGAAGAAGCTAAGTGTCCTAATCGTGGTGAATGTATTTCTCGTGGCATCGTCACTGTCATGATTTTAGGCAGTGAGTGTACTCGTGCCTGTACTTTTTGTGCAGTAGAAAGGAACACACCGCTGCCTGTAGACCCCTTAGAGCCACAGAAAATGCTTGACATGGTGAACTACATGAAAGCTAAATATGTGGTTATTACAGCACCCACTAGGGATGATCTATTTGATGGCGGGGCTAGTCAATTTCGCAAAACAGTAGAGCATATTCGGCTTTATAGACCAGACGTAAAACTAGAATTATTAATTCCAGATTTCCAAAACCAGCATTATGCTTTTGATGAAATCATTTTAGCAGAACCAGAGATGATCTGCTTTGATACACAGACAGTAAAAGCACTTTACAAATGGGTTAGACCAGGCTTTTCCTACGATAAAGCCCTAGAGCTGTTTTCATATTTCAACACAGAAATAAAAGCTAAAAAATTAAATATAGGTCTTAAAAGTGGCATTATGCTTGGTTTAGGTGAAAGACCTGAAGAAATTATTGAATTAATGAAAGAATTACACTCGCATGGTGTTCGCTATATCACTCTAGGACAGTATCTCAAACCAGCAGAGATGCCATTACCTGTAGTCGAATATATAGAAGAGGATATTTATCAGTACTATCAGAAACGAGGTCAAGAATTAGGTCTCTGGGTGCAAGCTTCACCATTAACTCGCAGTAGCTACATGGCAGACCATCTGCATGAAAGTGCTTTGTAGTATTTTGGCAGTAGTCTCTTTATCATAAAATTAGGACCATGGGAAAGATAAAAAAAACAGAGTTTAAAACCTTCCATAATCCTATGTTCAGAGATCTTTGCTTACTTGAGTTTGCAGAGGAACACTTAAACCCAGATGAATTTATTTTCTTTTTCTATACTTGGGATAAAACAAGTGCCTCTCTTGGACGCTCTCAACGCAAAAGCCAAGATCTAATCCAGGAGTGTATTCTCAAAGATACCCCAGTAACTATTCGCCCTAGTGGCGGCAAAGCCGTTATTCATGATGGTGATATCTGTTTTACTTTTATCGCAAGGCAAAGTCATAAACATTTTGGTGGAAATCTCCAAGAATCTTACTCTAAAGTCTTAGATTATATTCTTAAAATCTTAAACGAATATTTCATACAGAACCTCGGCTGGAAGGGCAAGATAGAAGCCTCTAAGCATCACAAGACTACTGCATCTCTGCATTTTCAGCAAGATAATGAGGTTAACACGACTGGAGAATTAAATAAAAAAACTACTAAGCAAGCCAAGGCTAACAATCAAAACTGTTTCTCTCAGACGACTAGGAGTGAAGGTATTATTAAATACCAAGGAGATAGTTACAAAGTTTTAGGTTCCGCACAGATGATGTATGCAAGCTGTTTTTTACAACAAGGCTCAATTTTAATAAACAAAAAAAGTTCCCGCAGCAAACTTAGTTTTGATATCCCCTCAATCTCAATGACTGAAGTTTTTAATAGTGGAGAAAACTTGAATCTAAGTAGCCTTATAGAGATTTTAAATAAAAAAATCTCAAGATTCATTTAAAGGAAAATCATCAATTTCTGCGTTTGCGAGCAGTCCCTTAATGCTTAATTGAAATCAAAATATTTACCCAACTCAAAAACAAATCCAGAATCACCAGAAATGCTATTTGCAGGTATACGATAAGCAATAACCGCTACTATATCTCGTTTCAAATTATGATAAACCAAGCCAGGAATAATTCCAGCAAAATCATGAGTCCCAGAAAAATACTCTAAAACAATATTAAGTTCTTTATTTACTGGATGCTCAATACCACCGATAAAACATATCGTATCCCTACCGTAAACTTGCTGAGTACCAGCAGCAATACCAGTCGTTAAGCGAGTCTTAATTCTTGGCAAGCGGAAACTCAAATGTGAGAAAAAATTAGATCCAACTCCATTACCCTGCAAGGAAACAGGCAGCATATAGCCACTAGTAATTTTTACATCATCTAATATTTTTATAGACGGTATTCGCTTTGAATGCTTAGCACCAAAGGCTAGACTCAGATTATTTAAATCATCTGATTTGAGACCGTAATTAGTAATAGCCAATTCCCAATTTTCATTCAATCCATAAGTTATAAAATTAGTTGAACTCCAGTGACCATCAGTCCCCCACATTTTAACAAAGCTCTCATTCATGATAAATAGATTATTTTTAGGAGTAATATCAGCAGAAGGTAAATTAATAATGGCTTGCTGTGCGCCCAAAGGTACTTGCATACTAAATGCACAAGAACAACAAAACAAAAATAAATAAAACTTATGAATCACGAATTATTACAGAGTAATAATTCTAGTACCAGATACTGCTAATTTACAATAGCTCTATTTGTGAAACATAAATCATCCCTTCAATCTCTTTTACATAAGATTTATTTATTACATCCCACACAGTTAAAGCCCATGTCTCGAATATTATCAAAACTTTCAGCAAAAGATCGCACAGATACTTCTGCAAGAGCTTTTCGGCAAGGTTTATTCCATTAAATGGGCGTTCGGCTACACGCCCTAAATACCTTTTAATTTATAAACAGAGTTTATCCACTTCATTAAAATAACCTTATCCTCTTTAGTTAAGAGCTTATCCCAATGAACGATAGAGTACTGCAACGGCGGCATCGTATTATCAGCGATAGAAGTCTCAAGATGGATCAACTTAGCCTCATCTAAATCTTTATCTTGAATATCATTTAAGTCTTTCTCCATATCAAAATCTAGCAAACCATCTTCAACATCTTTTTTCACAAGATCTTTCAAAAATGGTAGCTGTGTATAAAATGGCATAACAGCCTTACTGGAATGACAATCTGCACACTTAGATTTCAATATCTCTCTAGAGGAAAGACTTAAAGGTGAGTATTTCGCTGAAACCTGCATTACAGCAGTCCAGAGACAAAAAACAAACAAACTCACAGATCTAACAAGGTTCATAGATTTTATTTATTTGCCATATACAGCCACATCACCACATCTTCAATCTCAGCAGCAGAAAGCTTAATTTCAAACTCTTTAGCGTAGAGACTTGCCAGCCTGCGAGTCTGCTCTAAAGTACGCCTTGAGCTAATACCATGAAGATCTGGTATTTTCTTTCCAATATTTCCAATGGTTTTCGTTTTAGCATCCCACTTACCAGCAGTCCCTCCACTAGGGTGGCAAGTAGCACAAGTCCCATAAGTACCTTGACGACTAAAGAATATCTCTTTACCTTCTTTAATACCAGCAAATGATGGCAAGAAAAAAGATGATAGAAGAATAGTAATTAAAATATTTTTCCTCATATTAATATCCTATTATAAAAACTACGGAGTTACTGGATTCACTTGAATTATTTGCTTCGACTGCTCAGCTGGTACTAAAGTCTTAGCATCACTTTCATAAGGAATAAGTAATATAGAAAATTTCAATGGCTTCTTCGCTAACTTCTTAGCAATAGCAGCGCTTGCAAGTTTAGTAGTAGGAGTAATAACAATCTGATCTACTGAAATATTACTAGCATCAGTAATATTAATAGTGCCTAAAGTCTTCGAAAAGCTTAAATACTTCAAAACATCTTTAGAAGCACTAATTTTATAATCCAGATGAGATACATTAGATAAATTCTTAGGAATGTTTTCTAGAGACACACTCAAAGACCCATTAGTAGTGGGGGTTAAATTAGCTACCGTCACCAGCCAATTAACAGCAGACAGAAAACCACCTTCTGGAACATTAAAATACTTAGGATGGTCAGTCATAAACTTTTTAGAAAAATTCTTACCAGCAGATTCAAAGTCTCCACCAAAATTATTTCGAGAGCCACCGCCACCAGAGCTAGTATGACATAGAGCACAATTACCCTTATAAGCACCCTTCGCATAAGCGTTAGCATTATACTGATTCATATATTCTTGAGTAGCACGAACTTCCAGTCCAGAAACACACAAGGCACAGAAAAGAAACAAAGACAAAAATCGAGAACTAAACATATTCAAATATCCTAATATCATTATATCAATTAATTTCATATATAATATTCCCATGCCCCGATTTGCAGCTATCTTGTTTTTAATAGTCTTAATAATAAATTCATTTAGTCTGCCTGTTTTCGCTGCTACTGAACCAAAACTCATTAAAGTAGATGAAGAGAAGAAAGAAATTTTAGTCGAAATTGATGGCAAAACTTATGCATTTGACTTAAAGCAAGCACAAGAAGTGACTGGCACAATTGAAGTCACTGAAGAAATTTCAACAGAAAAAGCTGAGGCACAAGAAAATACTACAGACTCAACAGAAAATACAAATTACACAGACTTAGAGAAACAATATGCTGCCCTAGCAATAAAAGAAGATCGTTTTACTGGCTTACCTTCAGTCATGAGCGTGAGATTATATACTATGCAAACAGATCGATTAATGAAGCGTGGTCGCTGGGGCTTAGACTTCACCCATAGATTCTCTTCATCCTTTGCCCAAGATAATGACTTGTTTGGCTTTGATAGCTTTGCCTATAATAGCTTTGGTGCACATTACGGCATTTCAGATCGCGTAGAACTTCATGCGATGAGAGCTAATATTGGTGATAGCTATGAACTTGGCATGAAGGCAAAACTCTTACAGGAGACTAAGGATTTTAGCCTCTCTCATCCATGTAATGTTACTTTGCATTCTGGTTTTCAAAATGATAATTTACAAAACTCTATAGATCCATATTTACAGCTCATAGTTTCACGCAGTATTATTCCAAAACGCGTTCAAGTTTATGCATCACCAATATATGCCTGGCGTACAAATAGCATAAACAGTGGCGGTAGCTCATCTGGAATTTACTCTGCCTCAATTGATAAGAATGGCTTTAGCCGAGGTAACGAAGGAACCCTCGCTTTACCACTGGGTTTGGCTATCGAAGTACTGAAAAACAAAGCAACCCTAGTCGGAGAGATAATTCCCGTATTAAATGGCTTTCATGAAAATAACATGGGCTGGTCAACTGGTTTACAGTTTCTATCTAGAAGAGAGACCCATATCTGGACTATCGGTCTTTCAAATATGCCATACGTAACCTCTGGTCAAGCCATAGTAGGTGGACCGGATGATCATTTACACTTAGGTTTTAATGTGGATGTATTCTTATGAGTGATTTAAAAAATTTCAAAGTAGAGCTCTTTAAGGCTCTGTCACATTTTCATAGAATTTGCATCATTGATGCACTAAGAAATGGAGAGAAAAGCGTCTCTCATATCTGCGAAATTCTTGATATAGAAAGCTCCTACGCTTCACAACAATTGTCCATACTGAAAAATAAGAATATTGTTGATGGAAGAAAAGAGGGCAGTCAAGTATTCTACTCAATTAAAGATGAGACCATATTAAGCTTATTAGATGTAGCTCACTCTATTTTCAACAATCATATTACAGACCTAAAAAGCACTATCAAAGAAGTCAAGAAGAAGTCAAAAAAAGAGGGCTCAAACCATTATGACTAAATCCTTTATCATCATCGGCGCTGGTCCAGCAGGCTATCAATCAGCTTTAGAGTTACGGAAAGCTGTACCAGACTCTAAAATAACCTTAATCGAAAAATATAAATTAGGTGGAACTTGCCTGCATCGTGGCTGCATACCTAGCAAACAGTTATCCTGCATAGAAGAAGAAAAAAATTATTTAAAGACATTAACGAAGAACAAAACGCTTTTAATGAAAGGGGTTGAACAGAAATTATTAAAAGCAGATGTCGAAATAATTTACGGCAGTGCAAATATAGAAATTAGCGAATCATTTTTTCAAATTCAGGTGCAAGACTGTGATGATGAGGGTTATGTTATAAACGAAAATGCAGATGAGGGCAGCCCTGAAAGTAAAAAAAGCTTAAGCGCTGATTACTTAATTCTAGCGAGCGGCTCTAAGCCTCGAAAAATAGATTTCGATAAACACTTTAAAGAAAAATATCCTGAAATAGCTTCTTCTGAAATCCAAAAAGTAAAAGATAAAGCCATTAGCAGCGATAGCTTCTTCTGCGATATTAAATTACAGAAAGGCTTCTCTGATTCATACTGTTTTATCGGGGGTGGTTACATCGGCATAGAAATAGCTTCTATGCTAGCAAAGCTCGGAAAGAAGGTCAGAGTAATAGAATCGGCAGAAGATATTTTATTATTTTTAGATAAAGACTTGCGCGAACGCATAAAAGCTAATCTAACTAAACAAGGAATTAAAATTGAAGTTAACGCACCGGATATAGAATACCAAAGCATTCCAGAAGATAAAATTTTCATCGCGATTGGTAGAGAGATAGTTCTACCACCGATTATCTATAAAGAAAAAAATAGTGTAAAAAAAATTACTGATAAAAATACCCTCTTTGAAAAAATATCAGAGCTTAAACTTAATGATCGTATTTTTTTAGTCGGAGATCTATCCGAGCATATGCCACTAGCTCACTATGCTTATGCTGAAGCTAAATCTTTAGCTAAATATCTTGGCAGCCTTGCTAAATCCGACATTAACAGTCAAGCAACTAACAGTAATTTCATAAAACCCAATCCAGACTTAATTCCTCAAGTAATTTTCACCGATACTGAATTTGCGCACTGTGGGATGAGCTTAGATAAAATCAAAGAAAAATATCCTGAGAATTTCTTTATCATAGAAAAAAACTGGACAGAGAATGCTAAGGCTAGAATCTCTGGTAGCGAGAGGGGTTACGCTAGGTTTATCTTTGAAAGCTCAACTAGAAAAATATTAGCCTGCTCATTAATAGGACATTCAGCTACAGATCTTATTTCTATAGCCGTGCCATTAATTCACTTAAATCTCAGTTACGAAGAAATACAGAATATGGTATTCCCCCACCCTACTCTTGGAGAGCTTTTTATATTAGACTAGGAGTATATGAGCTTTCCGATACTCCATGAATTTAATCTTGAAAAAAAGGCTAACATAGTGGACTTTCATGGCTGGCAAATGCCAGTATCCTACGAAGGCATCCGTGAAGAATATAAAGCGACAAGAGAAAAGGCTAGCATCTTTGACGTATCCCATATGGGGCGCTGGTTCTTCAGTGGTAAAAATGCCATGGCTTTCCTAGATTACCTAACTACTAATGATTTAAGCTCGCTTAAAGATGGTAAAGCCATTTACACTACATTACTAAATGAAGAGGGTGGCATTATCGATGATTTAGTTGTTTATAAATTCAACCCTGAGCGATTTCTATTAATCAATAACGCTGGCAACCATGATGCCGTCACAGAGTGGTTCAGACTACAATCCCACGAAGATATCATAATGGAAGACATCACCGCTAAACTAGCTCAAATAGCCATACAGGGACCTTTAGCAAAGGATTTAGTGAATAAATATCTAGGGCTAAAAGAGACATTATCTTATTTTTCTTTTCGTGAAATTTCTTTTAATAATGAAAACTATATCGTCTCTGCCACTGGCTATACTGGTGAAGCTGGTTATGAAATATATGCTAAACCGAGCTTACTAATTAAACTAGTAAAAGATTTATGCAAGCATTCAGAATTAGTTCCAGCAGGCTTAGGTGCTAGAGATGTCTTACGCTTAGAAGCTGGTTACTGTTTGCATGGTAATGATATAGATAACTTAACTACGCCTTATGAAGCTGGTCTTGACTGGATAGTGAAAATAACGAAAGAGAATTTCATCGGTAAATCTAACTGCACTAGACAGAACAAAATACTCAGAGGCTTATTATTTCCAGTCTCTGAAAAAATCATTCCTCGGGCTGGAACTAAAGTCTATGACGAGGAAGAACGCGGAATGGGGGTTATTATCGTGACTGGGAAAC
>OGWJ01000133.1_pt1 | contig 11225 bp, 10 predicted proteins | sample 1575991 | NCBI WGS metagenome assembly OGWJ01 (sample SAMN07581533, study PRJEB24739) | freshwater metagenome | place: Singapore | collected 2015-01 | reverse complement strand
GTTTCCCAGTCACGATAAAACCAAAGACTGAGGCACCTAAAGCCACGAAGCCAGATGAAGAAGCTAGAAAGTCCGGCGAAGTAACGGTCACTAAGTTTGAAGAAGGCGTAGAAGATACTTTTGTAAAACCTGCAAAGCCCACCTCGTACTCAGAGCCTTTGCCACCGGTCGTAACCCCTGAGGAAGTTTCTGCGAGAATAGAAGCAAGTGGGCAGGCAAAGAAAGCTAAAGAAGTAGCTAAAAAAGTTAAAAAGGACGCATGCGAATGAGCAAGGCACACAAGATGTGTACGTTGAATAACGGTAGCGTGCCTACCGCTAGCCGTGTTCGTCAGGCCGCTTCGGAGATTTTTTCTACGCCCTTTGAGTCGGCTAAAGATATGTCTTCCGACGTGTACAACAGGCTCGTAAACGAATCGGCAAACGCACTTAAATTTACTTGGGTTATCGCTGAGCGCCTTGAAAAAATAGGGTTCCCACAAGGCCAGAACATCAACAACTATTTGAAACGGCAGCGTTCGCTTAGAGAGAAGCTGCGTAGGCACTCTGAAGGGGTGATTGAAAATTTAGTCGGTGTGCATACTGTCAGTAAAGAAGCGGCAGAGAAATTAAATGAAATTGGCGCGGTCGCTACATTGATAGAGGTCAACCCGTTTGAAAGCAAAAACAGATACAACCCAAATACGGCTGAGACAAGAGAGCTTGCAGACGCTGCTAAAGACCGTGTAGAAATCGATGGCAAGTCTTATACAAAAGCGGAAGCTTGGGAGCTTTTAAACGAAGACGTCAAGAAAATGGACGCGGAATTTGTAAAGGCTTGGAGATCTAGATTTGGTGCTAAGCCCATTCCCAGTAGAGTCATGCCGTCCGCTGCATTAAAACAAGTATTTGATTCTTATAAATTTTATAGAAATTCTTTGAGGGATGCCATCATCCAGGCCCAAAAAGATAGAGAAGGCGAAGGTCATTTGCGTGACAATGAAACATCGGCAAAAGTCTATACTCAAATTGAAAGAATAAAAAAAGAGTTTGCAAAAGCAAACAACGACGCGTATCTAGCCCTTCTTCGTTCTGGTCCCTATGTTGTGAACATATACAAAGACACTAAGACCTTAGACGAAGACGGTAACAAAAAATACGAGTTACAAAGTTCTGAGTTCTTTGAGAGCCGTGCAGAAGCAAGAAAAGCAGCCGAAGCTGCACGATCTAAATTTGGCAACGACTATAGAATCCAAGACTTTAAACGTAACGAGATCGAAAAATACATGTACGGCATGGGCAACCGTGGCGCTATTAACTCGTTCTACGATAAATTAAAGCCTGAGTTAGAAGGCTTAAAGCCGACTTTGAAAGAAGGAGAGCCTGGTTATAGAGAAGAGCTAGAGCGTATTGAGAAATTAAAAAACAGACTGCACGAGTTGTCCCTCCTGCTATTCCCAGAAACTTCTGTTAAACGACAGCTGGTTGCCAAACGTAAGGGTACTGAGGGCTTTATTAAAGACATCCTTAAGTCTTATACGATCATGTCTGATCGGTACGCTGGGCAGATCTCTCAAATTCAGTACAACGGTGCTATTGACAGACAGCTAAACGATTTAAACATAGCTTTAAAAGATTCCAACCTGCCACAGGACAAGCAGGAGATAGGCGTTAACCTAGCAAATGAACTGGCTAAACGTGTTTTAAACATCGAATCTGCGCCATCTGCTGGATCTAGGTTTGCTAATGCGGCTAACCAACTTGGTTTTTTGTGGTTCCTTGGACTAAACCCAGCTTCAGCGATGGTCAATATGTTGCAAGTACCCGGCGTCACATTGCCTTTTCTTTACGCAAGGTACGGCTTTCTTCCTGCGGTGGGTGGGTTGTCAAAGGCTTATCGCACCATAGGTAAACTAAAAACAGGCTATCTTTCAGACGGTACTTTGAGCGAGCGTATCGACGAGATCATCCGTTTAAAACCTGAAGCACTGCAAAAACAGTATGGTCTGACCCTTGATGAAGCCCGTATGTTGAAGGAGCTTGATGATCGAGGTGCGTTACGTTCTGGCATGCAGATTTACGACATCAATAGCGTAGCTGACTTGGGCGGGGCGTATCCCGGTTCTGTGGCGCACGGCATGTTTGTGTTTCAAAAAGCTGCTGGGTTTATGTTCCAGAAGGCTGAACTTATCAACCGTGAAGTAACCGCCCTTGCTGCCTATCGTCTAGCCAAGCAGAAAGCCTCTAAGGGGCAAGCTGCTCCAATGGACCAAAGAGATGCAATTAATTTTGCCGAAAATGCAATCGAAAAACCCAAGGTGCCTATTCTGAGGACCAAGCCCCACGTATCTTCATGAACCCGCTAATCCGCACGGTGCTGATGTTTAAGAAGTTCCCGGCCCACATGGCCACGATATACATCAACATGTTTAAAGATATATTCCGTGGCGCTGATCCAGCGGTTAGGTCTGTAGCCCGCAGGCAGTTCGCTCTCATGATGGGCATGAGCGGGATATTTTCCGGTATTGTGGGTATGCCTCTGTACTACATCATTCGTGATGTCGCTAATGCAATAATTGGCGATGAGGATGAGCCGTATAACTTTGACTTAGAACTCCGTATGGGCCTGATAGATACACTTGGGCCGGATGTTGGCAACATGATGTATCGCGGCTGGTTGGGTGAAAGTGGGTTAGATCTTGGTTCCCGAGTCTCTTACGAATCTTCTTTCCTTCTAGGCGGCACGGAGGACATACCTTTCCTAGGCGGTGTCTTTGGGTTGCGGGATATCAAGCGTGGTAAAGATGCGGAAGAAACACTAAAGAACGCAATGTTTGAACTTCTCGGACCTGCTGCAGGTATTGTCAGCGGTTTCTTCCGTGGCGGTGAGAAGATAATGGACGGTGAAATTATCCGTGGTATAGAGGACGCATCTCCAGCTTTTTTAAGAAATATGGTCAAGAGCGGTAGATACGCTACTGAAGGCGCTCTTACCGCAAGGGGTGACCCAATTGTCGAAGACCTAAGCACGCTTGAATTACTCGGGCAGACCTTTGGTTTCTCTCCACAGCGGCTGTCTAGCCAGTACAAAATAAACAATCAAATCAAAGATTTAGAGGCAGAACTTACTGAGCGCCGAAACAGTTTACTAGACCAGTACGCCAAGGCCGTGCGCACTAGGGACTTTGATACTAGGCGAGAGGTAGAAGATGAAATACGGTTGTTCAATCTTGCTAACCCAAACCCCAAAATTCAGATCACACCCAGCACAATCAGAAGGTCTCTGGCTAAGCGGGAGTCTGTCTCCGAGCAAACTCAAAAAGGTATCTTCCTACCCCCGTCCATGCGGGAGCGGTTTGCCGAAGAGCTACAGTTGGAAGACGAGTAAAAAAGACCCCGCACGAGGCGGGGTTAGGAGAAGTACTACCATGGAGACTACAAATCTACATCAGGTTCGCCATATGCGCAAGCCCTGTATATTGTCTTCAACGACTACCCTATATATGTAGTTCGCCGTAGGGTCCGGTATTGTTTTCTTAAAAGCTGCCATAGTCTTCTTAGGGTCCATGCAGGGTATGAAGATAGATGTACCTGGCACGAACTCATTCCAAAGGATCTTGAATCTTATTCTGTCCGACCACATTTTCGATGTCTACCCCCATAAGTTCAGCATCCAACACCAACACGCTAACAGGGGGCGTATTAAGATGAGTCCCCTTCGACATTCCCTTCTTAGCTACCTCGATCAGAAGATCTTTCTTCTTTAGCCCTTTAAGAACTTCCTTGTAGGGTACGTTCTTAGTGGAGCATTCTTCCCGAATAGCTTTGATAAGCAAGAATATTTTCTTAGTGTCGGGTTCCATCCGTATTAAAAGTTCACCACGCGGGGTCTGGCTGCATATGTTACCTGTCCTAGCGTCTGTGGTGCTATCCACCACAAGCGTGTTCTGAGCCATGTGCTTCAGTATGAAGTGCGAAATGAAGGACTTGTAGTCGTCACGATCTTCATCAGAATCTATATGCTTGGTCTGGCTAATCGTGTCAAGGTAGAACTGTCTGATCTCTTTGAACGGGTAGTCAATTAAATCCAGCTCCCTCGCTATCATCCCACCTACTATGTTTACCGCGCCCAACGCAGAGTAGAAACGGAAGTTTGCCCCAAGTTTTAGTTCCTCGTTGATCTTGTCAACTTCTCTCTTTACCCTCTCGATAACACTGTCTAAGTTCGTCTGCACGGCAGTCATGTACGGTATCCATGCGTGACCGTAATTTTCCATCAGCAGGTTATCGAAGAGCTCTATACCTTCTTTGGTAGAGATCGATGTGCCGGGGTCGATGTTGTACTCAACACAACGAAACATTTCCCCTTCTGGAATATCCTTGATACTATGCAACTTGTCGTAAAAAGAAGCGTTACTTGTCGCAACCCCGATGGTTCTCCAAGTAGTGTTGTTCTTGCGTAATGAATTAGAGTCCGCTTTCATACGATCACGGCCCCGCCCCTGCGTAATACCGTAAAGAAAGTTTGAGACTTCTTCGGGTTTAAGGTTGGTAAGCTCGTCAACAGCTAACGGTATGTTGTTGAGCACCCCCATACGCTGGACCAACGCAGACTTAGTATCATCTGGACTGCGCAGTGGGTCTTCTGGATGCCCCCATACTGAATTGATAACCCGCAGTACGGTGGTCTTGCCTGTCCCTGATCTGGTGTGCATGAGATTCAGAAGGACGCCCTTGTGGTTTGTAGCCCGTGACAGTAGTGGTGCCCCGAATGCGGTCAAAGCAGCAAATGCCTGTGGCTCAAGACCTGATTTAGAGTACCCGTGAAAAGCAGTCTTCCAGTTATCTAGTGTTCCTTTGACCCTAAACCACTCAACCGCGTCAGACGTGCTGGCAGTGGGGGGTACATAGCGAAGCTTCCCTAGATCCAATTCCATATCCCCGACCACAAACGTGTTGCGGTATTCCCCGTTTTTCTTTGTCCAACCGAATTGATGGTGAGCGGTCTCAGCCTTTCTTTGAATTTGCAGATTCTGAGCGCAACTAATGACATACGTCTGTATGTCCAGCCAGCCGTTTTTACCGGTAGTTAGCACCCCACGCTTGGATAACTCCGTCCTAAAACTATCAACGGAAGTCAAAGATGCCATTGGCACCGTGAAATTTTTTACGCCATCTAGAGGTAGATGGACTCGTAGCCATGCGCTTTCACCCTCATTGGAATCGTCGATTCGCTGAACCACAAACAAATCATGCGGGTAGATGACCTTGTGACCCTCGCTCTTGTCTCTTACAAAAATGCCGCCGTTCTTGCCTCTGAAGTATGGCTCGGGTAGTGGAGGAACATCGTATACAACGACTTCTGATTCTTCTTCACCTATCTTGACTTCTATCTCTTTGTCTTTGGACTCCAGGATCTCGGTACCAAGAACAATGGGGGTTGTTATGTTCCCTCTATGCGTACACCCTTCGCACCCACCAGGGTTTGCGCCCTCAAATGTTTCACAGTAGAAAGGCCCCGCAGTGTCAGAAGCTTTTTCCTCCGTCTCTTCTGGAGAATAATTTGGATGCTTTTTAGATATCTTGTGTATGGCCGTGTCACGATCTTGGCAAAAGTTCGCAATCGACAAACCACAACGCCATAAGTCATAGCCTATGTCAGCCTGATTTTGATAGATGTTCAGTAGTTGAGGGCACCCATCCCCCTCCAAAGACCGGAGGATGATCTTGCGAAAGTAAGATACCTTGTTGCCCATCAACGACTTAGTTAACGGACTTGGCTCCCTCTTGACCTTGGGCGTAAACGAGATCTGTGGTTTAGGCTTGGGAAGTATCTCGGCTATTTGCTCGATACTATGCGCAACCTCTGGGGGTGCTAGGAGTTTGACTTGCCTAGGCGTCTCTTCCTTTAAGTTGAAAGTGTTTGGCACACGCAGGATGCGGGAGGCATCGGTTGTGCATGGGCCGTCGATGTAGAAGTTCTTTTCTAAGCAGAGTTCACGCAGTCCATCAGCAAGTGGTTGCCACTCTTCGCGTGTCAGTTCTTTATCAAGAACCCAGTATGCGTGCACCCCACCGCCTGAATCGACGATGGCAGGTTCGGGTAGTCCAGTCTCTTCTAGGAACCGCTCAAGTTCTAGGATTACGGTCTCTTTGTCGTCGTAACCCTTTTTCTTTTCAAACTTGCCAGGCCCAGCATCAACGTCTATCCAAAGAGACTTAATAAGTTTTACGTTACTTTGTTCTCTGGGTTTTACAGCGTTGGGGTCATCAAACGTGGCGGGGGCAAAATAAACATCCCTCTTGTCGCGTAGAAAAGTTTGAATCGCTTTGTCTGTTTCTTCTACCGTGCTGAGAAAGGAATGGATTGCTGGGCGTTTGTCACCAGCCCTCAACCCTGTAATACAAATATGACCTTCCTCAGCAAGAATAGCTCTCAGGAATTCTTGCATAATAGACTCTTGTTGTTGTAGTTCACATCACCGCCCACGCTCAAAAGGAAAGGTGTCGGGTTCCGTCAACCTAGCCCGACGCTAGTGAGAGCCGCGCCTGACGAATGGCGCTTCCGGGGGAGGGAACTTACTCGTCGTCCCACTCAGCAGCAAGTTCCTTCATGGACTTAGCTGCCTTCTCCTCGACCTTCTTGCTTGGTCGCTTAGTGGGTTCTTCGACGGATTCTTCTTCAACAACAGGCTTGGTAGCCTTAACGGGTTTAGCCAATCTCTTCTCAACCACACCATCTACTTGCGCCACAGTCATTGTAATTGCGGCGCGTGCCTCAGAGGTCTGTGCTTTAAGAGAACAAATATTATGCTCATGTTCTTCCAACGGCCGCACAGGAGAGAAGAAAAGTTTTGGTGTTGCGCTGTCCGTGTCAAACTTCATCTCGGTAACAACATCTTCCACGTTAACACCGTGAGCGGCAAGATACTTGCCGTATGCCTCAAGGGGCATCTTGTTGCTCTCAGCCTTACCGAAAATAGACTGTGACGGCAACACAAGCTGGTACACGTCACCCTGCATGTCGTTAGCAAGGACCACCGCCAAACGACGTGAGAACCTACATGCGCGTGAATTACCTTGACCCGAACCCGTTACGTTCTGGGGACAGTCTGCACAAGTAGAAGCTTGTGGTTCTTGAACACTTGCATCGGGGCGCATGCCATCAGCAGACCAGCACGAGGGGGCTACCTGCTCACCCTCTTTGTATTGACCTTCGTAATACGTACGACCGTTGTGCTCTGCGGCAGAAACAATCACCACCTGCATAGAGCGGTCTTCAGACTTAGCGGTCTCTTGCCCACCGACCATCATGCGGAAAACACTACCGCGAATAGAGATACGCTTGTTCTGGCTTGCACCCATAAGCGCACGTGTAGTGGCACTCAGGGTACGGTTTTTTAAATACTCGGGCAGATTGCCCTTAAAGAGTTGCAGTTCCCCACTCATTTAGATCTCCTAACAGTTACGGAATAACGAGACTCGTTGTTAAGCCCCTTGGGAAGAAGGCTAGGGTTTTCCTCTAGCCACGCTTTCATGTTTGACTGGTGTACACGGCGCTCAAGAAGATCGTATGCGTCATGCTCACGGATAAACTCGTGCATGGACTCCCAGTCAGAGGTCCAGTATCTAGTCTTTACTGATTTGATGATTGTGCCGTTAGGCGTCTTGATGCTATCCGCACCAGTGGTCTTGCAGAGTTCTAACATCTCGTTCTCCACAAGCTCCATCTGAGCAACCAGATCAGCTCTGTGCTCTTCGTGTTCACGATCAAGCTGTTGCAGCTTGTCGCGCATTTTGATGTATATTTTTGCCAGTTTGTCGGCACCGATTTCGCTCATTGAGACCCTCCAGTTTGTTGGCTCGTACTGTGTTTGTCAACTGGGGGGACAAAAAGTTCCACAATTTTTTTATGAACATCTTGTTTCAACTGTAACGATTTGTACACGTGGGCTTCTTCAGTGCTACCTTGCAAGTGCACAACGGTAATGTTGTTCTTCTGGCCCTTCCTGTGCACCCTAGAGTTAGCCTGTAGATAGGTCTCAAGACTCATGGTGGGGCCAAACCAGATCACCGTATCAGCGGCAGTTAGCGTTACACCGTGGGATGCGGCTTGCGGTTGGATCACCAATACCTTTGGATCCGCTTCTTCCTGAAACTTCTTAAAGATCTCCGCACGTTGGTGAGGGCTAACTGAGCCCGAGATAATCTCGTTGGTGATGCCTTCCTTAGTCAGGTTCTCAGAAACTATCTCAATCGCATGTCGAAACGGCACAAACACCAGCACTTTGTTAGAGGTCTCATTGATAACTTCTAACATTACTTGGATTCGATTGTTACCATCAAAGGAGACTACTTCTCCAGTATCCGAATAGACCGCACCACACGATAGCTGGAGTAGCTTGTTCATCACGATAGCCGCATTTACTGCGGAAATAACTTCATCAGCAGCGAACACCAGCATGTCGTTGCGTATCTTCTTGTAGTAAGTTTCTTGAAGTTTGGTCAGCGGCACTATGCGGGTGATGTAGGTGATGTCTGGTAGGTCAAGGCATTGCTCTTTTGTAAATCGAATAGACGGTTGCAGTGCCCTGTGTACGATATCTACTGCATCCCCACGTGGTGCCCAAACAAATTTACGTAACTGCACCATGACCACTTCCCGCCAGGTGTTCTTAAAACGGGGCACACGGTCTGGACACACAAGCTTAGCCAAACCGAAAGCGTCTTCTGGGGACTGAGAAGCTGGGGTACCAGTCAGCATCCATAGCCATACGTGGTCGTACAACAAGTTGTACAAACACTTCCAACGTCTTGTGGAAACATTTTTATATGCGTTTGCTTCGTCCACAATGATCAGGTCAAAGCCGTTCGTGCGTATATCCTCTTGAACAATCTCCACACCATCGTAGTTGATGATTACGATCTCGGCGTCACCCTCTATGATGGCCTTTCTTTTGTTCCTGCTCCCGTAGGCGATGTCCACCTTGCGGTGCATGGCAAAGGTAAACAAGTCGTTCTGCCAAGCCGACTGCATGATTGACAGGGGGCAGATCACCAATACCCTTTTAATTACGCCTTTCTTAAGTAGATAGTCCGCTGCCCATATGCAGGATGCGGTCTTGCCAGTCCCTTGCTCGTTAAAGCAGAAGGATCGTTTGTGGAGCGTTAGAAATGATGCAGTCTCAATCTGGTGTTCCATGGGCTTGTGAAAGCCCGTCCAAGCGTATTCGTTCTTTATAGTGGAAGGCACGTTCTTTATTCTTAAAGAAGCCAATACCTGCGCTTCTTCCAGCCCCCACTTGACGAGGACTTTGGAGATGCCTTCTTCTTTTTCTACGAGTTTGCTGTTTGGGATTGTTGCTAGGACTGGGTCAGGATTTTTTAAACGAAGCAGGAGTGCTTTGTTGTCGATAATTTCCATGGGCTCTCTAGGTTATTTTTTTCTTTCACGCTTACTTACCTCAGACACCAGCTTGTGATTAGAGTTCCTCAGAAAGGAACGATTTTTTGAGGGGGCTTGCACTTTGTAGCCATCTTTGTTTGACCCCCCTTTACTTAACGGGCGGTTGTGGGCTACATCTTTACCCTCGCGTGTATCTGCCTTGCCATTACCATTGTTGTCCTTACCCTTCTTGTCGAGAGCGCGTCTGGCGCGTTGACGCTCCATGCGTTTCTCATGCTCACCTCTAGCAACTTGCTGGGTGTACTCTTTTTTATAGGGTCTGGGTTTGTTAACGTAAGGCATGATCAGTGCTCCCCTCTACCATTGTGTGGGCAACTCGTAACCACACAGTAGCTTCTACAAGTAAAATTGGGTCTAGCGTTCCACACGTTCTCATCGTAGGACTTGCTTAGCCAAGAATACTCCGCCGTCCATTCTCTGAGAATCCCTAACACGTCATCACGTGTGTACTTTCTTTTAACCAGGTCGTTACACACAAGAAAGGCCAGCCCAGCGCTTATCTCCTTGACTTCTGGAAACTTGGCGAAGGTGCATAGGGCCATCAAATCTAGCTGCTTTGTGTCTGCGTACTTACTTGACTTCCCGGTTTTGTAATCAACAATCTTAGCTTTTTCACCATTAACCACCACAAGGTCAGCCACACCCCGTAGCCATACTTTTTCATCAAAGAACTCACAGGCGTCACCACGCTCGGTAACGCCCATTTTTAGTTCACAATATTTGTCACCTGGAAGATCTTTAAAGATCTTCATAGTCGGTTCAATAAAACCGACGCTTTCCGGTATTGATTTACCGTACCTAATATATTCTTCTGCGGCCTTATGAACCAGCTCGCCGTACAGTATTGATTCAGTCTTTGGTTCTACAACATCCTTGACCACCTTGAGGTGGAAATACTTCTTTGGACATTGTCTAAAAAGATTTATCGAACTATACGACCAAGCTGGTTTTTTCATTGTTTGGCTCTGTGAACTGCTACATTCCTAAGTAAACGTGCTTCAACGATCAGGTGCTCAGCAAGGGGTATTGCTTCAGAGAAATGGTTTAATTCTAGCATGTCATGAGCCTTACGTAAAAGGTCTTTAAGCTTTAGATAGTGAGGTGCGTAGTCCATGTTGTTAGCACGATCCATAAGATTTTCCTAATCCCGATTCGCAGTTAACGGGCAGCCCTTCTGCCCAACTAGGCACGGTACGCATGCACTGCTCAACATACGCTCGTGCTTCCTCGACCTCCTCGTCTCGGACAACACACATTACCGCATCATGCACTGTGAGAACAACCCTGTATTTTTTGGAGACCAACAGCATCTGCTCTCCCACTATGCACCGAGCCAGCGCCTGAACTACGTTCTCAACGACTTTACCCCCGTAGATGTAAATCCCTTTTTCCCTACGGGAATCGTACCTAAAGACTTCACGGTTCTCGCCGTTAGACACTTCGCTTTCTTTACGTAAGTTGTTATAGATAAGCTTGAGACCGTTCGGTAGTAGGAACCCTTTCTTCACCACCTTCAACGCCCCACGCCTGTCGAACGCAGCTTCTTCCAATCTAGACAGAAGCATGACGCTCAGTGCTTCCCTGCCTTGTTGCCATAAGTCTTGAATTCTTGAGTATGTACTACGGTAGACATTGATGATCCGTGCGGCTTCGTCCTGCTCGATCTCTACACCGAAAGCCTTTAACTGTGCTTGAAACTTAGCAGACCCTAAAAGCGATCGTCTCCCCCACGGGACGATCGCTGCCTAAAAATATTTCCCCACCTATCGTGACTGGGAAAC
>OGWJ01000131.1_pt1 | contig 11232 bp, 12 predicted proteins | sample 1575991 | NCBI WGS metagenome assembly OGWJ01 (sample SAMN07581533, study PRJEB24739) | freshwater metagenome | place: Singapore | collected 2015-01 | reverse complement strand
ATCGCTCGTTGCCCTCAGCTACCGGAACGGGGCATAATTCTCCGATGATTCCGAATGTGGTGTGGTCGTTGCCGGATTTGATGATTGTGGCGCTGTTTTTTGCGCTGTTTGCCACGTTGGGGCTGCTAATTCCCAAACTAGGCCAACGCCTTTACGGCCGGATGGCCAGCGAACCGGAGACGCGATTGGTAGATCGAACGCAAAGAGGATTGCGGGCCTTCCTGGTGTTTTTACTGGCGCTGACTTTGAATGACGTCCGGGAGAAGTTTGTCCGGATGGATGCGGAGGCCGCGCGGGAGGCCGGCGAAATCAAGAAACTTCACCGGGTGCTGGAGATCGACCGCTCCCCGCTCGCGAAAAGGGAACGGGAGCTACTGCGGGATTATGCCGGGGCGATCGCGGAAGATGAGTGGAAGACCCTCGGAGCCCAACCGCCAGCGCTTTCCGCCCGGGCGGATGAAATTCTGGCGGAGCTGCGAGAGTTGGTGAAGTCGCGGGCCCTGGCGGAACCGGCGGGGGAGGCAAACGGGCTTTGGACCCGGCTCAACGAACTGGAGGATCTGCGCCAGGCGCGGTTGCAAAAGGCTCAAGCGTCCACGGCGGTGCTGTTTTGGATCGTGATCGGGTTGATGATGTTTCTGGAATGTCTGATGACGACGGAGTCGAAGATGAGTCTGCGGAGGAGGGTGACGTTGGGGGGATACTACGGGTGTTTGGGAATGATTGTGGCGCTGATCCTGATCTTTGAGCGGCCTTTCAGCGGGGCGACGAGGCTCTCGGCGGAGCCGTTCCGGCAGGTGGCGGCGTTGGTGGATTTAAGTTGAAGGAATCGAGCAGCGTGGAGGTGGGAAGGATGGGGAGAGGTTATAGGCGACAGGCTGCAGGCTACAGGGAGTGGTTAGTTTAAGTTTAAGTTGAAGTTGAAGTAATCGAGCAGCGTGGATGTTGGAAATCGTGGCCGCGGCGGTTCTCCTTCGCCAAGGCTTTGGAGAATTCAGCGCGGCCCTACAGAGCAAAAAATTCTAAACTCCTTCAGGGAGGGCGCGGATGGAGGGGAGGGCGCGGTAGCGCTGGTCCATATCGAGGCCGTAACCGATGACATAGCGGTCGGGGATGGGGAAGCCAACCCAGCGGGCGGTGACGGCGCGGACCCGCTTCCGCTTTTTGTTGAGCAGTACGCAGATTTCCACCCGCCGGGCGCCGAGCTTTTTGGCGTGGTCGCGGGTGTGGGCGAGGGTCAGGCCGGAATCGAGGATGTCGTCGATGAGGAGAACATCGCGGCCGCGGAAATTTCCCCGGCAGGCGTGGAGGCCCCGGAGGCGCCCGGTGGAGCGGGTGCCCCGATAGCTGGAGACGGTCCAGAATTCGACCTCCACGGAGGGTTCCAGATGGCGAAGAAGATCCACCACGAAAAAGACGCTGCCCTTAAGCAGGGCGACGATGGTAAGGGGGCGGTTTTGGTAAAACTTGCGGATGGAAGTGCCCAACTCACGGACACGGCGGCGGATGCGGGCGGAGGAGATGTAGTCTCGGCCGGGTGGCCGGGTCACTGGCCGGCGGCGGTCGGAGTCAGGCGGTTCAGCTCGTCGGAGATCTTGGCGGTGAGGGGGCCTTTGATTTTCAGATCCATGCCTTTTTCCCAGGAGGCGCGGGCGTTGCTCTCTTCCTCCAGTTGGGCGAAGCAAAGGCCGGCGTAGTAGTAGATGGCGAGGGAGGTGAGGCTGTCGACCACTTCGGGATCCTTGGCGAGCTGATCGACGAGTTTGCGGAAGTCATCCCGGGCGATGCTGCGGCGGTTGAAGAGGGTGGGGAGATGATAGTTGTTAATCGCGCGGATGAAGCGGACGTTGGCGTCATCTGGCCGCATGGCGACGGCGCGGTCCATGCAATCGCGGCCGGACATAAGGTAACGGAGCTTGCCCGGACCGATGAAGGCATCCCGGCTGGCCAAGGTGTAGGCACTGCCGAGGTAGACGAGGAGGATGCCGTTATCGGGTTGTTCGGAGGTGAGTTCCTCGAGCCAGGCGACGAGGCGGCGGGTGGCGTCCTTGTTGCCGGATTCCGCCAACGAGTGCATTTCGAAAATCTGATTGAGGAGGGGGTGGGAGTAGGTCTCCGAGGTGGGTGCCGAGGAGGCACGCAACGAAGTGGTTAGCAACGAGAGGGCCAGAGCGGGGAAAAGGATATTACGTGTCAACGTGGTTGCCTTTGCTTTCAATAAAGGGCGGCGAAGGGGAAAAGCAACAAAAATTTCAGGGTTGTGCACAAGATGTGGTATTGAGGGGGACGGAGGATAGGTCCTATATGTCCGATGGGACTAATAGGAAGGAAGAGAGAGGAAAAAGTCAGTCGTGGCGGCGGCCGAGGAGCAGGGGAAGTAAATGCCAGAGGAGATAGAGAAGAGAGGTGATGAAGGCGGCGACGTAGGTCCAGGCGGCGGCCCTGAGGACGGAGTCGACGGCCTTGGTTTCCGCGCCGGGGGCGATGAAACGCATTTTGGGGAGGATCTGGAGGGCGCGACGGGAGGCATCGAACTCCACCGGCAAGGTGACGAGATTAAAGAGCATGATCACGCCCCAACCCGCCACCATCAACATCAGATAGGTTTGGGAGGTGAAGCCACCGATGCCGGTGAAGAGGCCGAGGAGCGGAAGCCAGGTGACAATCTGGGAGGCAAAGGTGGTGGCGCCGACGGCGGCCATGCGCCACTGGAGCGGGGCGTAGGCGATTTTGTGTTGGATGGCGTGGCCGCACTCGTGGGCGGCGACGCCGAGGGCGGCGGCGGAGTGGCCGTGGTAGTTCTGGGTGGAGAGGACGAGGCGTTTGTGCATCGGGTCGTAGTGGTCGCCGAGCAGGCCGTCGTACTCGGTGATTTCGACATCGTGGATGCCAGCGGCGTCGAGAATCTTGGCGGCGGCTTCGGCCCCGGTGTAACCCGAGGAGGCGGGCACTTCGCTGCCGCGGGCGTAGGCGGACTTCACCCGGGCGGCTGCCCAGAGGGAAATGGCCATCGTTCCGAAGAAGGTCAGAATCCAGAGTAAGCTCATGGGCGGTGAGGATAATTAAGCGGGAGGGGGGCGCAAGGCCAACCGACCGATTTTTTCCAACTCCTTTGGCTCGAGAGATTTATTTGCAGAATTTGGCCAGCCGGCGGGCGCCTTCCTCGATCTGGTCGATGGAGGTGGCGTAGGAGAGCCGAATGGTCTGGTCGTCGCCAAAGGCTTTCCCGGGGACCACGGCGACGCGCTCTTTTTCGAGAAGCTTTTCCGCGAACTCGGTGGAGGAGTGACCGGTCTTGGAGATGTTGGCGAGGATATAGAACGCCCCCGTCGGCTTCACAAAGGAGAGCTTTGGGATGAGGGCGAGGAGATCACAGAAACGGCGGCGGCGCTTGTCGTACTCTTTCTTCATTTCGGCGACGCAGTCCTGCGGTCCTTTGTAGGCGGCGAGCGCGCCTTTCTGGGCGAAGGAGGTGGGATGGGAAGTGGTGTGGCTTTGGATGGAGTCGATCGCCTTGGCCAAGTGGGCCGGGGCGGCGACGTAGCCGAGGCGCCAACCGGTCATGGCGTACGGCTTGCTGAACCCGTTGACGGTGAAGGTGAGGTTGTAGACGTCCTTGCTGAAGGTGGCCAAGGAGGAGTGTTGGGCATCGTCATAGACGAGCTTTTCGTAAATTTCGTCCGAGAGGATGTAAATCTCCTCGTCGATGGCGACCTCGGCGAGCGCGGCGAGTTCGTTCTCGGAGTAGACGGTGCCGGTGGGATTGCCGGGGGTGTTGAGGATGACCATCTTGGTGAGCGGGCTCATGTATTCGCGGAAGAGCTCGGGGGTGAGTTTGTAACCGTTTTCGGCGGAGGTCGGGACGATGATGGGCTCGCCGCCGGCGACGCGGACCATTTCCGGATAGCTCAGCCAGTAGGGGGCGGGGATGAGGACTTCGTCGCCGGGATTGATGGCGGCGAGGATGGCGTTGAAGCAGGCATGCTTGGCGCCGCAGGTGACGATGATTTGGGAGGGTTCGTAGGAGAGGCCGTTGTCGGCCTTGAGTTTTTCGGCGATGGCGGCGCGGAGTTCGGGAATGCCGGAGGAGGGGGTGTATTTGGTGAAACCGGCGTCGAGGGCGCCCATGGCGGCGGCCTTGATGTGTTCCGGTGTGTCGAAATCGGGTTCGCCGGCGCCGAAGCCGACGACATCGAGGCCTTCGGCCTTCATGGTCTTGGCACGGGCATCGATGGCGAGCGTGGCGGAAGGGGTGAGGTGACGGGTGCGTTCAGCGGATTCGAGGGCCATAAAGTGTTTTCCTTGGTTTTGGTTCCTGGTTGAACCTTCAAACGTAACGAAACTTGGAGAAAAAGTCGAATAGTTTTCGGCGGAAAAGCTTGTGTGGCCAAGGTTTGAGTGAGGGGAAGATGAGAGATGGAAGATCGGAGATGGGCATGCACCACAATGAAATGTGGGTTGAAGGGATTTACATTCGGTAGGGCAGGTTGTTCCAACTCGCCTCGTGGAAGGATAAGCCTGACAAGGCAGGACGAGGCGGCCAAGGGAATTGGCCCCCTCAGACCTACCCCCGCCCATTCATGTTTCTCATTCCATGATGGAATGGAAATCCGCGGTTGCGGAGGAATTGGCCGCCCTACCGGGTCCGGATGGGAAACAGAGGAGAGTTGTTTAAGTGTTGAGGCCTTTGTTATGGAGGGGAATGGACAGGTATTAGTGTTAAAGGAGGGATTGGTGCTGAAAGGTTATTTTTCGCCACTATTTTGTCACATAGACCTAGTTGCAAAAACTTTGACTACCTCTATCTGTATTTTGATGAGCAAAATTCTTCCAAGACTCATCACTGTTTCTGTGGTCATATGGAGTTTCTTGGGCTCAACCCACGCGGGAACAATTGCCTACTATCGTTTTGATGAAACCTCCGGCCTCACGGCCAGTGATTCTGCCCGCGGGGCGGCGGGTCTGGGCACTTTGGGGGGATTCGGTTCCAACGGAGTTTGGGAGGCAGGCAAGTCAGGAAACGCGCTGCGCTTCAATGGTTCCTCGACCTATGTCCGAGCCCCTCTCGCCATCGATGACACGACCCAAACTTTTACGATGGCGGCGTGGGTCAAGGCTTCCTCGCGGAGCAGTTGGGGAACCATCGTAAAGAACTGGGGCGACAACCTGGGAGGAGCCTTCCATTTTGGCTTGGATGGATCTTCGGGGCTGGTGTCCAACTACGTCGGTTGGCACATCGGCACCACCCCGGTCATGTCACCCTCTGCTTTGCCCTTAAACGAATGGGTGCATGTGGCAGTGACCTTCAACGGCGCCGCGGGAGGAGGGCGGCAGCGCCTTTTCATCAATGGCACCAAGGTCGATGAGGAGGTGATTCCTGGGACGGCTGGAGGCTCTCTCCCCATCTTGGGCAGTTCCATGTTTATCGGGGTCAAAGGAAATGACAGCGGATCCGGGCCGTCCAACGTCCCGACGTATCGTGGTTATTGGGAGTGGCTGAAGTTCGGCAGGAGTGGACTGACTCAGTGGCACGGGCTAAAAACAAACTACTGGGATTACCCGATCGTTTAGCCTTGGAGGTGTCCCAGTTGTCAGAGCCTAAAGCCGTGCGCGATCGTTTAATGGAAGTGGTTGTGGAGGCACTTGAGGAATTGTCTAATGGGCTAGAATAGCCAAAGGTCGATAAACTGGTGCAAATTTTAATGTTTTTAGGGCTAGTTCAATGCCAAAAAATTTGAAAATAGGTTGCTTTTTTTAAGGATTTTTCAGTGAAACAGCGATCGTTTTTGGTAAGTGCGAACACAAAGCTAAGCCTGCATGAGTTGGCTGAGGTTTTTAACGTGACGACAACGACGATTAAGAACTGGGCCGGAAAAGCAGGCGGGCAGGCGGGGAAAAAAGTGTATGACTTGAAGGACTTGGCGCGGTGGCGGGTGCGAGACTTAGAGGCAACGATCGAGCGGCTGAAGTTGGAGAGTGGGAATAGTGCCAAAATACGCAAATATGAGGCTGAGGCGCGGCTGGCAGAGTTGAAAGTGGCAGAACTGGAGCGATCGTTGGTGGGAGTGGCTGAAGTTCGGCAGGAGTGGACTGACTCAGTGGCACGGGCTAAAAACAAACTACTGGGATTACCCGATCGTTTAGCCTTGGAGGTGTCCCAGTTGTCAGAGCCTAAAGCCGTGCGCGATCGTTTAATGGAAGTGGTTGTGGAGGCACTTGAGGAATTGTCTAATGGGCTAGAATAGCCAAAGGTCGATAAACTGGTGCAAATTTTAATGTTTTTAGGGCTAGTTCAATGCCAAAAAGGGCAAACCTAGAGAAAATGGAGTTGTTTGCCTTGGGTAAATCTCAGGGTAAAACTTCTGCTGCACTGGCAAAGGAATTAGAAATTAGTGAGCAAACCGCAAGTAACTGGCTCAAGGATCCAATGGTTCAGCAGTTGATTACTGATGCTCAGGTTGAGCGGTGGCAAGAGGCTCAAAATATGCTCCTGAACGTACAGAAAATGGCGGTACAAACCCTGGTAGTATTGCTCAAGAGTGACGACGAGCGGATCCGTCTAAGTGCGGCAAAGGAGATTTTAGATCAGGCCAGTGCATTTCCAAACTATCTGTAACTTGGTAAACCAGAGCAAAGGGGGAACCATGAGAAGTTGGTTTTTAAGTGTGTTTAACGCGATCGTTGCGTGGGTGAATCTAGTCGTGGAGCTTGACCAAGATAGTGAACAGCAAGATTTTGATTTTGAAGAATTTCTTGGCTGGTATCGCACAGATTTCTTTAATGCAATTAATGGGAAGTGGGGTGTCCCCGGCACCCCTTTAACTTATGAACAAAAAGATTAAGCCAGTCATTGGGAGAGTTGGGGGCAAAGCCCGCCTCGCTCCCTGGATTCTAAGCTTCATTAAGCAACACCAATTCAGCATTTACTGTGAACCCTTTGCAGGCTCCGCCGCTGTTTATTTCGCGTTGTTGAATGACGGTATCCCTGAGCAAATCAAAGCCAGGGGACGGCACTTCAGAGCGGTATTGAACGATGCTGACAAAGAGATAATGGGACTGTACCGCACGGTGAGAGACTACCCGGAACTATTAGCCTACTCGGTTTATTTCACCCCCTACAGCCGCGCAGAACACAAGGAGGCACAGCAACGGGGGACAGGGGATAGGATTGAACACGCTAGGCGGTATTTGGTAGATGGTTGGCAATGTCCAGGCGGACAGATAGGCAGAGCAGCACAAAGGACTTGGGCATTTAGGCAAGGTGAAGAAAGAACAGGACAAGGCACTATAGAAGGTTTTACTACTCTCCCCGATCGCATCCTGGCGGCGGCACCGCATTTAGGGACACCCCACCAGGAGCTACTGGAAATGGCAGAGATGCTGATTCAGTTAGCTCTTAGCGAAAAGCCGATCGACAATGAACTAGAATCCCGAATTGAAGAGGCTAGGCGGTATTTGGTGGGGAATTACCAAAGCTTAAGCTATGACGGAGGATGGGGTTACAGAACCCAAACATTGATGGATTGTCGTGAAAACGGAAAAAGAGAAGGTGGTGGGCATGGTGGTGCTTCTCCTGAAGTTTGGAACAACCTCCCCGATCGCATCCTGGCGGCATCCCCTCACCTTGGCACACGGGAAGTACCCGACCCCTACGCCTGCCTAAATGCTGCTGGTAGAGCTTTCGTGGAGCCTGATGTGGATTTCCGCGTGGAATGGGCTAGGCGGTATTTAGTCGATGGGTGGCAGAGTTTCAAGTATATGCCAGGGGATAGCTGGGGCGTAAGCACTGGACAAAGAACAACTCCGGGGGCAGACAGAGACAACGCCTACTGCTTTACTACTCTCCCCTCCCGCATCCTGGCGGCATCCCCGCACCTGCAACAAAACTTAGACGCACTCAAAAAAGTTTACCTGGAGTGTGACGACGCTATCAAAGTGATCGATCGCTGGGCTACTCCTGAGACTTTGTTCTATTTGGATCCGCCTTACATTGACTGCGAAGCGTACTACTCCCACAATGCCAAACAGGGTAAGGATTACAACCTTGAGTTGCATTATCGATTAGCGGAAGCCATCAACAATGTGGACTGTGCAGGAGCGATCGTCTCCTACTACCCGGACGACTTGCTAGACGAACTCTACCCAGAAAAACATTGGGATCGGCACTATAAAGAGACAGTGGCCAGCAGCGCAGGCATTACCCGCCAGAGCAAATCCAAAAAGCGTCCCAAGCGTACCGAATTGCTGTTAGTCAGGAAGAACCGGAACGAGGGTACAGTGAGGGTGGCAATGAGCGGACAGTTAAAGTTTTTGTAATTTGGAAGTAACTATGGAATGTCCCAAACAGAAACTTCACACTAAAGGTCCAGTAATGTACGTTAAGTGGCACGAATGGGCAGAAAAGAAAAGCCGCCGCCATTACCAGGTTCAGTGTCCTGGTTGCGGACGATATGCAATCTGGAAGCGCAAAAAGCCGAATGAATTTACTAATGAGGAACCTATAATAAGTGCATAACCGCAGCTACAGAGGCGGAAATGCAGAATCACTGGATTGAAGAGTCTTGCCTGATTACTCGCCACGAATATAGGCGAAAAATATTTGAAGCGTGGCGGGATCGCTGCATTTATTGCGGTCGGGAGGCAACAACGCTAGATCACTTGATTCCTCGATCGTCTCCCGACTCAACAGAATTAACCAGCAACCTGGCTCCGGCCTGTTTGTCCTGCAACCGAGCCAAGGGAAATAAAGACTTAGAGGAGTGGTATCGATCGCGTCATGAATTTAGCAACGATCGTTTGTTTTGGATATTGGAATGGCAGCGGCAACCCTGGGTTAAATGAAAAAGCGATCGTCCCCGTGGAGGAAACGATCGCTTTTTTTATCTGAAAGACTGATTAACCCCGCAGTCCCCAAAGTCCAGTCCCGTAACCTTCTTCGGCTCTTTGCTGCTCGGCTATGCGCTGGTCGTGGCGGATCTTGTCATGGTCGTGAGAAGCTTCGACCCCGACCCCCTGGAATAACACATTAGCAAAGGCGGCCCGTTGGCCGTTGACTCCTACTTCCCATTCTGGTTGAGTGGCTAGCCATTCCAGGGCTTGCCACCCTTCTTCCGTGAGGGGGTGAACTACTTTGCGATCCATGTCCACGGCGAAATCTGCTTTACGCCCGGACTTTAGATACAGGAGGTTGGCCACTTCCGCCATGTTAGGCTGGCGGGTGCCGCCTTCGGAGGTCGTCTCCTGTACCTCGATCGCCCCAGACTGGCCACAACCAATGGCAGAGGCTACTTTCTGTTTCAGTGTCATACAATTGTCTCCTTTTGGCTAAATTAAGTCAGTTGGTGTTAATTTTTTCAGCCTGCTTTGAAGTCCAATGATTTGGTCTTCCAGACTTTTTTTCTGAACTTTGAGCGATCGTACTTCCGCCAGTAAAGCGTCGATCGCCTTGCCTTGGTGCCGATCCCCATTGCTGAGGAGGTAGGCTTTGGTGTCGGGAGCGATCGTGGTGTTCAGGCGGACACGATCGCTTTCTACCTTAGGGCGGCCCATGCCAGCCCGCTTAAGGTTAGGGTGATCTTTTGGTGCAGGCATTAAAAAGGTAAAGGCAATGGGAACGAGAGTGACTTTTTAGCCAGATCAGGGGTGGTTATTTCAGGACAGGAAAACCTTGTTTTCCACTCTCCTGATCCTGGGCTGTAACTTGTACTCCGGTTTTCCTGTACTAATGGACGGATCATTTCCCAGTCACCGTCCGCAATACGGCGGCAGTATTCCAGTGCTTTTTCAAACTTTTTGTTAAAGCCGGAGCCATTTTCACTCCAGGTGAATTCGCCAATACTTACAAAGTCCCCTTCTACCGCAGAGGAGTGGTAGTTGCTACCATTAGGAGGCAGGTCGCATCCCTTGTTTTTGGCATTAAGCCGAACACTAACAAACGCATCAAAAGACGTTACACGAAACTTAAAGTAAACACTTACCTCTCCCAGTGGAACAGACACTGCGTCGTAGCTAAGACGATCGATAATTCCAAGTGATTCAAAGATCGCCTTTTCTCTTGACTGGTGATTCTTTGCGTTTTCTCTTGTAGGCGCTAATTGCATAATTAATAATCCTCTTTTTGGTTAACTTGTCTTTCCTCCTCTATATTACACGATATAGAGAGAAATGCAAGGTATTCTGAAGGTATTTATAATCGGTAACAAATAAGGGAGGGATATGTGGGGAACTTGAGGGGGATTATTGCGGAGGCATGGAGACCGCCTGAGTTTATGTCGGTGTCGGACTGGGCCGATCGCTATCGAATGTTGTCACCGGAGGCTAGTGCGGAGCCGGGGCGGTGGCGAACCGATCGGGTTCCCTATTTGCGATCGGTAATGGACGCGATCGAGGAGCCGGGGATCCGCCAGTTGGTGTTGATGTTTAATGCTCAGTCGGGAAAGTCGGAGGCGTTGCTGAATGCACTAGGGAAAATCATTCACCTGAGTCCATGCCCAATATTGTTCCTGCAGCCGACTCTGGAAATGGCCGAGGCGTTCAGTAAGGAAAGGCTTGCACCTATGTTGCGGGATACACCTGTGCTGGCGGGTACGGTGAGGGAAGCACGATCGCGGGATAGCAATAATACCCTGCTGCACAAGGGGTTCCCTGGTGGCCATTTAACGTTGGCGGGGGCAAATAGTCCGGCTAGTTTGGCGAGTCGTCCGATTCAGGTTTTGTTGTGTGACGAAATCGATCGCTATCCTGCGAGTGCGGGGGCGGAGGGGGATCCGGTGTCCATTGCAATGCGAAGGACTGCAACGTTCTGGAACCGGTTTGTGATTATGGTTAGCACTCCAACGATCGCGGGACTGTCACGGATTGAGAAAGCTTGGCTCAACAGTGATCAGCGGCGATCGTTTGTGCCGTGTCCCAGTTGTGGCGGGTTTCAGGCGTTGGAGTGGGAGCAGGTGGTTTACCCTGGCAAGGGTACGGAGTCACCGGAGCCAAAGCAGATTGGCTACCAGTGTGTTCATTGTGGTGAGGTTTTTGGAGAGGGTGCAAGGGTTGAGTTGTTGCGGCGGCATGAGTGGCGCAAGACGGCAACCAGTGACGGTGTGGCGGGGTTTCATTTGAATGCGCTGTATTCACCGTGGCAAAGTTGGGTAGACATGGCGATCGACTGGGAGATTGCTAGGAAGGATTCGTTGCTGCTGCGGGTGTGGGTAAATACCATGCTGGGGCTACCCTGGGAGG
>OGWJ01000130.1_pt1 | contig 11249 bp, 13 predicted proteins | sample 1575991 | NCBI WGS metagenome assembly OGWJ01 (sample SAMN07581533, study PRJEB24739) | freshwater metagenome | place: Singapore | collected 2015-01 | reverse complement strand
GCTCCAATAAAACAATTATCTTCAATGATTACAGGATTTGCTTGAAGAGGTTCTAATACTCCTCCAATTCCAACCCCTCCAGAGATATGGCAATTTTTTCCTATTTGTGCGCAAGAACCAACCGTTGACCAAGTATCGATCATTGTTCCATCATCAACGTAAGCACCTACATTTATAAAGGAAGGCATTAACACAACATTTTTTCCTACGTATGCAGATTTTCTTATAACCCCGTTAGGCACTGCTCTAAATCCAGCATCAATATGTTTTTTTTCATCCCAAAGAGTTGTTTTGCCATCTACTTTGTCAAACCAAGATGTATAAGGACCTGATAAAATTTTGTTATCTTGAATTTTAAAACTTAAAAGAATTGCTTTTTTTATCCATTGATGTGTATGCCATTCATTATTTTTTTTTTCACATACACGAATAATTCCTGAATCAAGTTTTTCTAAAGTTTCGTTAATTGCAGAAATAATCGATTTATTAGAATTTTTATTAATATTACTTTTGTTTTCCCAGGCTTCTAAAATAATATTTTCAATACTCATATCTATTTAATTAACAAATTACACTGCTCAAGAAAATGATCTAATTCTTTTATTTTAAAGTGAACATGATCTTCATCGTGGCCTTCTTTTGCCCAATTATCTTCATTTATTACCCACCCTGTTTTCATTCCAAGATCATGAGCTGGTTTAAGGTTTCGTGCGATGTCTTCAAAAAAAATACTTTGTTCAGGTATAATGTCATATTTTTTAATAAGTCTTTCATAAGGAGATCTTTCTGGTTTTGGAACAAAATCTGAGTCAACGATGTCAAATATTGAAAAAAGATTTTCATCAAGCTGTAAATTACTCACAACTTTTTTTGCATGTTTTTTTGAACCATTAGTAAATATAATTTTTTTTCCAGGTAAATTTTTTATCTCTTTATTGAGTTTTTCATTTTTGTTTAAAAAACTATAATCAATATTATGTACAAATTCTAAAAAGTGATGAGGATCAATATTATGATGCTTAATCAATCCATTCAAAGTTGTTCCATGTTTTTGAAAATAATCATTTTTTATTTGAATGGCTTCTTCATGATTAACATTTAAATGTTGAGTGATAAAACTTGCCATTAATTTATCAATTCTCGAAAATAAATTAGTAGAAGAAGGATAAAGAGTGTTGTCTAAATCAAAAATCCAAAATTTTACGTTTTTTATTTCATCCATTATTTTATTATAAGCGTTCCAGCTCCAAGATTTGAAAATAACTCAAAAAGAACTGCATGAGATTTTCTTCCATCAATAATAACTACCCCATTCACACCAGATTCAATAGCGCTAATGCATGTTTTGATTTTTGGAATCATTCCTCCAGTAATTGTTCCATCATTAATAAGATCTAAGGCTTGTTTCGTAGATAATTGTGATATCAAGTTACCATTTTTATCATTTACTCCTGGAACATCGGTCATTAATAAAAGTCTTTCCGCTTTTATTTGATTTGCAATAGTTCCAGCAGCAGTATCGGCATTAATATTGTAAACTTGGCCTTTATTATCCATACCCATAGGAGCAATAACGGGTATAATTTTTTGTTTAAAAAAATTATTTAATATTTTTGTGTCGATTTTTTTTGGATCTCCAACAAATCCTAATTTTTCATCTATAGCTTTGTCGATGTGAATTGCATTATTTTTTCTAACAGTAACAGACTCTGCTTTTGAACCATAATTTATAATTGCATCTCTTAGATCTGGATTTATTTCATTTAATAAAACGTCTTCAACAACTTTAATTACATTTTCATCAGTGACTCTTAATCCTGAAATGAATTTACTTTCTAAATTTTGAGCTTCAAGTTTAGTCTTAATTTGTGGTCCTCCACCATGAATTACAGCAACATCAATATCTAATTTTCTTAAAATCGCAGCATCCTGTGCAAATGCTTTTGAAAGACTCTGATCAGACATTACCTGACCACCGTATTTGAGAATTATTTTTTTATTTTTATATTTATCAAAGTAAACAGATGCCTCTTGAATTGATGGACCAAGTTCTGGCCAAAAAGACTTTATATCCATTAAACCGTTTTCACCGTAGTTTTCCTCATGATATAGTACTGTTGAGCCATCGTAAGCACGTTACTTACTGTCCAATATACAACTAGTCCAGAAGGGAAAGTTGCTAACATAACAGTTAAAATTAAAGGAAAGAATGCAAAAATTTTTGCTTGTATTGGATCTGGAGGAGTTGGATTTAATTTTTGCTGCAAATACATAGTTATGCCCATCAATATTGGCCATACACCTATCATTAAAAATGAAGGAGGATTCCAAGGAATTAAACCAAATAAATTAAAGATCGTAGTTGGATCTGCGGCTGACAAATCTTTTATCCATCCAAAAAATGGAGCATGACGCATTTCAAGAGTTACAAAAAGCATTTTGTAAACAGCAAAGAAAATTGGAATTTGAATTAATATTGGAAGACATCCTGATAAAGGATTTACTTTTTCTCTTTTATATAAAGCCATCATTTCTTGCTGAGTTCTTTTGACGTCGTCTTTGTATAGCTCTTTTATTCGTAACATCTCTGGCTGTAGAACCTTCATTTTTGCCATTGATTTAAAGGAATAATTTGAAAGTGGAAAAAATATAATTCTAACAATTACGGTCAATATAATAATTGCAATACCGAAGTTTCCAATTAATTTAAAAATATAATCGATTACAAAAAATAATGGTTTTGTAATAAAATAAAACCAACCCCAATCGATAGCTAAGTCAAAACGATCAATTTTTTCTTTTTCAGCATAACCATCAACAGTATGAACTTCTTTTGCACCAAGAAATATTTTAAAACTACTGGAGGCACTTTTTTGCGGACTCGTTACAGTTGGCTCCAATATTATAAAATTTGCTTTATAAGCATTTGCAAAAGAATACTCTGCTTTAAAAGATTTTCCGTTTTCAGGAATAATTGCAGACATCCAGTATTTATCGGTAATACCAAACCAGCCACTTTTTCCAGTATATGTTTTTTTCTCTTTTTCTATAGTAGCATATGTTTCTTCTTTTAAATTTTTATCTGTGACGCCAATCAAACCCTCATGAAGAATATAAAAAGCGTCTGTGTGAGGTTTTGAGTTTCTAGTAACCTGTGAGTAATGAAACAATTCAGTAGTTTTATTTTTTTCATTTCTAATCGTTTCAGTAATTTTAAATAGATATTTGTCATCTATTTCAATTTTTTTTGAAAAAATAATTCCTTCTCTATTATTCCACTCTAGAGTTATGGGAGAATTAGGAGTTAATTTTTTACCCTCCTTAATTTGCCAAACACTATTGTTATCAGGAACTTTAATATCCGATTTTGCTGTTGCCCAACCAGATTCAACAAAATATGCATCATCAGTTTTTTTTGGATTAAGAAGAATAATAGGTTTGCTATTTTTATCTAATGTTTCTCTGTAGTTTTTTAATACAATGTCATCAATTAGAGCCCCTTTTAAGGATATAGAGCCAGATAAATTACTATTTTCAATCAAAACTCTATCACTTTCTTTTAGTGCTTCACTTCTAGATATTGTTTTTGTTGGATTTGCCTTTGTAGTTTGTGGAGCATCTGGTTTTTGAATATTTGTTTGAACTTCTGTCTTTGTTTGAGTGTCGAATTTATTTTTATTAATCTCATTAGGATTTTCAACAAACATTGACCAACCAATTAAGATTGCAGTTGATAATATGACCGCTATTATAACGTTTCTATTTTCCATTATTTACTTTTTTTTATTTACAACAGGATCGTAACCAAATCCTCCACCTAAAAATTTAATAGGGTGGCATCTTAAAATTCTAAGAATGCCTTTAAAACATCCCTTGATAAAACCAAATTCTTTTAAACTTTGCATAAAGTATTCAGAGCAAGTTGGGTCATAATGACAAGCATTATGAAAAAAAGGGGATAATAAAAATTTATAGATTTTAATAACTTTTGTAAGAATAAAGGAAAAAAAATTATCTATTTTTTTTATCATTATTTTAATGTGCTAAATTTATATCTAAGTTCTTGTACAATTTTAGTAAAATCAACATCATATATTTTTGATTTTGCAAAAACAGCATACTTATATTTATTGTTAAATGAATCAATCTCAGTAATCGCTTTACGTGCAGCCATTTTTAATCTTCTTCTAATTTTATTTCTTTTTACTGCATTTCCGAGCTTTTTGGCTGAGATGAAACTCATATAAATTTTATTAGTTTCAGAAGTAATATCTTTGTTAGTGTAATAAATTGTGAATAAGTCCGAACTTACTTTTTTTGCTGATAGAATTTTTTTAAATTCAAGATTGCCCCTAAGACTTTCAAATTTCAGAGTCTTGGGCATGACTTAAGCGGATACAGATTTTCTTCCCTTAAATCTTCTTCGAGCAATAACTTTTCGACCACCTTTTGTTGCCATGCGCGATCTAAAACCATGTCTTCTTTTTCTTACTAATTTACTCGGCTGATAAGTTCTTTTCATTGTGATAATTAAAATTTGGCTATTTATAGGTAAATTGTTAAATCATGTACAGCAAAAGTTTTTATTTATTACGTTTTAAAAATGACACAATTATCAAAGCTTAAAATTATTTTAGGATTAATTTATCTTTTAATAGTGTGTTTAGTTACCTTTTTATTTTTTTATTATGAAATTTATAATTACGTAAATTCAGATTTTATTAAAAATGATCGAAAAGTATTTTTAAATTATATTAATCAAAATATTTTTCTTTCTTCATTTTTATTTTTCTTATTCTGTACAATTTGGTTTTTCTTACTTGGATTTGGTTTTCCAGTGGTTATTGCTGCCGGTTTTATTTTTGGTACAGTTTTAGGATCGTTATTGTTATTAATGGGGTTTGCTTTCGGTTCTACTGCTTTATATGTTTTTGCAAATTATTATTTTAAAGATTTAGTTTTTAAATATTTTTCAAATAAATATAAAAGCTTGGATAGTCATTTTAAAAATAATGATTTTGCTTATTTATTATTTTTAAGATTAGTTCCAGGAATACCTTCGCAGGCAGGTAGTTTAATACCAATATTATTTAATATGAAACTTAAAAAAATATTTCTTTCAAATATTTTTGGTGTCGCTCCTGGTATATTTATTTCTGTAAGTTTAGTATCTGGAATTAGTTCAAAAATTGAAGAGGGTCATCCATTTAATTTAGATTTACTCTCAGATCCAAAAGTATCTGTACCCTTGACTGCCCTTGGTATAATGGTTTTAGTGGTTAACTTTATAAAACAAAAATTTTTTAATAAAAAAATTTGAATAAATTTTTTAAAAATAGCCTTTTAGAAATCAAAGATATTTGTATTCCTTTATATAAAATATTAATTCCATTTATTTTTGTAATTAAAATTTTAGAAGAAATTGGAATAGTAAAAATTATTTCTAATTTTTTTGAACCTATTGTTCAATTATTGGGCCTTCCAGCTGAGCTAGGTATAGTTTGGGTTACAGCAATTATTATCAACGTTTATGCTGCGATTATTCTTTTTATAAATATTGTTCCATCATTAGATTTAACAGTTGCTCAAGTTACAGTTTTAACTTTAGTTATTTTAATTGCGCATAATATATTAGTAGAAAGTGCTATCTCTCGTGCAGCGGGAGTATCTTTTTCTTATGCTTCTATCCTAAGAATAGGAATCGCCTTCTTAGCTGGGTTTATTTTGTATAGAATTTATTTTTATTTTGGATTTTTACAGGAAAAATTTAATTTAGTTTTGGAGCAACGTGTTATTGCAACTGATTATTATTCTTGGATGTTGGGACAAGTTGAAAATTTAATTTATGTATTTTTTATTATTTGTATTTTAGTTTTTTCTTTAAATTTTTTAAAAAAAATTGGCGTTGAAAATTTAATAAAAAAACTTCTCAAAACTCCATTAAAGTTGATGGGAATTAGTTCCAGTGCAATTAATATCATTATTGTTGGTTTAACTATTGGACTTCAATTTGGAGGAGGATTACTAATTAAAGAGGCAAAATCGGGTTCAATCAATAAGCAAAGTATTCTGCTTTCTTTATCTTTATTAAATTTAGTGCATGCTGTTATTGAGGATACAATATTAATGATGATTATCGGAGGTCATATCTCTGGTGTGTTATTTTTTAGAATAATCTTTTCTTTGTTAATTGTTTTTCTAATACTCTTTTTGTACAAAAAATTTCAGGGCTTATTTAACAAACTTGTTTTTGTTAAGATTTAAATTGCGACGCGCAGAAGGTTGCAATTAATCCTGCGATACCTAAGAATGAAAAAGCTAAAATCCAGTTTGTTTGTGAGCTTATAGGTTGATGATTATTTGTAATATCTAAAATAAATCCAAAAACTGCAGGTGTTACGGACCCAAATCCAATTCCTAAAATTGAACGATAAGCAACGGTTCTGCCAACGCAATATTTTGGTGTACTTTCCGTTAAAGCAGCAGTTAAAACACCAGAATCTCCAATTGCAAAAAAACTATAAAAAATAGAAATTATAACAATTAAAAATAAATCTAATTCTGCCGTCCAGCCAATTAAAAAAGATAAAATTGCACTAAATAAAGAAAAAGAAACTAAAATTTTTTTTCTTCCTAAATGATCAGAAAGATATCCAGCAATTACAGAGGAGAATACGCCAGATAAATGAATTGAAAAACCAATAATAATGCCTACACTTAAAGTTGCGATAGATATTTTGTTTATAATTATAATACTTAAGAAAACTGGTAGCCAAGACCATAAACCAAATAATTCAATAGCGTGGGCAGTATATCCCGTTATTAAAAATTTAGTTTTTCTATTTTGATTTAAAGAAAATTTTTTATTTTTTTCTAAAAATTTATATTTTTTGAAAAAATCGTCATATACACCTCTCAAAAGAAAAGCTGCTCCAACAAGACTAATTAATGATGCAATTAAAAAACTTATTTTATATCCGTAGTTAGTTGTAAGAATGTAACTTAAAGATAAAGATACTGCATATCCAAAAGATTGACTGCCAAGCATTACACCCATAGCAGCTCCTTTATTTTTTGATTTAAATTTTTCAGATACTAGGAGTATGGAGGGTCCGTAAATTCCTCCTTGGGCAAAACCTATAAAAAAATTAATAAAAGTTGCCGTCCAAAAATCTTTAGCAATTAAATAAAAAATAAAACTGGATAAAAAATTTATAATTAAATAAATAAAAAGAATTTTATTTGGGTTATAAAAGTCTGAACAGTATGAACTTATAAATAAAGCAAGTGCAAAACCTATTACAAGTGATGTTTGTATTAAGCCTGCCTCTGTTGCAGATAATTTCCATAAAGTAATTAACTGCTGTACTGAACCCACGTACATAAAAAAGGTTAAAGCAGATAATATTCTGCCTATGGCAATAAATTTTAGCCAACTCCAATTATTTATTTGCATCAATAAAGACCTATGATTATTTAATTAAAAAAAATAAAATAAGATATTAAATTTTAATTTTTCTATTATTTAAGCGCCCGTAGTTCAATTGGATAGAATGCCAGACTACGAATCTGGAGGTTGGAAGTTCGACTCTTTCCGGGCGCACCAATTATGGGTTTATTAAACTTTGATACAAACCTATAAATTTGATACTATTTATCAACTATGAGAGTTAGTAGAAATTCGAAATATATAATTCCTTACTTAGAAAAATTTTATGAATCAACCTCATATTATTCCTATTCACTAATACGATTTGTTGCTGGAGTAATGATGGTGCCCCATGGTTATAGTAAATTATTTGTAAATTTAAATGGTACCGTTGATTTTTTTAAAAGTGTTCAATTAGAACCTGCCTATCCATTAGCAATTTATATTGGGATATTAGAATTTTTTGGTGGAATATTTCTGGCATTAGGATTTTTAACTAGATTTGTAGCAATTCAATTAATAGGACTCTTAGCCGTTGCGACTTTTTATATTCATTTAAAAAATGGTTTTCTTTGGGTGAAAGGTGGATATGAATATCCATTATTTTGGTTAGTGGTAATGATTGCAATATTTTTCAAAGGTGGAGATAGAGTTTCAATAGATAATTCTTTACCAAAAGAATTTTAATTTGTGTTTAGATATTTATATAATCTCCCTTTAAATAAAGCAGTTATCGTTTTTTTAGTTCTTATCGCTGCGATAATATTATTGATCAGCTTGTATGTTTAATTCCTCTTTTACCAAAAGATTAATTGTTTTTTTTGAATTTTTAATTTGCAAGGGTAGATTTCCTATAAATTCGCCATCACATTGAATAGGTACTTTTAATTTAGAATTTACAAAAATATCATCACTTACAATCTTAATTACTCTATTATTTTCTTCTAAGTTTTTTTTTTATAATTTTGAGTAAGTTTTTTATAACATCAAATCTAGATAAATTAATAAATAAATAAGTAATTAATTTTTTTTCAAAAATATTAGTATCCTTTGTTAATTGAAAAGAACCTCCATAATGTCTAGCATTAGTTACAATGACCCAATTTGCCATATAAATTTTATTGTTAGCAAGAATTTTTAGTTCATATTTTCTAAAATAGATTAATTTTGCTATGGAAATAATGAAAAATAGCAATTTACCAAGTATTTTTTTTAAAAACAAATTTGATTGAACCGTTTCAACTACTGAAGCATCATATCCAACTCCAGTCATTAAAAAAAATTTTCTATTATTTGCCTCATGAATATGAATTTTTTTAATTTTTCCTGATAATATAATTTTGGCTATTTTACTTGGATTTTTACTAATATTTGCCTCATAGGCCCCTATATTTGCTGTTCCAAGCGGTATTATTCCAAGTAATGTTTTGTCATCCATTCCATTAATAACCTCATTTATCGTTCCATCACCACCAGCTGCAACCATAATGTCGAATTTTTTTATATGAACTTTACAGAGTAAAGCAGCGTGACCAACCCTTTCCGTTGCAAATGTTTTAACGTGATTTTCTTTTTTTAAAATTTTTATAATTCTGTTGAGTAAATATTTATTAAATAAACTTACTTTTGAGTTATATATAATGCAGATATTCTTCATGACTTTACATGAAGTTATTATTCGATTGATTATAAAAAAAACATACTAAAATTTGTAAGATTGGTGAGTGCTTACATATTTGTTGTTGGGGAGATCTAGAAATAACTTAACTAGATTTTATTAACATTTAACATAAAGGACACAAAGTACATAAGCACTCGGTTAAGTTGTATATACTATTATTATTTCAAATTTATTAAAGAATTGTGAAATTTTAATTTACCTCAAATAAAATTTTTGGTTAAAATGAAACATGAAAATATCAAAGAAAAATTTTAAAAAGTTAAAAAAATTTATCAAAGGACTGAATAAAGAAGTTGTAAGCCTTGATAAAGAAATTTCTAAGCTTAAATTAGAATTTAAAAAATTTAAGCCTCATTCTCAAAAACAAAAAGTAGCATCAATCATAGAAGCTCAAAATCAAACCCACTAAATTTAATGATCGGCTAACCTGATTTTTGGGTTAGCCGATTGTTAATCCTTGTGCGTGATAAAAGTACGCTCCAAGCCCAGAAGTAAATACAATATCTCCGTATAATCCATGTTCAATTGAAACTTTTATTAATGAATTATGTTTGGAGTAGGATTGAGCCATTATTAAACCCCCAATAAAAGTAAAAAGAATTACGATTGGATTTAAATAAATAATATGAGCAAAACTAAATAAGAACGCATTAACAAAAATTAAAACTTTTTTATTTTTAAATAAATTTCCATATCTTTTAAAAAAGAAAGATCTGTAAACAATTTCTTGAGGAAAGGCTGATAAAATTGGATAAAGAATCATTATTAGTAACCATAAAAAAAAATGAGAACGAGGAAGATTTAAAAATTTAGCTGGATCAAAAAAATAAGAAAAGATCAAAACTAATGTAGCAACAATTAAAAATTTATAAAAAATAATTTTAAAATATTTATCGAACCTAAAATCATTAAAGTTAATTAGAGTGACTTTTTTATATTTTAAATAACAAATACAAATTATTGCAATCGCGGTAAGCGTTGAAAACAGTGCAATGTTGGAATTTGTTGGAATTAAGATTATTGGAATAATTATAAAAAATATAAAAATTTCTATAGATTTAGTTATTTTTACCATGAGAAAATTCTTTTATCAGAAATTTTTATTTGTTAAGCAAAAACTTTAAAGAATATTGAGAATAAATTCAATTTTAACAATTTTGTAACAATAAGATGTTCAATTCATGGTTGATGATTCGAAATTAAATTAAATGCTAAAAAAAAAGTCTTTTAAAAATAAAATTGATAAAATTTTAAATTATAAAAGTATTTGGATTTCAGATCTTCATTTAGGGACTAGAAGTTGCCAATCAGAACTTTTGTTGGAATTTATAAGACATACACAATCAGAAAAACTTTATTTAGTTGGCGATATAGTAGACGGTTGGGCCTTAAAAAATACTTGGCATTGGCCACAATCTCATAATGATGTTGTTCAAAAAATTTTAAAAAAAGCACGTCATGGGACGCGCGTATTTTATTTATCTGGCAATCATGATGAGATTTTAAGAAAATTTATACCTATCAATTTTGGTGGAGTTGAAATTGCAAATCAGGTCATCCATGAAACTATTGACAACAAGAAGTACTTAATTGTTCATGGAGATCAATTTGATGGAATTATTCAATGCGCTAAATGGCTTGCAATACTAGGCTCTCTTACTTACGATTTTTTAATTTATTTTAATCGTTACATAAATTTTTTCAGAAAAAAATTAGGTTATGAATATTGGTCATTATCTAAATATTTAAAGTTTAAAGTTAAAAATGCTGTTAAATTTGTTAGCGAATTTGAAAAATTAGTAGGAAACTACGCCAAACAACATAAGGTAGACGGTATTATTTGCGGACATATTCATCACGCTAATATGCAGTATATCGATAATATTCATTATATTAATGATGGAGACTGGGTTGAAAGTTGCACGGCATTAGTTGAGCATTTTGATGGAAGGTTAGAATTGATTAATTGGATAGAAAAAAGAAAAGAATTGTTTACAGAAAATCAAAATATAGAGCAGCTTAAAATTGCATCTTAATGAAAAGTTATAAAATTCTTATTGTTACTGACGCTTGGCATCCACAAGTAAACGGCGTTGTAACAACTCTAAGTTATTTAGTAGAAGAACTTAAAAAACAAAA
>OGWJ01000129.1_pt1 | contig 11300 bp, 13 predicted proteins | sample 1575991 | NCBI WGS metagenome assembly OGWJ01 (sample SAMN07581533, study PRJEB24739) | freshwater metagenome | place: Singapore | collected 2015-01 | reverse complement strand
GTTTCCCAGTCACGATACCCACCGTTTTTATATTTATAGCCGCATTTAGATCCCGGCACAAGCTGACCTTGCAATTAGGGCAATTGTGCGTTCATTCTGATAGCGGCTTTTTGACTTTGTGTCCACAGTTAGAACATTCTTGGCTCGTACCGTTTGGATTTACAGCTATCACTTTCAAGCCAGCATTCTCGGCTTTGTTTGAAAGTATGGTGATGAACTGTCCCCAACCAGCATCGTTAATACTTTTAGCCAATCTTGTTTTAGCAAGTCCTTTTATATTTAATTTTTCAACAGCTACTACGTCATACTTTTTGAGTAGATTATTAGCTGTTTTGAATTGGAAATCTTTTCTAGTATCAACAACTTTCTTGTGTAGAATACCCAGTTTTTTAATCGCTTTTTTACGGCGATTAGAACCTCTCTTCCGACGAGAGACACGACGTTGCGCAGATTTTAACTTGCGTTCAGCTTGGCGTAGAAAATTAGGTGCGGCAATTCTTTCATCGTCTGAGGTGACAATAAAATCAATCAATCCGACATCAATACCAACAATATTATTAGCATTAAAATCAGGCTTAATTGTGGGAACTGTTTTGTCGTCAAGACTTAGAGTTACATAATACCCGTCTGCTTTTTTAGTGACAGATACAGTTTTAATTTGAAACCCGTCGGGAACTTGACGATGAACAATTACTTTAACATCGCCTATTTTTGATAGCGTAATCTTGTTATTGACAAAGTGATGTTGTTTGAATTGAGGAAAAGTAAATGTTTTATATTGTCCCGTACTTTTAAATCTAGGTCTACCAGACTTTTTGCTGTTGCTATCACCTTTTAACCATCGGTCAAAAGCTAACTCAACTTTCTTTGCGACTTCCTGTAGCACCTGAGAATGAATCTCTTTGTACCAAGGACGGTCTTTTTTAAGTTGAGTTAATGATGCTTTTTGGTTGTAATAATTAGGTTGCTCTTTGAGTTCTGGTAAATGACAAACGAATATGGAACATCTATTAATAGGGGAACGATTTTGTTCATACCAATCAAACCGTTGAGCCAGCAAATAATTGTATTGATAGCGCAGCATTTCTAGCGTTTTATCAATCTTTTCTGCTTGCTCTTTTGTCGGTTTAATTTTGTATTGATAGGATATCCGCACCTGATTATCGCCTTTTTCTGGTGTTGGTGTTACTATTATAGTATACACTAATTATGAGAAATATGGCAAGAAGCTTATGAAAAATGTTTTGTTTCAAAGGGAAGGTCAATCAGTGACTTAAAAGTACATCTAGTTTTAACGACAAAATATAGGCGCAAAGCCTTTACTGGAGATATGTTACAGCGATTACATATCATCCTAGCAGAATAAGACAGTGTTCGTTTTCTCCATGTTCCCTATTAGTCAGGGAACTGTCGTCAACTCACGCGCCATTCATCCCACGCTCCTAAGAGTGAGCGTGGGGCTTCTGTCGGCAAAGCTAAAAATATTATGCCTGCCAATTCTGAAATAATTCCCAAAGACACTAAGCCCAAAGTTCCGGTGGCAACAATCAATAATCCACCGATGATTAAACCAGTTCTACCTAAACTATTTGCGGTAATTAGATTGATTTCCGATAAACTAGCATTGATAAAAATATCTTCTATGCCATTACTAAACCGCACTGTATAACCTACTAACTGGTTATCATGTGTTATCTCAGACTCAATTACGCCTTTATCGCCAGATATCAAACCCTGGTCTAAATAATAGCGATATGTCTTTAACTCAACTGTATCACCTACTTGTGGCATACTTAAACACTCCTAAATAGTAAACTAATTATGCCTATAGTACCTAACAGGAGTGTTTAAGTCAACCCAAATCCTAAATTGTTTTTAATAAACTCGATATATTGCCAAGCACGTCTTTTTTACTGGCTATACGCTCTTGCATATTTAAATCACGCAAGTGGTCTAATGACATATTGCGCATAGATACAAAGAAGTCCTTAAAGTCTTGCTCATGGCGGTTGATATCAAACTCTTTCCATGATACCTTGCCCATTTGCTCATCTTCTTGCTTGCCTATGTCTAAAGCGATGGCTAGTCTCGCTATAAGGTATTCTTTCTCGTCTTCCTCAGTCCGTGGTTTGTTAACTACGGTAGAATCACCTAGTACTCTAGCTCTTTCCATGGCAAGTTGAGTCTCCCGTTTAGCACGGAGACCATCCCTATAGATCTCAAGAAACTCCATGGGAGTAGGCAGGTACTTATGCGCTTGTGCCACACGAATGCCAGTAGAAATCAGCTCATCGTCTGGGATTGGGTTTAACACCTCCACCCAACTAGCTAATACCAAATCCTGAAACTTGGTCTTATACAAGATCTCAAAGTTATTTAGCAGCCTTTGGACTGCCGGTTTGATAACCGGCTCATCCGAGGCAATGGGACTGGAATCACTGGAAATAGAACTGGAAACTACTGGAATAATATCAGTGGTAAACATGGTAATAGCTGGTTGGTGAACTTCTCACCCACCTTAAACTAAAACCATATTACCTGTCAAGGGGTTTGATTTTTTTGTCTGTGAGTCCAGCTCAATCCAGCACTAGCAGTTATTTTTTGGATTTCAGCAAGTTGTGCTTCCTCCTGGGAATACCTAACAGCCTGACTAATCCGGAAGTTACTATTACCAGTCTTCTTACTGCCTTGCCACTGAGTTACCAAAGCCGTCAATGTATCCCAATCCCCTGGAGACCTTTCCATCTTCTTAATGTAATTAAGCGCATAGCCATCATCTTTCTGGTTAGCACCACGGCTATGTTGGTTGTTTAGCCAGCAGATAAACTCAAAACTAATGTCGTTGGGAGCTGAGTTCATCAACCTACCAGACTTCCTGTATGCCTTGAGAATAGGACTCATGCCATCCACTGCCGCCCATTCCTGTAGCTGGAACGGAGTAAAGTTTGTCTTGCCTTGATAAAACGCCTCACGGTATGTTTCCACACGGTCAATCAGCTTGTCATTAACGTCAAATTTAGCCAGTCTTGGTTTCTCTACTCTATCTAACACACTCAACCCAGAACTATTTGTTTTTTCTGTTGGCACTATTTTAGCCTCTAGCACCTCTAATTCTGGTTCTATGACTTCTGGGACATTAACGGAATTATCCACCGTTTCAACCGCGTTTACCACCTGTTTCTGTGGTTCAATCTGTTTTACCTCTTCCTCCACATACTCCTCCACATGTGGTTCAATGACTGAAACTGGCTCAGGCACTGGGTTTGCACTACTGTTAACTGGATAATTGGGATGTTCTTCTATGGGTGCATAGTATGGCTTAACTAGACTTTGTTTCTGCTCTACTTGCCCTGGAGTCTTTTTATGCCCACTTGCATCATATCCAAAACAACCAAAAGAGCGTTTTGGTGGTTCTACTTTTTGAGCAGCAGGTTTAACCTCTTTTTCTTCAGGCTCTTTTACACCATCGTCTTGAACTGAAAAAACTTTTTTAAGCGCCCCGGAAGGTATCCACCTCTGGAGAATTGCAAATTGTTCAGTTGATATCTCCCGTTTTTGTTTACCAGGAGGACAATCATCAAATAACTTTTCTATCCTTTCCTCCCTTCGGGCTGCTTGAGAGTGGTCTTCTTTCTTCCCCTCCTCAGTTCCGCTTAAACTAGCTTTTGTAGAGTGGTGGTCTTCTTTCTTCTCTTCTCTCTCTAAGATATTATTTTTTTTATTTAGATTTTCTATATTTAATATACCCCGGTCGAAAGTGACCTGGGTACCCCGGTCGTTTTTACCACTACTATCATTGTTGCCGGGGTACACGTCTAAGCTCTCTTGTTGCTTTAATCCCTGCGCTTCATCTTGTTGATTAGTGGTAGAATTAGTTTCCATGGTTACCTTCATTTTTGGTTTTGGGTTTTCTGAAGCCAAATTAATCTTTTCCACACTCTTGGTAGTCTTATTCTTTCTGTTACGTGCTGCTTCTGCACGTAATTCATTACGCTTTAACTCAATTTCTTCTGAAGACATCCATTCCGACTGAGTACAAGCTTCATAAACTGAACTATAGCCAGGTCTATCTTCCGCTTTGTATATTAGTCTATACTCTATCAGTCTATTAATCACGTTTCTAAGTGTTTTAATGCCTAGTTTGAGCCTATCAGCCATATTGGGAATGGACTCAAAGCAACCATTACCCCCACCAGCTCTGGCAATAATGTGAAGAAATACCGAGAACTCTTGACAATCAAGACCACGGTAAGATAACATAAAGGGGATAGTTTCGGACAACGTCATACGTTCTCCTTTCCCCCATCCCGGGGGTTTTTTTGTGCAATTGTCATTGGATTCATCCTTGTTTACTTTAGTGTTCACTTTTAGGTCGTACATCATTTTTACCTCGTGTTGCTTACCGATTGTTCCCATCGTACCGACTTCTCCGGTCGTTCCCGATGATGTATCAGATGAAGAATACAGTGTAACTTATGCTTCCGTTCCCATCGTACTGACTTCTCTGGTCGTTGCCGACTGATGGTGTGCCATTATTCCGGCATATCTATACAGGTTGTCACCTTCCTGTTTACTCCCAGTTAAGAGAGTCTTTGTACCTGGACACCAGGTAATTCCGCCAGAACTGCGGTACAAAACTAGTATAGCATAATTTTGGGATTTGTGCTATAATTTTAAAATAAGTAGCAGGTGACCATAATGAAGATTATCAACTTATGCCCACATCCTTTTAATTTGTATAAGGAAACCCAGTTTGTCGGATTAAAGCAAGATAGAACTAATCTCCACCTTTGGAGAGCTGACCAGGTGTATGGTGAACCACTTTTATCAATAGCACCTTCTGGTATTGTTGCCAGAGTGGATGTGAAGTCCATGGCTGGCCCTAATATAATATTAAACTCACAATCCGGTGATGAGATAAGCGTAGCTACGGTAACGTCTAAATATGGTGGTTTAACCTTCCCGGAAGATAAACTGGATGGTGCAACTATATTTCTCGTCTCCTTGACTTTTGCCAACCATGCTGCTAACACAGGAAAAGCTAACCACTTCATCCAATGGCTTGTGACACCTTACAAAGTAGTACGGTATAACACTCCACAATCTGATGTGATTGGAGCATGTGGCTTTAACTTCGTCGTATCCCGCTAATTCTTTGGTGCGTCTGAGATGACGCACTTATACAAACCTTAACATCATCAATATTATCATGAAAGAAACTTACACTTATGGGAATAATTTAGCCTTTACCTACACTCCTAGTGTTGTCACAGCTATACTAGAACGTCCTGTGGCGCTAGTAGATAGATGGTCTCCCACCCTGGAATCTATCTTGGTTAAGCAACTTATGCTTGAACATGCTCTATTACAGTTTAAACCTACAGCAGAACAGGCACTAAGAAGTATTAACTACATCAGGCAATATATGCCATTAAAAGTGGGTTTATTAACCAATAAGAATGAAGAGGACTGGTATTGGCAGTGTTCCAGCCCATGTTTTAAAATAAACTATGAAGATAAGCAGGAATATAGAAAATACTGGAACACTAAAGACTGGTTCCCAGAACGTATAACCAGTAAGATAACATGGTTTGTTGTAGCGCATACAGATGGGTTATGTGATATCCTCAATAGGATAAACTATATTGGCAAACCCAAGACTAATAGCTATTCCCTAATTAAAGAGTGGACTGTCAAAGAGGTGGAGTATGATTGGCATCTATGGCGCGGCGTGCGTAACTCCTACTACCTGAACAAACCAGTTCCTATTAAATACTTTAACCGCTTCTACTTATCCGGTTCCTCTCCCTCTCCTGCGCCTATCCCTAGGCTAGACACCCAACTCATAGTCCATTGGGGCTGGAAATCTCCCGTTACTTTTGAGTTTAATCAGGATAAATGCTACATGCCAACCAGAAATATCCTTACCCCTGACTGACTTCTTTGGTCGTTGCCGACCAGAAAGCAGCCACAAAAATACCAAGGATATAGGATTGTCGAGGCTTTGCTTGACAATCACACGGCATGGAGCCGAATTTTGTCCCTGGTTCATTATGTTCCCATCGGTTCCCATCGTACTGACTTCTCTGGTCGTTCCCGACTCCAGCAGGGGAGATTATTGATGCACTTGACAAGTGGGGTTCCCATCATACTGACTTCTCTGGTCGTTCCCGACTCACAGCTCAATCTAGAGCCAGTACAGGAAACAATAGGTTCCCATCATACTAACTTCTCCGGTCGTTCCCGACTTACAAGCACTCCTAAAACAGTTAGAGCAATCAAGGTTCCCATCATACTAACTTCTCTGGTCGTTCCCGACAGCGTCATGGTTACCAATTTACAGATAAGAGAGGTGATGTTCCCATCGTACTGACTTCTCCGGTCGTTCCCGACTTCTATCGTACTTCATTGCAATAACCAAAACAGAGTAATCGTTCCCATCGTACTGACTTCTCCGGTCGTTCCCGACGTTTATATCCAGCAGTTGTAATCCAGCAAACATATACTCTGTTCCCATCGTACTGACTTCTCCGGTCGTTCCCGACTCAAGGATGATGTCGTTTATATTGACCAAATTTACAGAGTTCCCATCGTACTGACTTCTCCGGTCGTTCCCGACGGGTACGTTTATTGAAGGCGATAGAGACAGAACGTTCCCATCGTACTGACTTCTCCGGTCGTTCCCGACCCCTGCCTTTGGAATCCTTACTGTGATTGGGTTCTGGAAGCAGTTTGCGAGGTTCGATTTTAAAAGTCCATTTCAGCCGCTGAGATGTGCTTGTAATCTACCTCTAATCCTTACGTGGTAAGGCTGCGAGGTTCGTTAGATGGTGTGCCATGTTTCCGGCACATCTATGTAGGTTGTCGCCTTCCTACTTACTCCCGGTTAGGAGAGTCTTTGTACCTGGACACCAGATAATCCCGCCAGAACTGCGGTACAAAAATATTATAACACAGATTTTGGAGTTGTGTGTAGTTTGTCAAAAATAGTTAAAATTAATCTGTTATTGGATTAGACACTAGTTCCCAACCTGCTTTCCGTAGCTTTTGATAAGTTGCCCAACCCTTAGAGCCACCTGGTATAGGGTAATCTAGGACTGCGTATGGAGTGGCTGTGTATGGTCTCCATGGATCTCCTGGATTAATTTGTAGATGTAATATTTTATGGGCATTAGCGCTATTGCTTGTGCTACCAGCAGGCATCATCCAACACATTTTCATATTTATTCTTTGTTTATTTTGTTGATATACCAGTTTAAGTACCACATTGCCTTATGTAAGTCTTCTAGCTCTTTACCTTTATAAGCAGACCTAGTTACATATTTGATGACATTGCCTAGTATAAACCCCCTTAACTCATCTGATGTGAGGGTTTCCGCTAATATATCTATTACTTGACGGTTTTGACCTAATTGATAATGACTAGGTCTATCTACTTGGTTATTCATGTTTTGTGTTCCTATTATACTGACTTCTCCGGTTGTTGCCGTTCTCATCGTACCGACTTCTCCGGTCGTTCCCGACATGAGCCGTGGTTATGGGAATTAGACAGTTCCCATCGTACTGACTTCTCTGGTCGTTCCCGACGCTCTCGTTAAGCGAATATGGCAAAACCGAAATATCGTTCCCATCGTACTGACTTCTCTGGTCGTTCCCGACAGGAACAAGGTAAAAGCACCAATACACAGAATACCTATGGCGTTCCCATCGTACTGACTTCTCTGGTCGTTCCCGACTTTCCTTGTGATCAGCTCGGATACCCGCATACCGGTGTGTTCCCATCGTACTGACTTCTCTGGTCGTTCCCGACGTCAAAAATTCGAGATTAATAGTGGTATCCACTCCAGTTCCCATCGTACTGACTTCTCTGGTCGTTCCCGACGGTCGGGACGGAAACCTATAATTTTCATTGACGAAATGTTCCCATCGTACTGACTTCTCTGGTCGTTCCCGACTGACTGATTATTTAAAGGAAAGGCCTGACAATTTTACTGTTCCCATCGTACTGACTTCTCTGGTCGTTCCCGACCCTATATGGTTGCGGTTGCGGAAATGTCCAATATTAGTTCCCATCGTACTGACTTCTCTGGTCGTTCCCGACATAACCAAAATTTTGTCCATCATCATAGCATCTCCCTCGTTCCCATCGTACTGACTTCTCTGGTCGTTCCCGACCCCTGCCTTTGGAATCCTTACTGTGATTGGGTTCTGGAACCGATTTGCGAGGTTCGATTTTAAAAGTCCATTTCAGCCGCTGAGATGTGCTTGTAATCTACCTCTAATCCTTACACAGTAAGGCTGCGAGGTTCGTTTGATGGTGTGCCATGTTTCCGGCACATCTATGTAGGTTGTCACCTTCCTACTTACTCCCGGTTAGGAGAGTCTTTGTACCTGGACACCAGATAATCCCGCCAGAACTGCGGTACAAAACTATTATAACACAGATTTTGGAGTTGTGTTATAATTTTAAAAAATCAGTAGCAGGTGACCATAATGAAGACGATTTGTATCAAGGTAAAGTTATCGCCAGAACAGGAGAGAGAGTTTAGTAATGCCACTCAAGAACTGGAGTGGATATGGAATTTCAGTTTAAAGACGTATATACATAACCACTGTGTAAAGTGGTATGAATGGGCTACGGGGATAAAAGTCAAGATAGACAAGGCATTAGCGGAGATAGAGAAGTTACCTCCAGAACAGAAGGAGTTTGTGTATAACTATTTCTTAAACCCAAGTTTAAGACCGTCTAAAATGACGCAACAACAGAATAAACTTGTAGATAAAGAGGTATACAAGATACTAACCATGTGGTCTCCCTTCGACTTTGATGGCATAACAAAAGTACCATTAAGGTTGTCAGAACGTTCCGCATACATTGGGGCAAGTTGTGCCATAGCGGAAGGTGGGCCTTATTGGATATCAGAGATAATAGAGGAGAAGGATGAGTCTGGGGAGGTTATTAAACACAGGAAATGGAAGTTGGTTAATGGGAAACCGTATATGCCAATAAATAAGAAGGAGCATAGTTATCCCTTAGTGCCTTCTGGACAGTATAAAGACCGGGAGATAATAGACTGGACGGACTTGGTGGTTAAAGCTGTTTTGACATCCGTAAGGGAATCTGAGGGACTATCACCTTTAACACTGCATTCTAACTATATTAACGGATTAGTGAGTCAAAATGGTAGTTTCCAAAAGTCATGGTCTGCTTTCTTGGATGTAAAGAGGATGCAGTCTAAACGTCCTAAATTTAAGAATGAGGAGTACAAGCTTAATACTTTATTAAATTTATACCCACCAACCATCTCAGAGGATGAGGATTGGATAGAGGTCAGACAGCTAGGGAAACTGGAGGTAATAGACCGTAATTGGCGTAAACGCATGGGAGGGGACTCACCGCGTAGTCATTGTATTACTAAGAAGAAATCTGGGTATTATGTAAACATAACCACGGAACACCCATTGCACTCAGAAAAAACCGTCCTTCTTAAACAACTAGCAAAGATTAAGAAGGAACAAGGCAAGGATAGTCAGGAGTACCTAGACTTGGAAGCTACGATAGCATCCATGACTGAGAAGATTAGGGGTTCTAAGGTTAAACCCAAGAACAAAGAACTTGCCGTTGGTATTGACCCTGGTATTAATGCCATCATAGCCACAGACCAAGGTGATTTATATATGCCTAATCTCTCTAGGGAACGCATAACTTTCCATATAGAGAAATTACAGGCTAAGTTAAAGCACATGCAAGATGTTAATGACAAGGTTTGGAGGCAAGAGAACCAGCGTCAGCTAGAGGATGGGGAGAAGCTGGAAATTAAGACAAAGAGACCAAAGACCAACAATGAGTTAAAATTAGAACACAAGATAGCAAGACTACATGAACGTGGTGCTAGTTCTTCTAGGCACTTTAACCACAAGTTATCTAGTCGTATTGCTAGAACATATAAGCACGTATGCTGGGAAGATACTAAGATAGAGAACTTAATGAAGTCACCCAAAGCAAAACCGGATTTATCTGGTATTGGCTATCTTCCTAATGGTGCTGCTGCAAAACGTAGCTTAAACTGGTTATTTAAACAGCGTTGTCTGGGAGACTTGAAAGAGCGTACTAAGCAGAAAGTGCTGGAGTATGGTGGTGTATGGCATGACTCAGCACCTAAATATTCATCCCAGAAATGTCATTGCTGTGGTTATACGGAACCATTGCAAAGAGATGGTAGTAATTTTACGTGCAAAAATGAAGCATGTAAAATGTATGGTATATCTCAAAGTGCCGATGTTAACGCGGCTAGAAACCATAAGAAATCTGTGTTTGAGCTAGGAGAGGTCAAATACCATAATTTAAGCTTAGAATATAATGTTTCCGCACGTTGGAAACATAGAAATAGGAACAAGGTAAAACCCGTTGTTTCCGTTACTAAGCTGCCTACCACAAGCACTCCCGTTCCTAATAAACCTAAATGAACTAAGTTATTGACAATATGAGTTATCAATTTAAATAATCTACCGCCAATCCCGTGTTTTTCCGGACTTATAGCCGTTTGACTCCAGATGGTAGGGAATCATGGCAAGATGTGTGTAAACGCACCATATCTGGTATGTCTGAACTAGGACGTTTTACACCAGAGGAACGGTTGCTGTTAGCTAAACAGCAGGAAAAACTAAAGGTACTTCCTTCTGGGAGGTGGCTTTGGGTTGGTGGTACTAAGTGGATTGATAATCCCAAGAATTATCCAGGTGCTTATAACTGCACGTCCACCAACTTGGAGGATTGGGAATCCTTTGCGCTAATGATGGATTTAGCCATGATGGGTTGTGGTACAGGTGCAATTATTGAGCCTAAGTATTATCAAAAGTTACCAATAGTTTACAACCAAATAGAGATTAAGGTTGATAACAATCCCGGAGACCACTTAGTCAGAACGGAACATACCATACACATCTTGGATTACCAGAATAGAACTTCCCATATAACAGTGGGTGATAGCCGCAAAGGTTGGGTTGACGCTTATGCGGCTCTTCTAAGTCTTTCCTCTGATATAGAGTTCATAGGCAAGGTGTCTGTAACCATTGATGTTGGCTCAATCCGTAAATCTGGAGAAAGACTTAAACAATTTGGAGGCATTGCCAATCCATCTAAGATTAAAGACCTATTCTATAGGTGTACCAGCATACTAAACCAAGCAGTGGGTAGACAACTTAACTCTTTAGAGTGTTGTTTACTAATTGATGAAGCTGCAATAGTAGTAGTAGCTGGCAATATTCGCAGAAGTGCAGGATTGAGGTTATTTTCTGCA
>OGWJ01000128.1_pt1 | contig 11384 bp, 4 predicted proteins | sample 1575991 | NCBI WGS metagenome assembly OGWJ01 (sample SAMN07581533, study PRJEB24739) | freshwater metagenome | place: Singapore | collected 2015-01 | reverse complement strand
TTTTTTTTTTCAAGCAGAAGACGGCATACGAGATGCGCATTAGTGACTGGAGTTCAGACGTGTGCTCTTCCGATCTGTTTCCCAGTCACGATAATTAAGGGCTTTACTATAGTTGATGGTGGTACAGGCTATTCAACGGGAGCATTAGTCGCTAATGTATTTGATCCAGACAGTGCAGCAGAAACTGGAACTATAATTATAAGTGCCGCAACAGTTACTACAGGAACCGCAGGTATTATTAAATGTGAAGAAAACGTGCTTTGGAACGCTATGTTCAGCTCAGATTCTGTTGGCGGTGCTAACGCAGCTTGGGCTAATGGTACGACTAGTACAGTTCCTTCAACGCCTGCTACTTGTATATTAACAAAGAGCAATCAGCATCAATTGCAGCGCTTTGGTATGATTGTTACTTTTGATCAAAGCACGTATTTACTAGATGATTGTTCAATAAATCAAGCTGTAATTGATTTTGGTATTGATGCAATTGCTACTATACAGTGGAGTGGGCAAGCTAGAAAAATTCGTAGAATTGACAGTCCCACGGAAGGTACTGTTACAGTAGGTACTGTAACTAGTTATACAGGTGTTTGGAGCGGTACTTTAACAGGTAATTATTTAGTTAAAACTAGTAATTGTCCATATATTGCTAATAAACTAACCACTGTGCAACTAAAAAGTGGTATTGGTAATTATACTCAAGGTGCTAGTGCTATTACTGGAACGGGTAAAACTTACACACTACCAATTACAGGTGGAAGTATTACGCTAACAAATAATATCACATACCTAACACCTGCTAATTTAGGTGTGGTAAATGAACCCTTTACTTATTTTACAGGCAGTCGTAGTATCAGTGGCAGTTTAAATGCCTACTTACGAGTAGGTAGTTGGAATGGTGCTACAGGCGATAAAATGAGTGCAAATTTATTTGATGATTTAATAGCACAGGTTACCACAGATAGTGATCCACAGTTTTACTTAAGTGTAGAAATTGGTGGGATTAACAGCGATACACATGTAGACTTAGAAATGCCGGCTGTGGTATTACAAATACCTACTGTTAACAGTGAACAAGTAGTAACTACTACTATTAATTTTACCGCTCAAAGCAGCACAGACCCTGGAGCTGGCGAGGGTGGTTTCCAAATATTAAATGACAATGAAATTAAATTAAAGTATTACGCAGTTTAATAGCAGCAGGGGCACTAGCCCCTGCCTAATAATTTTACAGGATGGTTATGCTTTCATTAAAAAATATGCTTGTTCCAAGCAAAGAAATTACTGTTGAATATCCAGGCATGCCTGGATTTGAAATTGATATCTGTTTTTTAAGCCGAGAAACACTACAGAGTATTCGCAAAAAGGCTACAAAAACAACATTTAAAAATAGACAGCCACAAGAAGAATTAAATGACGATTTATTTTTAGAATTATATGTACAAAATACTATAAAGTCATGGCGTGGATTAAAATTACACTATTTAGAACAGTTAGCACCGGTTAACTTAACTGGTGTAGACTTAAACAGTGAACTAGAGTATACCGGAGAAAATGCACTGTATTTAATGAAAAGTTCTACAAATTTTGATAGTTTTATCAGTGAAAAAGTCACAGAGCTGGGAAACTTTACCAAGAGCAGCTAGAACAATCACAGCTAGACATTAAAAATTATTTAGAAAATAAGCATGTAGGCGGCATGACCAGGGACATGTATTTAGATATGTGTGAACAACTAGGTACTGAGCCTATAGACAGTGAAATACCTGTAGACTATGAAAGCTTTGATTATACAATTCAAACTATATTTGAGTTGTATGGTTACTTATCGGATCGCTGGGAAGGCATGAGCGGTGTTTTCATGGGCAAAGACTACAGCATAATATTCAGTTTATTTGAACTGTATAGTATAGATGTAGCGGATCAAAAGCTGTATTTACAGATAATGAGTTTTATAGACAGCGTTCGCAGCGATATCATAGCTAAGTCACAAAAACAAAAAGAACTCTCTAGGAAAAAACCCTAGAGAGTTTTTTATTGTTTAGCAAAATTTATAGTTGCAAAAATTTTGCTGCTGTGCTATAATCAAAAAATTAAAATATTCAGCTACTAGGAGCAGTTTGCATGGCAGATCAAACCATTAAGATTCAAGCTGTTGTTCAAACCACTGGTCTAACACAAGCAGTAGATCAGTCTGGTAATGTGCATCGAAATTTAAATGCAGCTACACAGTCTGCTAAACAGTTAGAAGCTGCAGCCAACAGTGCTGCTGGTGCATTACGCAGGGCAGCACAATCGGCTCCTAAAGGAGCCGCCAGTGCTATGGCTAGCGCGGGTAATCGAACCAGTGCTCCTGTTCAAGCTGCTCAAGCTGCTGAAGTAGTTGACTACAATCGTAATCGTTCTGTAGGTGTTGGCACAGGTGCCAGTGCTCGTGATTTTGCCAATCAAGCTCAGGGCTTAGGTGGTTTGGTTAGACTATATGCTACAGTTGCAGCTAATGTATTTGCTGTTAGTTCTGCTTTTAATGTGTTAAAAGATGCTGCAGATACTACAAATTTAATACGTGGATTAGACACACTAGGAGCTAGCAGTGGTAGAGCATTAGGTGGACTTGCAAAACAACTAACTGCAGCTAGTGATGGGGCTATAAGTTTACGTGAATCTATGAGCAGTGTGGCTGTTACTAGCAGTGCTGGATTAAGCAATAAGCAGATATTACAGCTAGGCGAAGTAGCAAAAATGCTAGTGTTGCACTAGGTGTTAGCATGCCAGATGCTATGAATAGATTGAGTCGCGGTATAGTTAAACTAGAACCAGAACTTTTAGATGAAATGGGTTTGTTTACTAAAATTGAGCCTGCTGTAGAAGCATATGCTAGACAGTTAGGTAAAACTGCTACACAACTAACAGATTTTGAACGACGTCAAGCTTTTGCTACTGCTGTGTTAAAAGAAGGCACAGATAAATACAGTGAATTAGCCGAAGTAAGTACTAATCCCTACGATAAACTTTTGGCTACTCTTAAAAATGTTTTTCAAAGCGGATTAGAACTAATAAATAAAGTTCTAGTGCCCGTAGTAGACCTATTAGCTAAAAGTCCAGAAGGTTTGGGAGGAGCAATTTTAGTTTTTACTGGCATGTTAGTACGACAAGCATTACCTACACTGCTTCAAGTCAAAGAAAGTTTATCTGCTAGGCAAAAAGAAGCCCAAGATTTAGTAGCTAAGAAAAAACAAGATACTCTAGCTGCAGGTGAGGCTCTAGGTCAATTAGCTTTTAATAAAGTAAGAGCAGACATGGAAGCTAGAGCAGATAGTGAGCTAAAAATATTTGAGCAAAAAGAGGCTAAATTAAATGAACTAAAAAAGAATGGTGCAAATTTTAGCAAAGAGCTTAATCAAGCATTAAAAAAAGATATACATGAAATAACAAAAACAGAATTAGATTCATTAAAAGTTATTAGTGACAGAAGAATAAAAGATGCTCAAGATAAACTTAAGTTAGCTAAAACAACGGGCACTCCCGAAGAAAAAACACTTGCTCGTCAAGGATATAGAGAAGCTGTAGTAGAAGGCCAAACAGTGCGAGCACTTCAAAACACTGTAACAGCAGAACGAAATTATATTAGCGCTCAAAAAAGTGCTATAGATTCTGAAAAAGAAAGATTAAAGCTAACTAGAGAGTATCAAAGTTTAGTAAAATCAGAAGAGCAATTAGTGGTACAGGCTAAACGCTCAGGAATAGTTGCTAATATGGCGTATAATACCAGCCTTATAGGTATTATAGATTCATTTAAGATACTACGTGCTGAAATGAATAGTTCAGGAGACGTAGGCAATAAACTTACATTAAGTTTACGAGGCGCAGCAGCAGGCATAGCTACTAAAATTACCAGCTTATTTGGCACAGTAGGAAAAATTATAGAAATTGTTACCTATATTATAGGTGCATTTAGTATACTTGATTCACTAATTTCTATCAATCAAAAAGAAACTCAAAAATTTAGCCAAGCAGTAGATCAAAATAATGAAAGTATTAAAACTGTTACTAATACTATACAACTATATGAAAAAAGAAGCGAAAATAGTATAAGAAGCACTGTAGCATTAGCAAATGCATTTACTAATCTATCAGACAGCGCAGAAAATACTATAGATAAATTTAAAAAGATGCAAGATACTACAGGTAGTCTTAGTAGTTTTAAAGAAAGAATATTGGGACTTATTGATAGTATTAGTTTTGGACTTACTAAATTTAGTAAAGAAAATCAATTTGCTGATACTATGCAAAAAACGGTGGATTCAGCACTGGAAGTAGCGCAAAAGTTTGGTCAAAGTGGACAGCTTGAACTAGAACTTAAGAAAATATTAAAAGTAGATAATTTAGATAAAGTTGGCAGCGCATTTAAAAAATTAACTGAAATTGAAAAAGAAAATTTTAAGGGTCTTTTAAATCTTTATAAAGATAGTTTTAATGAAGTAAGCAGAGTACTGTCCGGTTTTCAAGAAAATTTAGATAAAACCTATAAAGGTACCCAACAATTTATACAATCATTATCGGGTTCTGATGCTTTTGGTAAATTTGCACAAAATTTTGGACAGCTGGCTGTTAGTATGAGTGAGTTAAGTACTAGTAGTATAGACAATCAAGTAAAAGCATTTGAAGAGCTAACTAAGAATCCAGAAAAATTAAGTCAATTTAGCAAGCAATTTCAATCAGAGTTTTTTAAAATAAGAGACATATTTATCGAAGACGTCAAGCAGCTGAATGAATACCAAAAAAGAATTGATGAAATACAACAAAAAATAGAAGCTGCTAAGCAAAAACTTCGGCCACAAGATGAGTATAGTCCAAGCACTGTGGTTAGAGTAGGTGCACAGAGGAGCAACCGAGAGCAGCAGGCAATAATAGATCAAAATCAAGCTCAATTAGACAAGATAAAGGCAGAGAGAGATCAATCTAACGCAATTAATACAGTTAATCGTGCAGCTGAGATGCTTAGAACAGAGGCTAAAACTATAATTCAAAAAGCCGGCGAATTTGCAGCTGTTTCTTATCAAAATAGTATGATACGTGCTAGCAATAAAATTATTGCTGCTTATGCTGTTGGATTAACAGGATTAGCATCAATTGGAGCTGAAAGAGCTATAGCTTTAAATGAAACAAAAATAAAAAAGCAAGAGCTTGATTTAGCTATTAAAATGCTAGATGATCAAGAAAGTTTAATGGATGCTATAACTGCAAATACCTTGGCTACAAATTTAAATACTGAACAGCTAAAACCAGGTGATTCTGCTCAAAAACAAGCAAAAATTGAAAGCCTGCAATCGCAAGCAGTGAATTTTGATCTTAGTCAATTTATACGAGATTTAATTAATACAACTCCTAACATAACTCGGCAGCAAGTAGAACAGAAAGTTGCAGAAAAATTTCCAGATCAGAAATTTGATCCTGGAGTATTTACAACTGCGTATACTAAAGCCCAACTATCAAACCAGACTAGAAAAGCTTTACAGGGTCAACAATTAGAACTAGGTGCTGAGGAAAAGGGAATTAACATTACTGCAGATAGAAAAATTCAGCAGGCTAAATTAGAAAATGAAAAAGAACTATTAGCAATAAGTACTAGCAGACTTCAAGTAATGCTTAACATACTTGACGTTCAAAAATCTATAGTAGGATTTACTACAAGAGAAATGCTTGCTCAGCAAGAAAGCCTTGAACGGGGTATACTTGCTCTGAGTCAAAGGTCAGAGCAAGCTTCACTAGAATTACAAATAAAGCAGCAAGAAGACGCTCTAGAGAAGTTAGATCGTAAAAAAGATCCACGCACATATGCTCTAAATGAAGAACAGCTCAAGTTTTTACGAGAGTCTAAACTGCCTCTAATTGTGGCTAAGCAGGATGCAGAACAAAGGTTAGTTGGTGTAAAAGCAATAAGCAGAGAATTAGACTTTCAAATTGATAAAATAAATAAACAGGCGGAACTAGAAAAAAGTAGAGCAGAACTACAAAATTCTAGAGAAAACAGGCAAGCCAATCAATTTCGTGCAGAAATTACTAATAGACAACAACTATTAGGCATAGACAGTGATATAGCTGCTCTACAAATATATAAACTAGAACTATTAGACTTAGAACGTGAAGAAAGACAAAAAATACTAGCAATTGATGCAGAAATACGAAAAGAAAGAGAGATTGCAGATGAACGAAAAAAAGCAGATCCTACAAAAGCCCAGGATATAGACGCTGAATTTAACAGAACAAAAGAGATAAAAGAGAACCAAAAAAATCAAATAAGAGAAGAAACTGCTGGACGTAGAGACATTGCAGGTTTAACCAAAGATCAACAAATAGAACAAGGCAAATTACTTGAAACTCAAAAACAGATTACACGTCAGGTAGAACTAACTGCGTTTGTTCAAAATAGTTATATAGATATGATAAAAGAGCTAGCTCCACTGCAAGCAGCACAGCTAGCTTATGAACAAAAACTACTTGAAATTAATTCACAAGATTTAGCAAGACGTGAGAAAATTACTGAAAGTGTTGAACAGGCTCAGGCTGTTTTGGAAGCATATAGAAACAGAGTAATTGATTTGTCTGCTGAAGAGCAAGAGCGCTATGAGCTTCAGAAAAAACAAGGACAAGAGCAACTAGCCAGACTTGATAAAGAAGCAGCTCATCAAAAACAGTTAGCACTACTAGAAAAACAAAAATCTGAATTTTTAGATCGTCAACTCAAAGTTCGAGAGCAGATGCAGCATCAGCAGAATTTAGAAAATGCTACGCTAGAAAAAACCCTAGCTACACTTAAATTAACTGAAGCTAGTCAGGTACGTTTGCGAGATTTACAACAACGTCGTAATATTGAATCCGACTATGAGATTAAACGCAAACAATTTTTAGAAGCAGACGAGAAAAATCGCGAAAAATTAGGAACAAGGCTTGCAAATTTACAACAAGCACAAACTAAAGCAGGTGAAACTTTAGATATAGTTGGAGAAGATGGAAGTTCTGCAAAAATATCCAGATCACAAGCAAATTCTGAAGTAGAAAGAATCAAAGGTCTTTTAGCTAAAGATACGACAACTGAGGGATTACGAGCTCTTGATCTAGAGCGAAATAGAAGACTAGGTATATTAAACATAGAAACAGAAAAAAGTAAAATATTAGCCAGTCAAAATGAGCAGCGTGAACAGCTAAATCGCAGCTTAGATTTAGAAACTAGCAAACTAGACGCACTGTTAGCCAAATATCAGTTTAGCGAAACCATGCAGGTTAGACTACGCACTGAAAGTCAAAGACGGCAACTAGAGCAGCGATATTTATCGGAAGATAGGTTAGCTGAGGAGGCCAGAGCTCGAGCAGTAGGTGAATTAGGGGCTGAACAACAACGTATAAACAATAAATATCCAACCGAGTTTGATATTCCAACTGACGAGGATTTAAATACATATATATTTTTAGATAATCAAATAAAAGCAATAAATGCAGCTTTTATAACTACAAGAAAAGAGAACACAGCTCTTCTTGAACAAGAGATAGAAAAATTAACTATACAAGAACAAACACAACTACGACAAGCTAAGTTTAATGAACTACTAGAACGAACAGCTAGTATTGCTGAAGGATTAAAAGGTTCTTTTGGCTCCCTGGGCGATCGACTTGGTGAATTTGTTACCTCTTTGGGAGCTTTTACCAGTACGCAAACAAGAAATGCTGAAACATTAGCACAAAGCCAGGGATTAATTAAACAAGGACTTAAAGAGAGACTAGAAATAGAAAAGGAGCTAGATGTTTTAAGTCGCAAGCCTGGTTCTCCAGAAAACCGAGAGGCAATAATTACAGCACAAACTAAACTAGCCGCTGTTAAAAGTAAAAATAAAAAACTAGCTGAAGAAGATGATAAATTAAGACGTAAATCTTTATCAGAAGAATTGGCTGGTGCTGAAAAATTAGCAGGTAACGCCAAAAAACTATTCAAAGAAAAAACTGCTGCACATAAAGCTTTTCATGCTGTTGAAAAGGTAATACATATAGCTAGACTTGGTATGGCAGCAGTACAGATGGCTATGGATATAAAAGCAGCAGTACTATCAACTAGTACTACAGGTATTCAGGTAGCAAATGATGCTACTAAAGCTAGTAGTGGAGGAGTAACTGCAGTTATTAATGCAGTTAAAGATTTAGGTTTTCCACTTAATTTAATAGCAGGTGCTGCTACAATAGCTTTTATAGCCAGTATATTAGGTAGTGCGTTTGGAGGTAAGAGTAAAGCTCCTTCTACTTTTATACCTACAGCTGAACAAGCTCAAGAAGTACAGGGTACTGCTATGGGCTTTGACTCACAGGGCAATAAAGTACAAGTTAGACGTGGAGTATTCGGTGACACAGATGCTAAAAGTGATAGTATTCGTAAGGGTATAGAAACTATTACTAAAAATAGTGTTATAGGATTAAGTTATAACAATCAAATGTTAGAAACACTACGTAGTATTGACAGAAGCATAGGTTCTGCAGCACGTGGATTATATAGTATCCCTGGATTACGTACAGGTAGTTTATTTGGTACTCAAGAAGGCAAGACTGGAAGCGGTGGCTGGCTATTAGGTAAAAGTAGTACTCAAACAGATATTATTGATAGCGGTATAAAATTAACTGGTTCATTTACACAACTAGCAGATAGTGCTGTTGATTTTATTAAAGTATTTGAAACTGTTAAAGTCACCAGTTCTAGAAGCGGATTTCTAGGTGGATTATTAGATGGAATATTAGGTGGAGGAGGTACTGAGACTAGTACGAGCATACGAGAACGTGAATTAAATTCCAGTGAGTTAGGAATAGCCAGAGATATTCAAAATATCTTTAGCAGCGGCATCAAATTTTTTGAAGATATAGCTGCTAGAGTAGGCATGAGTTCTGGGTCTGTTAGAACAGTTCTGGCTGGGATGGATATTACTCAGCGAACAGCTAGTTTACGTGGTCTAAAAGGCGATGAGCTGCAAAAAGAGTTTGGCACAGTTGTTAGCACTATTTTTGATGATGCAAGTTTAGCACTGTTTGCTAGTTTTAAAGAGTTTGAAAGGTTTGGTGAAACACTAACTGATACAGTTATAAGAGTTGTAGATACTAATGAAAAAATAAACCAACAATTACGTAACCTAGGTCTTACTAATCAGGACGCACTAAAGGAGCTAGACAATAAAGCAACGGAAAAAATAGTTGAAAATTTCGGAGACCTAGAAACTTTTATTAGTAAAACCAATTACTTTTTTGAAAACTTTTTAACAGAAGAGCAGAGGTTAATGCAAACTCGTAAAGCTGTAACAGAGGAGTTTACTAGGCTTGGTATAGCAATGCCAAAAACTCGAGAAGAATTTGCAAACTTAGTACAAACCACTGATGCTGATAGCCCTCTATTTCTTGCTTTGATGAATTTATCTGAGGGGTTTGATCAGGTGCAAATGGCCGCAGATCAAGCAGCAGAACGGGTAACGGATTTTGATAGAAAACTCAAGGATCTAGATCCTACTAGATCATCTCTTGATAAACTACTAGATGATCTAGTATTAGAATTAGGTAGATTTTTTAAAGATCAAAGTCTTGATACTACAAAAGTAATTATGTTTGGCTTAAAGAGTGCAAAAAATATACTTGGCTCCGAGATAAAACAGCTATATAAAACTAGAAAAGATGAAATAAATGCTAGTATAACAGAATTAACTAATATTAAGACTAAACTAACAGAATTGAGAAACACACTTATTGTAGGACCTTTAAGTAATTTAACTCCTGGCCAACAATTTTTAGAATTACAATCGCGCTATAAATCCACACTAGCAGATTTACAAAGCTCTGATAAAACTAAGCAGGCAAAAGCCGCAGAAAAATTTCCTGGACTAGCGCAGGAGTACTTAACTTCTGCTCAAAGTTTATATGCTAGCAGTTCAACGTTTCAAAATATAAGAAATCTAGTTTTAGCAGATCTAGCTGCTGCTACTACACAAATTGATAGTAGTTTAAGTATACAAGAACGGGAATTAAATGCCTTAGAAACTACAATTCCTCAGGCTTTAAAAGATATAGAAACTAATACAGCTAATCTAGATCATATTACAGGTTTAGTAAATATGTACACCGCATTTAATACTGCTATTACTGCTTTACCTAGTGGACTGGCAGCTGCTGTACAGGCGATTAGAGGTGGAGATGTTCAAACAATTATAGATACTGTATTAATTGCGTTAAAACTTAAAGAGCCACCACCTCCTGCTGCAGATACTGGAAATACTGGAAATACTGGAAATACTGGTAGTACCGCAGCTTTACCTGCAGTATCCACTAAAACAGAGGCAGAAATAGCAGATTACTGGAATAATACAGTAGGTAAAATTTTATTACCACACGAGAAAATGAAAGCTTTAGCCTCATATATGTCTACTCATAATATAAGTCATAGTCAAATTGCTAAAGTTTTTGGTATACCAGAATCTATGGTTACTAGTTATTTAGATTTACAAGACAATTTAGAGATTGGAAGAAGATTGCTAGAAGAAGTATCAGATCTAAGCACAGAAAATGATAATTTTACTAGAAATATGTTAAAAACTCTAGGAGATATAAACGACCAATATGTAACACGATACTTAAACGATTATGATCGATATATAGATAGATGGCCTGAGCTATTTAATGATACATATTATCAAAATCAATTAGAGCAAAGATATCCTAATGTAGTTCCTATGGCTAAAGGAGGTTTAACTAGTCCAGGCCTGACCCTAGTAGGAGAAGAAGGACCAGAATTAGTAGACTTTAAAACTCCGGGCAGAGTCTATACAGCTAATCAAACCAAAGACTTATTAGACTATCCAGAATCTTTACAATATAATTTACAGTATAATTTAAACAAAAATATGTTAGATAAATTAGATAAACTATTAGAAGCAGTAAATAATGGAGCTATAGTTAATGTAGCTGCAACAAAACAAAATACAGAGGAAATAGTTGAAGCTATAGTAGACAGTAATAATAAAGCTATTCAAGCTAATAAATTACAACAAAAAATTATTATTAAGTAAGGTTAATTATGAAAATTATTTACTATAATTTAATAGATATACCTACTACTACAGTAACTGCAAGCAGTACTGCAGCTGGTTTTAGTGCTGATAATTTAAAAAATAATATTAAAACCAGAGTACACAGAAGTGGTGGATCTAGCGTAACATATACTGTAACATTTGCCACAGCTCAAACACTAGACTGCATAGCTCTGCCTGCTACTAATTTACTTAATGGAGCTACAATTACTACTAGTATACCTGGCTTAATAGGACCTTATCAAGCTTGGTATACTAGGTGTATCGTGACTGGGAAAC
>OGWJ01000127.1_pt1 | contig 11417 bp, 16 predicted proteins | sample 1575991 | NCBI WGS metagenome assembly OGWJ01 (sample SAMN07581533, study PRJEB24739) | freshwater metagenome | place: Singapore | collected 2015-01 | reverse complement strand
GAACCTAACTGCTCAAGCACTGGACTTGTCATTGTTTCATCCTTTCAATATCAAGGTTTACTTTATCTCTTTGACCTACAAGAAATAAATATCTAGCAACTGTTTTGATTTTTTTTTCTTGCATATTGTTAGCAAGTGTGTCAGATATAGTTCTGACATTGTAAATTAAATCTTCTAATGTTTTAGCACCCATTGAGTCTGCATGTTTGATAATTGTATCTAAATCTGAATTATATTTGCCAATTTCAGAAGGCATAATGCCAAACATTTCAGCAACTTTTGCAAGTTTTGTATCGTGAGGAATAATTAAAATCTCCGGAGCTTTTGGCTCGGTAGTATTTGGAGTTACATTTGTATCAACTGGAGATTCAAGTTGCTGTTTTTTAAGACTTTCTGCACCTAACATGATTTAATCAATACAATTTTAGCCAAGGTAATTCAAGACAGGCGATACTTTGCCATTTTTCATTTTATTGATTATTTCGAAATGATATTTATCGGCATATATTTGGTTTTTCTTAAGTGGATTTTCCCACCAGTCGTCATGCCTCATTGCAAAACATTCATTTGATTGATCAATATATGTAGGATGACCTAACATTAATGCTCTTTCAGCAATGTTTGTGTTGTCGTAACCAAACCCATGTTTATCGTATTCTTCATCCATACCACCTATTTCTAAAATTATATCTCTTGGAATACACGCCCAGTTTGCTTCCCATTCAATAGGTTGTCCAGATCTTAAATCGTAACCTCTAAATCTAGGATCAGTCCATATTTGTCTTTCTGGTTTTTTAGTCCATTCCTTTTCAAAAATAGTAATTAGTCCTTCTGGATTTTTGATTTTATCTTTTCCGGGATACTCGTATTGATGTCCAACTCCTGAGATAAGTGCGTTACCTCTAAAATAGTCATTCATTGCATAAAACTTTGAGAAACCTTCTGGTGGAATATAGATAAAGTCTTGTAGTGCGACAATTAGTTCTCCTTCACACGCTCTAAATGCCTGATTCCAGCACCTTGCAAGAAGATGGACATAACCCTCATCACGCTTGAAATCTGGCTCTGGTAAATGTTTTAATCGGTGGTTTTTGAAATATTCGGCTACCTCGTCTTTTCTTTTGTCATATAGTGCGTCAACAATAATTAGTTCGTAATCATAAAAGGTTTGTCTGTTTAGATTTGCTTTCAGTATATCCATACCACCATATTTATTTGTGATATAAACCACACTAATAGCTCTCATGACCAAATCTCTTTATAAATCTCTGCATTTTTTCTCTTTTTAAGTTCTTTATCTGGGTCTGCATCTATAGTTCTACCACCACTTGGTTTTGAAAATTGCACAGTTACAACGCTCCTAAACTTGTAACCTATCTTTTCAATTCTGTTGCGTAAATCATCATCTTCATAATTCGAACCTTCGTTGTATCTCATATCATATAACCCAACTTGTTCGTAAACATTTCTAGGCATACAAAACACTGATCCCCAAAAGTTTTGTGTTTGAAAGTTAAGAACTGGAGATGACACTGTGTTTTCAATACATAAATCTTTCAAATCACCTTTATCTAAAACGCAGTTATCACCTACAAACAAAATGTAGTCACCGGTTGCAAGTCTGGCAACTCTATTCCAAGAATCAGCAAAACCTAACGGAGTTTTGAAATCAGTGACAAGTGCAAGTAATTCGTCATGACCGGATAAAGAAGAAATACATTTATGTAATATACTTGGTTTCTCATTATCTATCCAAAGGGAACTGATAACGACACTAAGCTTCATTTTTAATTCTTTCTTTAATTTCGGTGCTAGATATTGAAAAATGTCTTGGAACAAATACCAGTGATATTTCCATTTCTTCTAGGTATTTTGTTGTAAGTCCTGTTTGTTTTAAGTAGTCTTTGTTAAGCCAATCAGACCCAACAACAATGTAATCAGGGCAAACCTTATCAACTAAAACTGTCATATCTTCGCACCCAGTGTTTTCAAGCACTTCGTAAACTGACTGTTGTGCGTATAACATAGATTCTCTTTCGAAGTATTTCATTACAGGTTTTTTACCTTTGTATCTTTCAATGAACTCATCTGTATTTAACCCAACAATAACTTGTCCTAATTTTGCACACTCTTCTAACAAATAAAGATGCCCAATATGAAAAATATCGAAACTTCCGACAGTCAAAACTATAGGCATGACACTATTCCTCCTGCTAGATCCCGGGCATATTGATATTCATCAAGCACCGGAGAATCAACTAACTCTTTCAACTTTGGGTTATCAAGTTCTATCTCAACAGGAATACCACAGGCTTTGGCTTCCCAGACCGCTCTTTCACCACCACCAAAAATATCAGCTGGGATATAAACAGTTCGTGACGAGTGATAAAGACGAGATAACATTTCAGATTTAATCTGTGGCATAACTCCAACACCTGAAGCAATTAAATTATTAGCAATCCCAATGCTTTCTAGTTTGTTTTCTCTTTGAAACTCACCTATGACCAGTCTTATACCCTTTTTATATGCTAATTTTTCATGTCTTTTCCATAATGCTAATGCTCCAACTGATAGATAATCAATTGCCTTGTATCTGTGAAGTGTTATGTCTGATTCGTTAAATATTTCTGAATTAATTCCAAATGCTTGGTAACAGTTACCTTTTAGATTTAAGAAATCCCGAACCCACCTTGTTTCGTAAAACATAACATCATATTTTGAGTCTTCTTGAGACTTTACATTACCTCCAATACATAAACCTTTTTTATTAGGTAACATTTGGAGTAGTCGGTCAACACTTGAACCAAAAGCACCATGACCTAATATAAAATCATATTGTGTAAAGTCCGGAACTTGATCTGAAACATTGTATCTATCAAATCCTAGAATATCGATAGCACGGTATAGTCCGTCATGAACTTTAATTTTGTAATTTGAAACAAATAAAATCTTGTATTTTTTGGCAATAGGAATCTTCATATAATACTTTGAATTATACCTGCAATTTTTTCAACTGTAAAATTAGGTAAAATGTAATCATTCCTAAAATCATAATTTTGTTTTAGTGCTTTTACTTGTGTATTAATAAAGTTTTTCTCATCTTTTTTGGCGTGTAAAACTACAGGTATTTCTGACGCCTTAGTGTCACTCAATGCAACAACCGGCACATTACAAGCAAGTGCAGATAAAGCTAATTCAAATGAATCAAAGTCCTCAAGAAGCGATACAACTTTAGACTGGTTAAATATCATGTTTAGCAAATCATGCCGTTTAAGGGGCAGTTTTAGACCTCTGGACACATTTGTAGCAATGCTTCCGTATAACCTAACATTGTCAAAGAAATCATAGTTTTTATCACTTATCTCTTGCGGGAAAAATGCGGGAAAATGTTTATCAATATTTATGAAATTATAACTTTCAGTATCGACAACAGGCTGACATACTGAGGTTTTGTAATGTTTTCTGTCTGATTCTGTTTCTGTAATGACTAAATCAAATAAATTGTAGTCTTGCTTTCTATGTTCTAAACCTTTATGAATAAATATTTTCTTTTTTGCTTTGCCGAATAAGTTTTCAAAGTTAAAATTAGAAGCACCAATAATTATTAGGATATCTGGTTCTGCAAATCTTGTTACACCATAGGTTAATGTCTTGTAGTCGCTTTTGAGCCATATTGTATTGCCGTCATCTTTTTCAATGGCTGAATTGGTATCAGTTAATGCGAAAAAGGAGAACTCGTAGTTTCTTTTGAAATATTTAGGTAGTTTAGTAGCCCAGTTTGGTGTGAAATAATATTCTGGGTTTCTTGTGTCAGTCCAAACTATTGATATTTTAGTGTTGTTCATTTGGGTATCCTTTGCAAATATCGTAAATAACATTTACAGTTACAGCGTTACCTAAACATTTATATCTTTGTGTTGATGAAACTCCTTCTGAGTGTTGGTCAGGAAAACCTTGTAGTCTTTCGCATTCAATTTCAGTTAATCTTCTAATTCTGTAACCCTCAGTTAAAGTGTATTGTTGCATTCCTGTATCTAATGTTTGAGCGATATCACTTACCCTCCCTCTTCTTGTTTTGCTGTTTGGAACTGCAAGGTTAATTGCTTGTCCTACAGTTGCTTCTGCATATCCTTTTTTTGTGGCTTCCGGTATTTTAACCATATCAGGGTTTACAGTAGGGATTGCTATTTTAGGTTGTCTGTTACCACCTTGCATTGTTCTTAATGCTGGGGCTAAGCCATCTGTTCCGTAAAATCTATTATTTGAATGCTTTGGATTATTTATTTGGATAATATCTTTGTTGTTTGAGAATCTGATAGGTAATACCTCTGGTCTGGATTCTCCTCTAATATATCCACTAATAAAGATTCTTTCCCTGTTTTGTGGCACTCCATGATTCTTGCTATTAAGTATTTGCCATTCACACTCATACCCCAGTTCATTGATAGTGGCAAGTATGGTTTGGAAAGTTTTTCCTGAGTCATGATTAAGTAAACCTTTAACATTTTCAAGTAAAAAATATCTGGGTCTTTTGTCTTTGATAATCCTAGCAATTTCAAAAAAGAGAGTTCCTCTTGTATCTTCAAATCCTTTTCTTTTTCCAGCGATTGAGAATGCTTGGCAAGGGAAACCTCCAACAAGGAGGTCAAAGTCTGGGATGTCTGAAGTTTCAACCAATCTAATATCTCTGGCGTCAATTTCTCTATTAAATCTATTTCTGTATATTTGTGTTGCATATTTATCCCATTCATTCGCCCAAACACACTCATGACCAAGTCTGTCTAATGCTAAATCGAAACCTCCAATACCTGCAAATAAACTAATGTATTTCATCTTCTATATTATTATAGAAATAATACGCAGAGTTGCCAAATGTTCTATCTATATCCTCACTTGTTAGTTGTTCTTTGAATACTTTTAGTCTTGGAACATTATCTTTATCATAAGGCACAATAAAGTCAGGGTTGTGCCATCTAAGAAGGTTATTAGGTTGAACGCAGAAGTTTCCGTCATCAAGCACTATGAATTGATAACATTTTGAGTCTTGGTCATTGGAGTAACCTACATTTAATTCGTTAAGATCTCCCTCGTAATCGTCAATGGTGAATAAATAATGTCCGGATCTCCAAACTTTATCCCGGCAACTTACATCAACTCGCTTGTTTTGTAGAAATGCGAAAGTTGTAACTGCTATGTTGTTTGCCTGACAATCCCAAGTTTGTAGTAGTGATAGTCTTTTTTCTTCTGAGTCTGACAACTCGTCATAGTTTTCTCCGTGATAAAAGGCACTAATTGGCATATTCCAAAACATTGCACCAATTTCTGACAAGAAATGAAAGTGCAGTGGTCTATTTAGCATTGATTTCACGCCAAAGATATATCCTGACAAATCTGAGTCGTGTCCGGTATATTTATTTCTGATATTGCATTGTATGTAAGGTGTGTTTGCGTTTAGTTGTGCCATTAGAATAACTTGCTCCACTCAACTGATACATTATCCCAATAGTATTTTTCTATTCCTGCCATACCCTTTTGTTTTTCTTCTTCAAGTCTTTTTTCATCTTTAGCAAGACTTACCAATTCTTTGAAAAATAACTCTTTAGTTTCTGCTTCGTAAATATCACCTTCAAGTTTTATACCTGAGAAAACAGTATCGGATAATGCTGCTAAATTGATAGTTACTGGAACACATCCAACTCTTTGACAATTTAATGCTGTAATACAATTTGTTTCAGAAAAATGCGTAGGGTAAGCCCAAATGTCACACATTCTAGTTATCTCATCAACTTTTTCTTTAGATACTCTTCCGTAATCGGTAATGCCGTCTTGTTTGAGTAATGTTTGCATTTCGTTATACCAATTCATCATATAAGGGTTATTTGCGTAACCTTTGAGGAATAATTCAAAACCATAACAATTATGTAATTCACATCCTGGTAATTCTTGTCTAATTTGAGGCCACATTTTCAGTAAATGTTCTAAACCTCTATCTGGACTTGAACCATAGAAAAGTTTAATTACTTTATTTTCCATTTCTTTTACTTATCCTCTCAATTTCAGCACTTAAAATCTCAATTACTTTTGTTTTATCTTCTTCAGATAACTCTGCAATTTGTTGTTTTGTTAGTTTTAATACTTCTTCTAGTGTCATAATCTTGTAACTCCATTAGAAATAACTACTGCTTTATCATTTGGGATCATAGGCACATTATTCCTATGCCATGATGACTTGAAAAATACTTTTGATACCCTATCAATTCGTGGTTTTGTCCAATTCATTGGGTTTTCAATGTCGTGAGCGTCATAAAATATATTTTTAGCCTTTATATCAAGGTCTAGTAAATGTGGTGACCTCCAAAAGATAATAGTTGAGAACTCATCTTTCCAGTTGATCATGTAATAAGGCGTGTATAATACCCCATTTATAATCTTAGTTGACGGAGTATCGCAATAAACTGTAACTCCGTAACCTTGACGCGCCCACTCTTCAGATAAATAGATAACAGCTGACTCACTTCCACCAATACCTTTGGCTAAACTATCGCCATTCCATAATTCAAAATGTTTCTGACCAAATGAAGCATAGTAGCAGATTTCATTATCTTGCCACTTCTTGCCGGGTAATAGTTGGGATAATTGCATCAAAAATCCTTCTTCCCTAAACTCAATTGGAGCATTATCTAGTAATAAATAAAGTGCCTTATAGTTATTAGTTTTATTATAAAAGGTTGCCAAGTTAACAAATGCTCGAGCCACAAGTTCTTTGTTCTCGTAATATATAACATCGTTAAGTAGTCCGTCAGGTTGTATTTTATGTCTTTCTGATGCCCATTTTTTTGCTTCAGCAAGGTTACCAGATCTAAATGCGACCATATACCTTAAAGTTAGATATAAGAGTTTTATTTCAAAAGGATTACCAATTGTTGCTTGAGATTTATATTCTCCTAAAACTTTTTCAACAACATCTAAATAAAATACTGCAAGTTCTACTTCGTTTTTATGAAATAACACATCAGCTAGTCGCAAGTATGGGTTGTGATGTCTAGGATAAGTTGCAATAGCGTTTAGATAATGCTTTTTTGCCTCGTCTAACTGCATATTTTTATGAGCGATTAACCCTTTATACTCATAAGCATTTGCCTTTTCAGCATCCCAGCCGGATACTGCTATGTAATCATCAAGAAGTTTATCAGCAAGTTTTAATTTCTCAGGCGTATTTATATCAAAGTATGTCTTTGCTAGGTAAAACACAGTTCTTGGATCTTTGTAGTTTTCTTCTTCTGCTTGTATTTCAAGTATTCTTACATTTCTTTGTAACGCAAGATGAGCCTTAGATAAATCTGCTGTATGAACCCAGACAATGTTTTGATTAACTGTTGGATCATAACTATATTGGACAATTTTAGGGTTTGGTTCGTTAGGAACACAGACTTCGTGTAATCTTGAAACCCATTTGTATTTACCAGGTTTTATAAATCTTTCTCTTTCGTGATTGATAAGTATTTGCTCGACTTGTCCATTACCATTGAACTTATTGGCATACCAATAGGTGCAAAATATCATATCTACTTGCATCTCTTTGGCTCTTTGTATCATGTTTCTTACCTCAACTCCTCCGGCAAACAAATCATCAGTATCGGCCCAAGAGATATAATCGTATTCTTTATCAATTAACGACCAAGATAAGTTTCTAGCTTCTGCAAAGTTTGAAAAGAAATACTTACCATTTTCATCCAATGAATAAACCTTCGGATTTGATTCAGGAGAAATAGATTTAGATACACCTTTGTATTTTTTAACTAATTTGTGAATTTCATCATGTTCGCCAGATGTGCCTGTTACTAAAACATACAACCCGTCAAAATATGGCATAAATGATTCTAGAGACTTAGCGAATAGTTCTTTTTCTGAGTTATCTTTAACAATGTAGGTTAGTGCTACTGTTGCCATTAGTTATATTTTATCAGTAACTGCAAATATTGGTAATCTTTTAGCAAGTTCCTTGATAAATCTCCTGTCAAAATGACTGTCTTGATCATAAAATACTGCAACTATAAACCTATAAAAGTATTCCGGAAGTTCCAATTGATGTTGCAGCATTGCAGATCCCTGTTTAACAATTGCATCATCTCTTATCAAATGGCTTTTTAGTTTTGTCATGGAGTCTGCGAAAAACTTGTATTCTTCCGGATACTCGTCACGCCAAAAGTTGTATAAATCTAAAACTATTATCCAATCGTTATCAGTTTGCACCCATGTATTGCACTGGAGTCTTTTATGTTTATCAATTATATGGTCAACTCGTTGAACTTTGTGTCTTGGAACTTCAATATATGAAAAATCTAGATTCATAAATAATAGGTTTGTGAGCGTGGATATTTGCAAAGCCTATTCCCACAAACCCATTATACACGAAAAGAGGTGTGGTTATATTATAACAAGAAAAACCAGCCTGTAAGAGCTGGTTTATCTTGAGTATTTTGGCGGAAAGGTTTCCAGTCCATATTCTAACAAAAAAGACCACCCTTTTACAGGTGGTCTTTCTTGATGAAGATAACTGCCCACAGAAAAACCACCCTTTCGGGTGGTCTTTCCGATGTTTTTATCTGTATCAGATTATATCAGATTTAGCCGTTTTGGTTAAATCCAGTTGCTTTTACAGAAGCTCTTTGAGCGTAAGACTCAAGAGTAAACTCAGTGATGTATTGACCCTTGTCATAGTCACCACCTTTTGCTAACTCTTGGAACTGTGGTTCTCTTCCTTCTAAGAAAGCCATCTTGTATGTGTCCATTCTTAAGGCATACAATGTGGTTGAACCAGCAGTATTTCTTACATCTTTGTGTGGAACAATTCTTACAATTCCAAGATTAGATTCAAACACAGCAATGTTTCTGTAAAGTCTATCAGTTTCATTGACATAGTTTGTAATGTTGGTTGTAAATGTTGAGATTTTTCTCTTTAGTCCCATTGGGCAAAGAATTGTATCTGCAACATACTCTTGTCCTACTTCGTTCCAAGAAAGTTGTAATAAGTCTTCTAATCTATCAACAGATAGAGAAGTTCCCGAAGATAATGCAGTAGCATTGGTTGAAATGACAGAGTCAATTCCAGCCATTTGTCTTGCAACTCCGGATGCTCCTGATGCTTTAGTTCCATTTACCAAAGAGTATTCCATTTTTGCAGAAAGTCTTTTTAGAGCTTTCTCTTTTTGGAATGCTAGTGGGTCGATGTTTGTTGCGACAGTTACGGCTCTTTCAGTTCCTGAAACAGTTACAACTTCAGAAATAATTGCAGTTATATTGTCAGATTTTGTTGGAGCTGTTAAGTCAACAACAGTAGCTTCAGCACCTTCTATTGTGTTGGTTACAGATGTAGGTCTTGTTTGGTTATAAACAGGCCATTGGTGAAGTGTATTTCTTGCAACAGAAGTTCCAAGATTTTCAACAAGGTAGTTTCCTCCCAAAGGAGATACATCTTTTAAGATAGATAACAAAGACTCTCTTCTTGATTGATCGTCATAAGTTATAAGTCCGATTGGCATAATATATTCACCTTCTTTCTAATTGCCCTATATTCCAATGGCTTTAAGTCTTTCCCTGATAGCATTTGAGTCACCTTGACGAGTTCTCGTTCTTAGTTCATCTAATGTTGCACCATCGTTTCTAACTCTTGAAGAGGAAGAAACAGGTGAATTGTGGTTGATGCTTTCTCGAGATTTTTTATACTCTTCAACAGCCACTTTTGAGTTATCAGGACTTGTATTCATTGGTTTATAGAAACCAGATACTTCGTCAGCAATTTTACTTAGAGGAATATTTTTCCCTTCATAAAACTTCTGGCGTAATACTCTATCTTTGACTAACTCAAAAAATTGAGGATCAAAGTTAGAGTTTTGAGGGTCTAAATAAGGATGCTTAGCGTGAGCCTCCCTTACCTCGACTTCCTCCCTCGCTTGTTCGGCAAGGCGTCTTGCCTCAAGAGCAGATACTTTCGCAGCTTTTAGGTCAGCGTTAAGTTTTTTGATGTCAACATTTCCGTCTTCATCAACATACTCATCGTCGGACATAGCAGGTGTATCGTTATTACCCTTGAATGTGTCATAAACTGAACCATAAGCGTTAGGTTCAGAGTTCTTGTTTTGCAATTGCTTGAGTTGCTCTTTCAACTCTTTGTTACTTTGGAGTAGTTTTTGAAACTGCTCCTTTGTTCGGTCTTGGGAATTATCAGGTAATGAATATTCCTCGCTTTCCGGGTTTTGTTGTTCAACAGGTGGCAATTCTGATAAGGTTTCTAAACCATTAACCTCTGGATCTTGTCCATTAGTGCCATTATTTGGATTTTGATTATCCATATTTCTACCTTTCTATGCTCTAATTTTGTGGGGGAGCATCACCCTATAGAAACTAATCAAGAAATATAAAATGTTTATTGAATTGTCAAATGATTATCTTTTTGTCATGCCGTAAAGTAGGCAAAGGTAAGCGATAGCGTCAATAATTCTGCTATCAAGTGATTCAGGCATCTCTGGGTTATCTGGATTTACAGGATTATTCTTTATTGCATTTTGAATAGAAGTTATATGTTTTGTGAAATACACAGTCCAGATTTGGTATTCTGTGAGTCCTAATTGCTTTCCTAAAGAGGTGAAGTTAGAAAATACATCTTCAGTTACTTGGTATTCTCCACCCTTTTTATCAAGAATGTTGAAAACTTCTTTGTATAGATAATTAAAATGTTTGTTAAATTCGTCTTTTTGCATATAGTGTGAGGGGGCGTTTTATCGCCCCCTGTTTCTTCTCTCCTTCTTACGCCTTCTGCGACTACTGAATGTATTGTCAACTCTAGGAATCTTCCCATGTCGCAATTTATGACAAGTAGAACACAAGACACGCAAGTTGCTTGGGTCGTCAGTGCCTCCTCTGCTCCTTTCAAGAATGTGATCAATCTCAAGAATGATGTCTGAGGACTTGCCACCTAGACCACAAAACTGACAAAGGAAGTTATCTCTTTCGAGGATACTCCTTCTGAGTTCCTTCCAGGTTTCTCGCATGTCAGACCTCCCTTCAGGTGAATGGGATGTCATCCTCAGACGCTTCTTCCGCCTCTGCATACACGAGTTGCCAACCAGCCTTGTAGTAGCTCATCGAATACAGAGAGGCCATAAACATGTAATCCTTCTTGCCGTCAATGATGTATCGCTTGAGCAATTTCTCACCCTCACGATTCACCATGTGAAGAGTCAAGATGATCACTGTTCTCATCCTACTGCTCCTTGTAGAGAGGAAATAGCCGTGCATGAAGAACTGATAGTTGCTAAGCCTCAGCTCCACAATGCGATAGCCTTCCTTGATCAAGAAAAGATCGGAAGAGCGTCGTGTAGGGAAAGAGTGTCTTCGCCTGTGTAGATCTCGGTGGT
>OGWJ01000126.1_pt1 | contig 11424 bp, 47 predicted proteins | sample 1575991 | NCBI WGS metagenome assembly OGWJ01 (sample SAMN07581533, study PRJEB24739) | freshwater metagenome | place: Singapore | collected 2015-01 | reverse complement strand
CCCTACACGCCGCTCTTCCGATCTGTTTCCCAGTCACGATAGAGCTATGAATTGCGGTTGGGTTTATCTCGCTAAGGATCATGCTATCATTCAGGATCGTCCATTGATGATCAAGTTTGATGATCGTAATCGTTTGCATTGCGAGACTGGTCCTGCTATTCAGTATGCTGATGGTTTTGAAGTACACTCTTGGCATGGTGTTACCGTTCCTGGTAAGTGGATCAAGAAGGATCTGACTGCTGCTGAAGCTCTCAAGGTTAGCAATACAGAACAGCGTAGGGCTGCTTGCGAGATTCTTGGTTGGGCAAACATTCTCAAGGAGTTGAACTCTGTTGTCATTGATCAAGACGAAGATCCTATGATTGGCACCTTGGTTGAAGTTGATATCCCTGAGATTGGTAAAGAGAAGTTTCTCAAGGTACTTTGTGGGACAGGAAGAGAATTTGCAATTCCGGTGCCGCCTGATATGAAAACTGCTCTACAATCCAATGCGTGGACATTCGGGTTGAAGAGCCCTGAAGATCTACGAGATCTAGAAATTCGTACTTGAGGAAAGGGGGCGAAAGCCCCCTTTTTTGTTGTATATAACAAGAGAAGAGGTTGAATGAATGATACGATACAGATACTACGATTCAGATGGTGTGGCTAACATTACCCGAGACGAGATTATTGAGCATTATTGGCACATCTGGAAACAGAATATGGTCAAAAAGTATGGCGAGAATGATGCCAATATTACAGAGGACAATTGTGTCCGCGACTGGTGTGTGATGCACGCTGCATGGATAGTTGACGACCATCAGACAGAGAGATAATGCTTGCTTTAGTTTGTGGCTAAAGCTATAATGTATTTTCTCGATGCTGATGGAGATAATGATGTCTGGCGGACACTTTGATTATGATCAGAATAGAATCTCAAATATTGTTGTTCACATAGAGGATCTTATTTATAATGATTCGGGTTCTTATAAGCCTGAGACTATTGAGAGGTTCAAGCAGGCTGTTATAGCATTGAAAATTGCATATGTGTTTGCACAAAGAATTGATTGGTTGGTTTCGGGTGATGATGGTGAGGAAGATTTTCACAAGAGATTGTTGAAAGATCTCAATGAAATCAATTTTTCTCAATTCGAGGAACAATTATGATCAATGATCAAGTCAAAAATCAAATCAGGGGTCAAGTCATAGATCAAGTCATAGATCAAGTCATAGATCAAGTCATAGATCAAGTCATCGATCAAGTCGATGATCAAGTCTGGTATCAAGTCAGGGATCAAGTCACGTATCAAGTCAGGGATCAAGTCACGTATCAATTTGAGGAACAATTATGATCAATGATCAAGTCAAAAATCAAATCAGGGATCAAGTTTTTTATCAAGTCATGGATCAAGTCATCGCCCAAGTCAAAGGTCAAGTCTGGTATCAAGTCAGGGATCAAGTTTTTTATGAAGTCATGGATCAAGTCACGTATCAAGTCAGGGATCAAGTCACGTATCGATTTGAGGAACAATCATGATCAATGATCAAGTCAAAAATCAAATCAGGGATCAAGTTTTTTATCAAGTCATACTTTCTGTTCAAGTCGTCGATCAAGTCTATAATCAAGTCTATAATCAAGTCAGAAATCAAATGTGGAATCGATTCAAGGAGTTACCTAATGACTAACAATGTTCATCAAGTCATGATCAACGATCAAGTAAGCCCTCAAGTCATCAATCAAGTCAGGGGTCAAGTCTATCGTCAAGTCTATAATTTAGTCTATGTTCCAATTTCGATTCAAGTCTGGGATCAAGTCTATAATCAAGTCAGAATTCATGTCTGGAATCGATTCAAGGAGTTACCTAATGACTAACAATGTTCATCAAGTCATGATCAACGATCAAGTAAGCCCTCAAGTCATCAATCAAGTCTATGATCAAGTAAGACTTCAAGTCAGGGGTCAAGTCTATCGTCAAGTCATCAATCAAGTCTCCGATCAAGTCTATGATCAAGTCTATGATCAAGTCATAGATCAAGTCAGGCGTCAAGTCTGGCATCAGGCCCGGGATCAGGTTTTGGATCAATTTGAGGAACAATTATGATCAATGATCGAGTCAAAAATCAAATCAGGGATCAAGTTTTGTATCAAGTCATAGATCAAGTCAACATTCAGGTCTTTGATCAAGTCATTGTTCAAGTTAGGGATCAAGTTTGGAATCAAGCCTGGATTCAATTCAGGAATCAATTTGAGAAACAATCATGATCAATGATCAAGTCAGAAATCGAATCAGGAATCAAGTTTTTTATCATCTTTCTGTTCAAGCCAGAGGTCAAGTCGTCGATCAAGTCATAGATCAAGTCGTCGATCAAGTCTATAATCAAGTCTATAATCAAGTCATAGATCAAGTCACGTATCAATTTGAGGAACAATTATGATCAATGATCAAGTTAAAAATCAAATCAGGGATCAAGTTTTGTATCAAGTCAGAAATCATGTCTGGGATCAGGCCTGGGATCAATTTTGGAACCAAATTTTGATTCGAGTCCATGATCAAGTTTGGACTCAAGTCAGGCGTCAAGTCAGTAATCAAATTGAGGAGTTACCTAATGCCCAGCATTCATGATGAAGTAAAAGAACAAGTCATAGATCGAGTCTTTGATCGAGTCTATGATCAAGTCATAAATCAAGTCTGGTATAAAGTTATGTATCAAGTCAAGCGTCAATTCAGATATCAAGCCTCTGTTCAAGTCAGGAATCAAGTCAGGAATCAATTCAAGGAGCAACCATGAAACCTATCTATAATCAATTCTGGAATGAATCCTATCATAAAGAATGCAATTTTGACAAAAATACCGTATCGAGATCAAGTATCACCTGATGCCCGAAATGTAGTCTATATTCAATTCTATCCACAATCATAAGGTATTCTAAAAATGAAAATATTGGTCGCAGTACATACCTTTAGTAACTTTGGTGGTATCATCAATCATTGTGAACAGCTAATCGCTGGTCTAAAAGAACTCGGGCATGATGTTACCTTTGCCTATCTAAAAGGTGCTAAAACCGTTCGCCAGGTTGAACAACCATCCACTATGAAAGATGGTTGGGAAATAGGCCCTGGTTCTGGATACCCCATTCACCAAGGTGATGGTTGGATCGCACCCTATTATTCCTATAAAGTGAAAGACTCAATCAATGATTTCGTCTCCACAGCCAATAAACATGATATAGTCATCTGGCAATCAATCTTCGGTTTTAAAAATAAAGATACCGAAAAATATACCGATTGGTTGCCTATGATTGAAAATGTTACCGCAAAACAAATCGTCATCATTCATGATGCTAATCTAAAAAAACTCTATCCCTGGATCGTTCGGTTTGAAAAACATTTCACTGGTCTCGCCTGTGTGCATCCTTCTGCCTATGACTCTGCGGATTTCATGTCAACACCTCGTGCCCTAATCCTAAATCCACAGGATACAAATAATCTGCCACCAACACCCTCATATTCGACAAGACAAAATAAAGTGCTGTCTATACAAACCTTCAAACGTTGGAAACGTGTGGATGATCTGATTCGTGCTGTTCCCCACATGCCTAATGTATACACCATTGTCGGTGGATATGGTATCGAAGCAGCATATATGATGTCAAAAGATAAATGTAAACCAGAATACTATTGTACCCATGAATATGATCCCAATGCAAATAATGATATGCTGAATAAACGTATATGGGAAAATGCTGAAAACTCTGGAAACTTTCAATACCTTGGATTCATCTCTGGTCAAAAACGTGACCAAATACTCGCCGAATCTAAATTTCTCGTTGATCCTTCGTGGAGTAATAACTTCGGTGAACACTTCAATCGTGTCGTTGTTGATGCCATGCGTACAGGTACCGTGCCCATCGCTGTCAATTATGGTGTCTCTAATAATGATGATGGTGTTGGTACTCTTCTGAAACCTAATGAAAACTATTGCATGCTAAAAAAATCCTATACACCAAAACAATATGCAAATAAAATATCGCAATATTGTGACATGACTGAATCGCAATATATGCGTATTGTACAAAATAACTATGATCTTGTTCGACAGTTTGATCGTAAATTGATCGCACAACAATATATCGATCTTGCCGATCAAAAACCTACCGGGTATAAAAATGAACTGAAAACTAAAACAAACTATGATCAAACCATTAACGCCAATGCACATAAAATGTATGAAGAACATTTTGTCAATATTGAATCGCAAAACCTAAATTCGTTCTTTCAATGAATGAAAAATGTTCGCGTATCGTGAAACCTATTAATAAGCAAGTCAAAAATCAAGTCATTGATCAAGTCTGGACTCAAGTCGTTGATCAAGTCTGGACTCAAGTCAGGGGTCAAGTCAAGTATCAAGTTAGGGATCAAGTCTGCAATCGAGTCTGGGGTCAAATCAGTTCTCCAGTCTCCGATCAAGTCTGCTATAAAGTTTTATACCAATTTGAGGAACAATCATGACCGTGATCAATAATCAAGTTTATGTTCAAGTCATAGATCGAGTTATGTATCAAGTCAGAAATCATGTCATCGATCAAGTCTTTCACCAAGTTCTAGATCAAGTCAGGGATCAAGTCAGGGATCAAGTCATAAATCAAGTCATAGATCAAGTCGATGATCAAGTTTTTTATCAAGTCTGGGATCAATTTGAGGAACAATCATGACCGTGATCGATAATCAAGTTTATGTTCAATTCAGAAATCATGTCTGGGAACAAGTCAAAAATCAAGTCAGATATCAAGTTAGGGATCAAGTCAGATATCAAGTTAGGGATCAAGTTAGGGATCAAGTCTGGGATCAAGTTTTTTATCAAGTCAGGGATCAATTTGAGAAACAATCATGACAATCATCAATAATCAAGTCTATAATCAAGTTAGGGATCAAGTCTATGATCAAGTCTGGTATCAAGTTAGGGATCAAGTCTATGATCAAGTAAGCCATCAAGTCTATTATCAAGTCAAAGATCAAGTCTGGGTTCAAGTCAGAGATCAAGTCTGGTATCAAGTTAGGGATCAAGTCGATGATCAATTTTTTTATCAAGTTTGGAATCAATTTGAGAAACAATCATGATCGATGATCAAGTTAGGGATCAAGTCGTTGATCAAGTCTTTCACCAAGTTCTAGATCAAGTCAGAGATCAAGCCAGGGATCAAGTCAGGGATCAAGTCATAGATCAAGTCATAGATCAAGTCATCGATCAAGTCGATGATCAAGTTTTTTATCAAGTCAGGGATCAATTTGAGGAACAATCATGATCAATGATCAAGTTACACCTCAAGTCATCGATCAAGTCATAAATCAAGTCTGTTATCAAGTCAGATATGACCTTAGGAATCAAGTCATAGATCAAGTCTACCATCAAGTCAGGCGTCAAGTCATTGATCAAGTTAGGGGTCAAGTTAGGGATCAATTCTTAGATAAAGTCACGTATCAATTTGAGGAACAATCATGATCAATGATCAAGTTACACCTCAAGTCATCGATCAAGTCTTTCACCAAGTTATAGATCAAGTCAGGGATCAAGTCAGGGATCAAGTCAGGGATCAAGTCAGGGATCAAGTCATAGATCAAGTCAGAGATCAAGTCGTCGATCAAGTCTGGTATCAAGTTTCTGATCAAGTCTGGGATCAAGTTTTTTGTCAAGTCACGTATCAATTTGAGGAACAATCATGACAATCATGACAATCATCAATAATCAAGTCTCTGATCAAATTAGGAAACAAGTCAGAAATCATGTCTGGAATCGATTCAAGGAGTTACCTAATGACTAACAATGTTCATCAAGTCGTGATCAATGATCAAGTAAGCCCTCAAGTCATCGATCAAGTCAGGGGTCAAGTCATCAATCAAGTCAGGGGTCAAGTCTATCGTCAAGTCTATAATTTAGTCTATGTTCCAATTTCGATTCAAGTCAGGAATCAATTCTTAGATAAAGTCACGTATCAATTTGAGGAACAACTATGACCGTGATCAATAATCAAGTCTGGAAACAAGTCAGGGGTCAAGTCAGAGCACAAGTCATAAATCAAGTCTCCGATCAAGTCTCCGATCAAGTCTATGATCAAGTCTTTCACCAAGTTCTAGATCAAGTCGGGGTTCAAGTCTGGCATCAGGCCTGGGATCAGGTTTTGGATCAATTTGAGGAGTTACCTAATGCCTAGCATTGATCATCAAGTTAGTTATCAAGTCAGAGATCAATGCTGGCATCATGTTGATATTCAAGCCAGTAAACAAGTTTGTTATCAAGTCATTGATCAAGTCACAGATCAAGTCTATGATCAAGTCAGAAGTCAACTCTGGAATCAATTTGCATTTGAGGAAAAGCTATGATCAACGATCAAGTCGCGGATCAAGTTATGTATCAAGTCAAGCGTCAATACAGAGATCAAGTCAGGAGTCAAGTCAGTAATCAAGTATGGGATCAAGTTTGGAACCAAATCTTGAATCGAGTCCATGATCAAGTTTGGACTCAAGTCAGGCGTCAAGTCATAGATCAATTTGAGGAGTTACCTAATGCCCAGCATTGATGATGAAGTTGAAGTAAAAGAACAAGTCAGAAATCATCTCTGGAATCAAGTCTTAGATCAAATCAATAATCAAGTCAAAAATCAAGTCAGGGATCAAGTCAGGGATCAAGTCATAGATCAAGTCTGGTTTCAAGTCTGGACTCAAGTTAGGAATCAAGTCAGGAAAGGGATCAACTTTGGAAACAATTTACATTTGAGGATCAACCATGACAATCATCAATAATCAAGTCTCTGATCAAATTAGGAAACAAGTCTTGAATCAAGTCTGGTATCAAGTCAGGGGTCAAGTCAGAGCACAAGTCATAAATCAAGTCGGTAATCAAGTCGGTAATCAAGTTAGGGATCAAGTATCTGATCAAGTCTGGACTCAAGTTAGGAATCAAGTCAGGAATCAATTCTTAGATAAAGTCACGTATCAATTTGAGAAACAATCATGATCAATGATCAAGTAAGCCCTCAAGTCATCGATCAAGTCTTTCAACAAGTTCTAGATCAAGTCAGGGGTCAAGTCAGAGCACAAGTCATAAATCAAGTCGGTAATCAAGTCATAGATCAAGTCATAGATCAAGTCTGGCATCAGGTTTTGGATCAATTTGAGGAACAATCATGACCGTGATCAATAATCAAGTTTATGTTCAAGTCAGAGATCAAGTCATCGATCAAGTCGATGATCAAGTTTTTTATCAAGTCAAAGGTCTAACCCTAGGTCAAGTTTCTGTTCAAGTCTATGATCAAGTCAACCTTCAAGTTAGAGATCATCTCTGGAAACAATTTGCATTTGAGGAAAAGCTATGATCAATAATCAAGTCAGGAATCAAGTCTGGATTCAAGTCATACATCAAATCAATAATCAAGTCAGGGATCAAGTCAGGGATCAAGTCATAGATCAAGTCTGTGATCAAGTCTATGATCAAGTCTGGTTTCAAGTCATAGATCAAGTCTGGGATCAGATTTCGGATCAATTTGAGGAACAATCATGATCAATGATCAAGTTACACCTCAAGTCATCGATCGAGTCTTTCACCAAGTTCTAGATCAAGTCAGGGATCAAGTCAGGGGTCAAGTCATAGATCAAGTCAGAGATCAAGTCTGGTATCAAGTTTCTGATCAAGTCTGGGATCAAGTTTTTTGTCAAGTCAGGGATCAATTTGAGGAACAATCATGATCAACGATCAAGTCATCAATCAAGTCACGAGTCAAGTTCGGCTTCAAGTCGGTAATCAAGTCATAGATCAAGTCGGGGTTCAAGTCTGGCGTCAAGTCGACCTTCAAGTCTGGAATCAAGCCTGGATTCAAGTCAACCTTCAAGTAAGGGATCATCTCTGGAAACAATTTGAGGAGTTACCCAATGACCAGCATTCATGACGAAGTAAAAGAACAAGTCAGAGATCATCTCTGTAACCAAGTCATACATCAAATCAATAATCAAGTCAAAAATCAAGTCAGGGATCAAGTCATGGATCAAGTCATCGCCCAAGTCAAAGGTCAAGTCTGGAATCAAGTCTTGAATCAAGTCTATGATCAAGTCAGGGATCAAATAAGGAATGGATCATGATCAGCATTGACGATCAAGTCTTTGATCAAGTCGGGAATCAAGTCATGAGTCAAGTCTTGAATCAAGTCGGGAATCAAGTCATGAGTCAAGTCTGGGATCAAGTCAGGCATCAAGTCAAGGATCAAGTCTGGAATCAAGTCTTGGATCAAGTCTTTGATCAAGTCAGGCATCAAGTCTATGTTCAAGTCATGAATCAAGTCAGGAATCAAATAAGGAATGAATCATGACCAGCATTGACGATCAAGTCCATGATCGAGTCTTGAAGCAATTCAAGGTGCAACCATGAATCCTATCGATAATCAAGTCAGCTATCAAGTCAGGAATCAAGTCTCGAATCAAGCCTATGATCAAGTCTTGAATCAAGTCAGGGAACAAGTCTTGAATCAAGTCAGGGATCAAGTCAGGCATCAAGTCATGGAGCAACTCAGCAATCGAGTCAGAGATCAAGTCAGGAATGGATCATGAACAGCATTAACAATCAAGTCTTGGATCAATTCTGTGATCAAATAAGGAATGGATCATGATCAGCATTGACGATCAAGTCTTTGATCAAGTCAGGAATCAAGTCATGAGTCAAGTCTGGTATCAAGCCTTGAATCAAGTCAGGAATCAAGTCTCTGATCAAGTCTATTTTCAAGTCTGGATTCAAGTCTCTGTTCAAGTCGTGAATCAAGTCTTTGATCAAGTCAGGAATCAAGTCAGGAATGGATCATGAACAGCATTAACAATCAAGTCAGGAATCGAGTCTATTTTCAAGTCAGGCATCAAGTCTGGAATCAAGTCTTGGATCAAGTCAGGAATCAAGTCTCTGATCAAGTCTATGAGCAAGTCTTGAATCAAGTCAGGAATCAAGTCGATGATCAAGTCAGGGATCCAGTCTGGCATCTAATAAGGAACTGATCATGAACAGCATTGACGATCAAGTCTATAATCAAGTCATAGATCGAGTTATGTATCAAGTCAGAAATCAAGTCAGGCGTCAAGTCTTTGATCAAGTTAGGAATCAAGTTAGGAATCAAGTTAGCTCCGATCAAGTCTGCTATAAAGTTTTATATCAATTTGAGGAACAATCATGACAATCATCAATAATCAAGTCTATGATCAAGTTAGGCGTCAAATCATAAGTCAGGTCTGTGATCAAGTCTGTGATGAAGTCAGACCTCAAATCTGGAGTCAAGTCTATCATCAAGTCAGGAGTCAAGTCATAGGTCAAGTCTGGGATCAACTCTGGAAACAATTTGCATTTGAGGAAAAGCTATGATCAATAATCAAGTAAGCCATCAAGTCAAGGATAAAGTCTGGGATCAATTTGTGAATCAAGTCTTCAATCAAGTCTTCAATCAAGTCTTAGATCAAGTCTGGAATCAAGTCTTCAATCAAGTCTTAGATCAAGTCTTGGATCAAGTCTGGAATCAAGTCAGGATTCAAGTCAAGGAACGAGTCTCTGATCAAGTCTCAGTCTCTGATCAAGTCTGATATAAAGTTTTATACCAATTTGAGGATCAACCATGACAATCATCAATAATCAAGTCTTGGATCAAGTCTGGGATCAAGTCTGGGATCAAGTCTGGGATCAAGTCAGGGTTCAAGTCTTAGATCAAGTCTTAGATCAAGTCTTGGATCAAGTCAGGAATCAAGTCTGGAATCAAGTCATAAATCAAGTCTGGGATCAAGTCTGGGATCAAGTCTGGGATAAAGTCGAGGATCAGTCATGAAAAACGTTAGGGATCAAGTCTGGAAACAATTTGCATTTGAGAAAAAGCTATGATCAATAATCAAGTAAGCCATCAAGTCAGAGCACAAGTCATAAATCAAGTCTCCGATCAAGTCATAAATCAAGTCATAAATCAAGTCTGGAATCAAGTCTGGAATCAAGTCTGGAATCAAGTCTCAGTCTCTGATCAAGTCTGGGATAAAGTCTTTATTCAAGTCGAGGATCAGTCATGAAAAATGTTAGGGATCAAGTCTGGAATCAAGTCAGGGATCAAGTCGGTAATCAAGTCTGGCGTCAAGTCGACCTTCAAGTCAGGAATCAAGTCTCTGATCAAGTCTGGGATCAAGTCTTCAATCAAGTCATAGATCAAGTCTGGAATCAAGTCTCAGATCAAGTCTTGGATCAAGTCAAGGAACGAGTCTCAGTCTCTGATCAAGTCTTTATTCAAGTCGAGGATCAGTCATGAAAAACGTTAGGAATCAAGTCATTGATCAAGTCTGGAATCAAGTCTGGAATCAAGTCTCAGATCAAGTCTTGGATCAAGTCTGGAATCAAGTCAGGATTCAAGTCTGGAATCAAGTCTCTGATCAAGTCTGGAATCAAGTCTGGAATCAAGTCAAGGAACGAGTCTCTGATCAAGTCTTTATTCAAGTCGAGGATCAGTCATGAAAAATGTTAGGGATCAAGTCTGGAATCAAGTCTGGGATCAAGTCTGGTATCAAGTCTGGCGTCAAGTCGACCTTCAAGTCGTGGCTCAAGTCAGGAATCAAGTCTCGGATCAAGTCAGGAATCAAGTCAAGGAACGAGCCTATGATCAAGTCAGGGATCGATTTGATGAGTTACCTAATGACCAACATTGACGATCAAGTCTGGGATCAAGTCTGGGATCAAGTCTGGGATCAAGTCTGGGATCAAGTCAGGGATCAAGTCTTAGATCAAGTCTTAGATCAAGTCTTGGATCAAGTCAGGAATCAAGTCTGGAATCAAGTCATAAATCAAGTCTGGGATCAAGTCTGGGATCAAGTCTGGGATCAAGTCGAGGATCAGTCATGAAAAATGTTAGGGATCAAGTCAGGGTTCAAGTCTTGGATCAAGTCTTAGATCAAGTCTGGAATCAAGTCAGGAATCAAGTCAGGAATCAAGTCATAGATCAAGTCGGAGTACAAGTCAATCGTCAATTCAAAGAGGTACCCAATGCCCAGCATCCTTGATGACGTAAAAGAACAACCATGACAAAAAACCAGGATATCATCACATGCCATATAACAGAACTGTTCCGTAATGAAGTCATAAACCAAGTCACACTCTCCACAAGATATACAGTACTAACCCAACTCAGAGAAAAAGTTAATGAACAAATACTCTTCCAAGTCAGATTCCCTGCAATGCAAATACTCAAAAATGAAACCAATTGACCAACAAACCCAAATTCAAGTAAGCCATCAAGTCGGGAATCAAGTCATAAATCAAGTCTCCGATCAAGTCTGCTATAAAGTTTTATATCAATTTGAGGAACAATCATGACAATCATCAATAATCAAGTCTATGATCAAGTTAGGCGTCAAATCATAAGTCAGGTCTGTGATCAAGTCTGTGATG
>OGWJ01000125.1_pt1 | contig 11432 bp, 12 predicted proteins | sample 1575991 | NCBI WGS metagenome assembly OGWJ01 (sample SAMN07581533, study PRJEB24739) | freshwater metagenome | place: Singapore | collected 2015-01 | reverse complement strand
TCGGCATCTACCCGCCAGAAAGATGCGAGGCCATCAAGAGCTACATCGCCGCCTGTCGCAACGAATACCTGCGATGCAAGGAACTGATCCTCGCCGCCCAAACCAACGACGAGGCCGATGCCGTCCAGTTTGTCGCCCCGCCCGTGCCGGAGGGCTTATGACATTTTCAACCCGCAGTAGCTTCGGCGAAACGGCCATGGCGGCGGCGAAAGCCAAAGCCAAAGTTTTCTGATGAATACGACCTACACTTTTCTGGCCGAAACCGACCACAACGGCGTCAAGACCGTGAACGCCGCCAGCACGAACGAAATGGGACTGGCCGAAATTGTCGACCAGTTCAGCCTGTTTTTGAAAGGGTGCGGGTTTGTGTTTCATTCGCTGGAAGTGCATACCCACGACCCAGAGGGGCAAAGTGAAGATTCCTGAAGCCGAAGCCCTGAAGGCCATTGACTACCTTTATCGGGAGGGCTTTCTGGTATTGGGCTATCGGGACGGGGAGCCTGCGATATTCTTGGCCACCGACCTGAAAGAGGCCCAGAGGGCGATTAAGGCCGTGGTGCGGGAAGACCCTGCGGATTGGTGGAAGAAGCCCTGATGGGCGTGAAATAATGAACTGGCTTATTTCATTCCTTTTCTGGGCTTGGGGCAGGCTTTTCCTTGGAAGGCTCGATTGGGAGATCCTTGAGAGGGCCATTGCCATAGCGAAAAAGGAGAATCAAATCTCCTCCGAGCTTGGCTATGACCCAAGAACCAAGCACCTAGTCTCTTATGCGAGAGTCAGGAAAGAGCTTGGCGACCCAGCCCAACTCACCGGAGCCATTGTCCACATAGCGGTAGCCATCGCTTATCTTGAATCCAAGAGACAGCCAGAAAGGCTTTTCTGATCATGGGCGATCCAACGATGTCGGATTTACGGGAGAGACTTGCCCGAATCGAAGAGATTCAGCGTTCGATGCAGGAGCGGCAGGCTTATATTATGTCCATTCTGGAGAAGCAGGCTTCGGAGCTTGGGGAATGGGTGGAGCGAATCTCTCTGAGGGTGAATGCGTTAGAACACATCTGGGCAAAGATCCTTGGGGCGGCATCAATCATCGGAATCATCTTTAGTTTTCTATTCGACTGGTTCAAATCCCGCTTTACATCGTGAAAGGAATCTAATTTATGGCTGAAATTACCACAACGCAGGCATTCTCTGACGGCGATACCGTAACAGCGACCAAGCTGAACAACATCACGGCCAACGCCGCCATTCAAACCGAGGCGATCACTAATCGCTCCGCTGAAACCACAGTAGATCAAGCCAACGACCTGCTCCTGATGTACGATGCCTCGGCCACGGCATTAAAGAAAGTAACCCTGTCTAATGTGATTAAAGCTGGAACGGCCTCTAATTTCCCCGTCACAGGAAACGCAACTATCGGCGGAACGCTTGGAGTAACGGGAGCTTCTACGCTATCTGACACAATTTCCGCAACTAAAGCCTCCGGTACTGGGCTGGCAGTAACCTCCAATGCCACTATTGGCGGCACTCTTGGAGTTACCGGAGCCTCCACTTTGGCCAATACCGCAGTTCTTGGAACCCTCGGGGTGTCTGACACAATCTCAGCAACCAAGTCAACTGGGACTGGCTTGGCCGTAACGAACAACGCAACCGTTGGTGGAACGCTTGCCGTTACTGGGGCTATCACGGCCTCCTCCACGGTCAACGGAACCACAATCCCAACAAGCAAGACGCTCGTTACCACCGACGATACGCAAACCCTAACAGGTAAGACAGTTAATCTTGCTAGTAACACCCTCGCTGGAACCTTGGCCCAGTTTAATACATCCTGCTCCAATGCGGATTTTGCCTCCTTGGCTGGAGCGGAAACGCTGACTAACAAGACGCTAACCAGCCCAGTTATTTCCTCCATCTCAAACACCGGAACCCTGACTCTACCAACCTCAACGGATACGCTTGTTGGCAGGGCAACGACTGACACACTAACAAACAAAACCCTCACCAACCCAATCATCAATACTGGGACTATTTCGGGTGGTACAATCAATAATGCTGTTATTGGAGGCACAACCGCCGCCGCAGGATCATTTACCACGGTTAATGCTTCTGGCCTGATTACTGCAAGTGGGGGTGTAAGCGGGAATGTGACTGGGAATGTGACCGGATCTTCTGGCTCATGCACCGGAAATTCAGCCACCGCAACAACTCTTCAAACAGGAAGAACCATTAGTCTAACCGGAGACGCAACCGGAACATCTGCATCTTTTAACGGAAGCGCAAATGCCAGCATTGCAACGACTCTAGCCAACAGCGGAGTTGCGGCTGGAACCTATGGAGGAGCATCTCAAATACCATCCATTACGGTTGATGCAAAAGGCAGGATCACATCTGCGTCAAATAACTCATTTTCAACAACGCCTTCCGATGGCTCCATCACCTACGCAAAACTTTCCACCAGCGCAACCGAGGCCGACAACGTGGCCAAGCGAACGGCGAAGGCTTGGGTAAATTTCAATGGAACTGGAACTCCTGCGATTCGGGATGATTTTAATGTGAGTTCGATTACGGACAATGGAACTGGGGATTATACAATAAATTTTACATCTGCAATGCCGGATGTAAATTACTGTATTGTTACAAATGCTGGAGTTGATTCAACATACTTTCAGGCAATACCAAGCGGTGCAAGAACTATTTCAACTGGAAGTTGCAGGATTATGACAAACGGTTATGGATCTAGTAAGGTAGATATGCCGAACACCATGGCCGCTGTCTTTTCTAGTTAAAAAAATGAATAAAAGAATAATCTATCAAAATAACGAAGGCGGAGTATCCGTCATTATGCCCTCCCCAAACTGGAGAGGGACTATTGAAGAACTTGCCGCCAAGGACGTTCCTTCTGGTTCTCAATACAAAATCGTGGATGTTTCTGAAATCCCTTCTGACAGAACATTCCGCAACGCTTGGGAGTATTCAGAATGAGCATTATCATAAATCCCGATAAGGCCAAGGCTATCTGGAAGGATAAATGGCGGGAGGCCCGCAAGCCCTTACTCGCACAGCTTGACGTTGAGTTTATGAGGGCTGTCGAGGCTGGTAATCCAGCTAAACAGGCCGAAATTGCGGCCAAGAAGCAGGCTCTCAGGGATGTCACCCTTACGCCAATCAACGGAACAACCCCAGAGGAAATCAAGGCAGTCTGGCCAGAAGTCCTTTCCTGATCCATGACCCTTCAGGATATGTCTTCTTTTGTTACGGGGAAGATCGGCAGAACCGACTCTGACTCGATAACAAAATGCAGGGAGTTTTTGGCCCGCCGCTATGAGTTAATTTGGAACTCCCAGCTTTGGAGGGAAACCTTGGCCACGGCAAGCCAAAGCGTTGCGGCAGACACTCAGGATGTCACTCTTTCAGATTCATCCATTGATCAAATTGTTGCGGTAAGATGGGCTGACACCACGCTTGGCCCAGTTGCACATGAAGCCGTCTATAATATTGATCCAACCCTTTTTGATGACAAGGGAACGCCTCTTGCCTTTGTCACCCTACCCAAGACAGCCGATGGCTATGTAAGGCTTCGGCTCGTACAAAAGCCAAACGAAACAAAGACGCTGACGGTTCTTGGAAAGGTAAAGCTCAGGATCATTGACTCTTCCAACGCTTATGTGACCCGCAATCTGACCGAGATTCTGGACAAACCAGCCATTTCCAATATTGATAATGCGCTTCTGGCCTTTGCCGAGGGCGATATGCTGAGTCGGGAAAGACAGTACGCAAAGGCCCAGTCTCTCTATGCTGACGGGGTTGCCCAGATGAGGGTGGCTATTGGGGTTGAGAAAAGCCAGAGCGCAAACAATATGAGCATATCGGTGGCCGATTCTGGAGAATGGGATCGGGATGACTGGGACAATAATTCTTTCAGCTATAATGGGCCCAGCTTTTTAGGCTTGGGTTAATACTATGCCCATTCTCTCAAACGAGGGATTGGATGATCCGCTCATTTTCGAGCAGACCAATTCCTTTGTCGGTGGTGTTAATAATATAACGTCCTCCAAGCTTCTTGAGCCGACCCAGAGCGTTGAGTTGATCAACGTGGATATTGACCGGATCGGCAATGCGGTGACTCGGAGGGGAACTGCCTCCTTGGCTGGAACAAGTGTGCCTGAAGGAACGGCCAACATTCAGGGGATGTATTATTTTGATACTGGCTCGTTCAACCAGCTTGTTATCTGCAAGAACCGCAAGATTTTCTATTACGATGGCGTGGCGGGGAGCGGGTCTTGGGTGCAGGAAGGCTCGTCCTATCTGACCAATGCCGCCGATGATTCTGTCTATTTTGCCCAGCTTTCCGACAAGCTCTATTTCTGCGATGGGACAAGTGCGCTCAAGTCCTTCAACGGGACTGCCGTAAATTCAATCCCTGCGGCGGCAAACGCCCCGTCTGGGGTCAAGCTCATTGCCTCCCACACCGAAAGGCTTTTTGCGGTCAGGACGGCGGAGCCGGACACGATCTATGTGAGCGACATTTTATCGGCGGAGGGAACGTCCGCTTGGTCGAGCGTTGATTCCTTCCGAGTCGGAGGGGACGGGGAGCCGATTATTGCCCTTCAGCCTTGGACTGGGTATCGGCTGGTGGTCTTTAAGCTCAACTCAACCTATGTGATTGAAACCGATCCCACGGCCTCCATCTCAAGCTGGATTGTCGAAACCATATCGAGGGAGGTCGGTTGCATTGCCCCACGCTCCGTGGCTCAGGTTGGTTCAAATATCTACTGGCTGGCCAATGACGGGGTGAGGACTTTGGCTAGAACTCTTCAGGGAAACGAGAACGAGATCAGCGATCCGCTTTCAAAGATTATTGATTCCACGATTCAAGAGATCAACCCAGCCCAGATTCAGAAGGCGGCGGGGGCTTACTATGCCAACCGCTACATCCTTTCCATCCCGATCTCCTCCTCCACGACCAACAACGCCACGATCTGCTACAACACGCTCCACAAGGCTTGGTCTGGAAAGTGGACTGGGGATTTCAAGGCTTCCGCCTTTGCCCGTTATACCAATGATCCGAACAACCTATTGGCCTTGGCCACTCCAGATGGAAGGGTTTTAAGGTGGCTGGATTATATCAAGGACGAGCAGGAGGTGACCACGGACTATCAGGACTCAGGTTCCAGCATTCCCACCTCCATCACCACCCGTGAGTTCACTTTCGGGGAGCCGATGTCCTATAAGAGCCTCTATAACGTGGAGGTTCAGTTCTATTCCTCCACGGCGTTTGTCAGCGTTTATGTGCTGGATGACTTGGGTAGCACGATCACGGCATTTTCCAATATTGACTCCTCCACCGCCTCCGGTGGGCTTGGGGCTTTGATTCTTCCATTCATTCTGGATGCCAACGCCATCCTGAGAAACCAGAAAAGCAAGCGTAGGGCCAAGAGCCTGCTAGGAAACACACCCAAGCGGGGCATTCAGGTGGTTGTGGAGAGTTCTTCTGGAAAACTCAGCCTCCAGAATGCCACCGTTAGCGCATTTATCGACTCCTTCCAGCCAGAGGAACTATGACCTCCACCGCTTCCGCAACCGCAAGGTGGATCTCCACCCGTCTCAAGGGCTGGGAGCACGAGGCCCACACCTCCAACGTGATTCAATGGTACATGGATAACGAGCTTTGCGGGATCGCCACGGAGAGCGGGAACATCTGCGGGGTGGCCTGTGTTAGATTTCTAACGAATGCGGAGGACGGCCTTATTCCCTATCGGCACGATCCCAAGGGGGATTGGACTTGGGTGGAGTTGGTCGTTGCCGACAAAGGAGTTGCAATTTCCAGCCTGTTTAACCTTCTCTGGGACAGATACGGAAGACGGCCTTATGTGGCCTACCAGAGAGGCTTAAAAAACGGAAAGATAAGGAAATACACCATCAGTATGTTTGACCGAATGAATGCCTTGTCAGCCCGTGGCTTGGAATTACATGGAGGAAGTAAGCAATGTTTCTCGAACTAAGACTATCCCATCCCAAGCAGGCCCACAACTTTACGGGCCTTTTCTGGATTTCCAACGTCAGATACGGTGGCAGTCCGCCTTCGCCTCCACCTCCTCCTCCGCCGCCAGACTATGCCGCCGCCAATCGGGCTGGCGTGATTGCTGATGTTCAGACGCTAGGCGCAAGAAGGGAAATTGAGCAAGCCGCCAAAATGGGCGGTACTGCGCTTGCGTTTGGAATTACAACGCAAACAGACTCACGGGGTAATGTAAAATACTTCCAGACATTTGATGAAGATGGAAAGAGACTTGGAACACCAAAAGAAGTTGCAAAGCAGGAGGCTGTTATAGATTTTAGCGGAAAGTCAGATATAGATGCCGCAAAGAAAGTTGCCGAGTTTCAAAGGCAGGAAACCAAGGCCAATGCCCAGACTGCTCTGGATCTCCAAAAACAATACGGAACCCAATTTGCCCAAGAAGCACGTAACCAGCTTCAGGCCATAGATCCAACCGGATTTGCAAATCGGGAGAAACTTGGAAGCCTTGTCAGTAATACTCAGTTTGAGAAGGCAGGCAATGGCCCAACATTCACCCAAACAGGATTCGGCCCCCAATATGAGATGAGCGGATTCGGCCCAGCCATGGGCAGGTTTGACGCTGGAGCCTCGCTGGAAAGGGCTGGTGGAGGCCCGACATTTGGAAGGCAAAACTACGGGCCTCAATTCCAGACTGGTTCAGAGTTTGAGGGAGGTGGAAGTGCGGCCATTGGGAGGGCCGAGGTGGAGCGGCAACTTGGTGAATCCTTGTTTAACCAAGGAAAACTTTCAGCCGAAGAGGAGCGCAGACTTAACAATGCCGTCAGGGCTGGGCAGGTGGCCCGTGGGAATGTTTATGGAAATGCGCCATTGGCGCAGGAGATTCTGGCAAGGAGCGGGGCTGAAACCGAGAGAGCCCGTCAGGCCAGATCGGATGTCGTTGGATTCCTCCAGAGCGGACAAAGCTCGTATGATGTGGCAAGGGCGATCCGTCAGGAGGCCAATCAACTCGCCCAACAGGGATATATCAATTATCAGACTGCGCTTGGGGTGAACAATTCCCTTGCCCAGCAGGAGTTTCAGAACCAACGCTCCTCCTTGGATCAGCGCAATCAGGCCAGCCAGCAGGAACTCGCAAACCGGATGGCCGCCACTTCGGCCAATAATCAGGCCAGCCAGCAGGAGTTTGCAAACTATCAGGCTGGGCTTGGGCAGAGGAATCAGGCCCAGCAGGCCATGTATGCGAACCAGATGGGGGCGATTGCCCAAAACAACCAGCTTGCCCAGCAGGCTTATGCAAATCAGTTGGGGGCCATCCAGCAGAGGAATGCGGCCTCCCAACAGCAGATTGCCAACCTGCAAAGCTACGCAGGGCTCCAGCCGATTGTGACGCAGGGAGGCCAGCTAGGGGCGTTGGGTCAGGGGGCGGCTCCGATGATGCAGACCCCGATCCCGCAGGGAGTGAACATCAATCCGCAGGCAGGGCAGATCGGGACGCAGTTTGCGCTGGGGGTCTATGACAATCAGACCCGTCAGTACAATGCTCAGTTGGATTACATGGCAAGAACTTATGCCTCATCGCAAGAAAACTCTCCCTTGAACTGGATCACGGGTGTTGGCGGACTGATCCCGAAGTTTATCTAAGGAGGATTTATGGCAGTTTTATTGGATTTAATCAGGTTTGCCAATGAGCAGGAAGATAGAAAGCTCAGGATGGAGGCCGCAGTACGGGCCGAGGCAAGGGCGTATCAGGAAAAACAGGAGCAGGAAAATAAAAGATCAAAAGTGGAGCAGGGATATCGTGACTTAGCTGACTTTGACCAGCAGATATCCGAATCTAACCTGCAAAAGAATATCTTGGAGCAAAGTCTATCAAGAGTCCAAGACCCGATGGAGGTTCACAGGCTTAATGTCGAGATTCAGGCCTTGGGCAACAGAAGCAAGAGTCTTGAGAAGATGAGGGGCTTAAGGGAAGCCATGCTTCCTTATGAGATGGTGGATGCCGGAATTGCCAAGGCAAAGGCCGTGGATCTGGTGGATGCCGCCAACGGACTCAAGCCCCAAAAGGACACGGGCATGGCCACGGTCAGGCGTGAGAATGTCATTGGATATGACGAGAATGAGGAGCCCATCAAGGAAACCGTGACGTTCAAAGTTCCCTATACGCAGGTTGCCGGACAGGCCCAACAGGAGAGCATTCCATCCTATGCTCCCATGAATGCCGGAATGTCCACCTATCAGGCCAATAACCCCATGCTTCCAAACATCACGTCAGATCAGGCCATGCGGGATTCACAGTATATTTCAAGCGGTGGGAGCGTGATGTTCTCGCCAAGCCAGCCTGAAATTTCCGCTCCTGCCCAGCAACCAATTCCAGTCCCGCAGGCCACACCCCAACCAAGCATTTCCTCACCCATTGAGCCGATCAATCCGCAGAACAGCGGATATGTAAGGGTTCGTGATAAAACCACAGGACAGACCGGATCAATCCCGATGCAGAAATTCAAGGCCGCAGAGGCCTCCGGTAGATACGAGAAAATCCCCTAATCAAAATGGCAGAGGATTTCGGCTTTGTTCCCGATCCTCGCAAGAAGGATAAGGAGGAGGATTTTGGGTTTATTCCCGATGATCCGGCCACCCAGACTAAGTGGGAATATGTGGAAAAGGGTGGGAAACCCGAAGATGTTTATTCGCCTGAGAGGGCAAGAGTTCTTGTTGAGCAAGGCCCAGATGCCTTAATCGCAGAGCCTCCGATGAGGCGGGAGGATGGCTCAATAGCTGGCCCAACCCTGCCTACCGAGGAAGCTCTGGCCAAAGGCCTGATTGAGAAAAGGGCAGAACCAGCCGTTGAGAAGGCTCTTAAGCAAGGCGTTGATACGGTGAGTTCAGGCTTTGACGAGGAGAAGGGTGTTGGGTTTGCCGTTGGCAGGGACAAAAGGGGGGAGGTTGTCAGGGTTGAGGAGGAACCTGAAGATTTCGGGTTTGTTCCAGATCCAAAGCCGGAGAGGCAGTCCTCCACTCCAAGCTTCGTTCCAGATGAAAAGCTCACCCCTTCCCAATCGGCAGTAGCAAGGGAAAGCCTCGGCAGGTTCGCCAAGGGAGCCCTTGTCACAGGCCCAGCGGCCATTGCCAGAACCTACGGGCTGGTTGAATCCGCCGCTGGAATCCCGATCCAAGGCGAGCCCTATAACTTTGAAAGCACGGCAGGGGCAACCATCGCAAGGGGTTTGGAGCAGGCCGGAGAAAGGCTTTATCCAACAATCCCAGAGGCCCAAGGCTCCTTCATCCCAGAGGTGGCTGGCGGGCTTGGTCAGGTCTCCACGCTTCCGATCCTTGGCCCAGCGGCCAGAGCGGTTGGGGTTCCGGCCAGAGCGGTTCCGAGGGTGGCGGCGGCTGGAACGGGTGTAGTGCTGGGGGCTGGAGAGGGAGCCCAGAGGGCAAGCCAAGCCGGAGCCAAGCCGGAGGAGGTTCTGACCAGCGGATTCCTTAGCGGGGCCACGGGCCTTAGCGAAATCTTCCCCACCGAGAAATGGATTGAGAAGATAGACAAGGCAACGGCTGGGAAGTTTTCTAGGGATGTAAGAAGGTATTTTATTGATATCGGGATTGAGGGCGGAACCGAGGCCTTGCAGGAGGGCTTCCAGCAGGTGATGGGCAACCTGATCGCCAAGGGCCAATATAGGCCGGAACAGGATGTGTTTGAGGGGGCGGGTAGGGCGGCTCTGGTGGGCGGAACAGTTGGCACGATTGCTTCAGGGGTGATTGGCGGGTTTGGGCTGAGTCAGGCGAGGCGGGAGCAGGCCGAGGCCGGAGCCCAGACTCCAGTTCAAGCCGAGGCCACAAACGAGCCACAGACAAAAATTAATTGGGATTCTAGGGGAATTGGAGGAATCCCAAATCAGATTGATATTGATTACTATGGATTTACAATTCCTATGGCTCATTCTGATTTCAGGTCTTTGGCCGCAAAAGGAAATTGGGATAAGAAGACAATTCCGTTTATTGAGGAAGCAATTAAATCAGGAGAGCAGGTAGCACCGCCATTTCTTGACGTTAGGTGGGATGACGGGAAAAAAGTTTGGAGAGTTGTTGGACATGAAGGAAGGAGCAGATCGGATGCCGCCAATAATTTATCCCCACAAGACCTGATTCCAGTAAACATATTTCCCAAGGGAATGCGGGCTAGGGATATCACGCCAGAGATGAAGTCCGCCCCATTTATATCCGAGTCTGGAGATAATATAGTAAATATAGGTCAAAAACAGACAACCGAGCCACAGGCTCAGGAGGCTCAGGCCCAGCAAACAGCCGAAACCAGCACAACCGGAAAGTTTTTTTATGCCGATCAGGATGGGCAGGTTCTTGGCCCGATTGACGAATCCAGCCTGTTTGCCCTTAGAAGGGGCGGGAAATTATCAGATCAGGCAATCGTTTCGCCGGAGGGCGGGGATGGGAACTGGACAAAAATAACAGAAATAAAACCATCCGAACCCCAGAATTTTGAATCCGTTGAGCAGTTCAGGGAAGCCTTTAACCAGCGTGGAGAGGGACACAGAAAGTTTTCAACAAGGCTCGACACCATGATCGAGTATGGCTCCATGACTGGGGATGCCCGTGACCTGATCCTTGCCACACTTTTTGATGCCAAGACGAATGATAACTTCCTTAAGGATCTTGAGGTTGGGTCACGCAGACGAAACTCTACAGTACTTGGTCGTGGCGGGATTTCGTATCAGCCAGTTGTAGATAATTTTGGCCAGATAAAACAGGGATTAAAGCCGTATCTTGGATTGCGGCAAAACCTTACAAAAAAGTGGGGCGGGGATGAGGCAACCGCACAGATCCTAAGCACATTCTGGCATGAATATGGACATTCAGGCTATTACAGCATCTTGACACCTGAGCAGAAATCTTTTGTAACAAACGAGTATAAGAAGACAACTAGGGCAGAACGAAAAAAGTTCTTTGAAGAGGGTGCGGCAAATGCAAGAGACAGGGAATTTTATAGCGGTTACTATGCGAAAAATGAGTCTGAGTGGTTTGCCCAATCTTTTGCTGAATGGACAATAACCAAAAAGACTGCAAACCAAAGGCTTGTTCCGGTATTTCAGGATATCCTGAAAAAGATAAAGGATGTATTTGCAAATCTTTTTGGAAGAAAAAACATTGAATCTTTGAATGATATCTATGACTACATTCTGCGTGGGGAGAGTTACGGGGAAAAACCAACATGGAAGCTTCAGCCAAGCAAATTCCCCACATCGGGAAGAAACTTAAGTGGCCTAGAACTAGGTTTTGTTAGAAAGTCTAAAACCGCCCTTGATAGGTTAAAGCCAGCGCAAGCTGGGCCGACAACTAGGCCACCGCCCCCACAAGAACCCCCTCCTCCAGCCCAGGATATCGTGACTGGGAAAC
>OGWJ01000124.1_pt1 | contig 11463 bp, 22 predicted proteins | sample 1575991 | NCBI WGS metagenome assembly OGWJ01 (sample SAMN07581533, study PRJEB24739) | freshwater metagenome | place: Singapore | collected 2015-01 | reverse complement strand
CACAGAAAACTAGCGAGAATTTTTGAAGATATTGCCAACGGCAAGAAAAAACGCGTTGTAGTAAACATTGCCCCTCGCCACGGCAAGTCTGAGCTGATTTCTTACCTCGCTCCAGCGTGGTTTTTAGAAACAGGATCTGGTTTTTGGGAACCAGATAGCGTTGTTTGCGCCTGGAGATCATGTACTGTATAAACAAGCTGACGTTGTTCTCTACAATGGTCCATGCATTGTAGTATTCAATAAGCATTTCCAGGCGCTCATGGGTTTTAGTAAGGTCGTCAAACCTGCCGCACCATGATGCTACAATGCCGTCGCGCTCAATATGCTGCTCAATAGAGCCATCCATTTTGTGCTTAGTAATCTCCTGCGCGGTTTTGTAGACAAATATGGAGCAAAGCGACTCAGAAGTCGTAGTCTTTCCTTCGCTGACAGGGTCAATGGACGCGTAGTACATACCAAACTGAGGATCCTTTACAGGACGCTCATACAAGACCACCACACCTTCTTTGTCCTGGGTTTTAGGAGATACTGGAAACTCTGAGATAGGCAGCTTGCGTGAGTCACGTGCTGTAACCTTGCCAGCATCATCTCTGTACAGTTCTACAAATTCCCTATGATATTCGCCATCCTCAATCCTGCGTACCTGGCGACTGACCAGTGCTAGCGGAAACTTGGAGACTTTGCGGTAAGCAAACGCTTCTTCAATATTAATAGGTTTCTGAGAGATCCTGAGCTGATAGTCATCAGGCTTAAGTTTCTTTTTCCACTCAAGTCTTTCTGCAAGAATCATCTCCAGGGCTTTTTCTACCTGGGAGTTTCCATACTCATCAATGCAAGGCTGCATACTCCACTGCTCAGGTATAAACAACCCACACTTGGCAATCTCACCGGCTTCATTGACTAGGTTGGTCTCTACTGCCAGTACATCTTTAGAGTCTGGGTTTAAGATTAGTTCCTTTAGCGGTTCACACTGCTCCAGGTCACCCACAGAACCTGCAGCCACAAACATCCCTGTATAGATCATACCTGATTTCATGGCAGGTAGCAGGTACTCTATGGTCTCATTCATGCGCGGGGCAATACCTGCTTCCTCATGAAAGAAAAAAGTACAGGGACCACCAACACCATTGGTAGGGTCTTTCTCCAGTGCAAGACCAAAGACAACAGACTTTAAGCCCACGTCACGCTTCTTGCCACCTTGGTTCACCTCAATTTTCTGTTCCCAGTTGAGTACTTTGTCAGGGTTAGAGGGACGGTACCAGCCTGTGTGGCTGTTCAAGAAGTTGCGGTACTCTTCCAAAAACCTCCAGGTACCTTTCTCGTTGATGTAGTCTTTTAGAGAACCTGCCATCTTGTTGACAGCACCTTCTTCAAACCAGTACAGATTGATAATCTTGGCGGCGTGGTAGTAAGAAGAGGCAATCTGTCGCTTCTTTAGAATCGCGCAATGTTTGTAGCTGTGCTTGGCAATGTCTTCATACAGGGCCATGTGGTACTGCGCATCACGCACGTCAGCAAAGGTGAACTTGCCCACCTCTTTGTTGTAGATAGGCATAAAGTTCAGCCACATGTAGTAATCTCTGGTCAGATACCAGGTGTTCTTAGGACCATGTATGATCACCCCGTTGCGGCAGCGTTCTTTCTGGGTGTCCCAGTAGTAAACAAAGTCTTTGCTGCGACTGGGCGCTGTACAGTAAACTTTATACTTGTTGAAAAGCCTGGCCTGCTGATTGAACATCTCACAGGTCTTGTCAAAGTTGTATTGACCTGGTTCTTTGAACATACTCCACAAAAACTCCACAAACGCATCCCTGGACGCAAACTCAGTGTGCGACCATGTGTCTGTAGCAGCAGTGTATGTGGGAACCTTGATGTACATTATTTTTTAGGGGAAAAACTCATAAGCAGCGCAGGGTCACCATTGCTTTTGACAAGGTGCTTTACAAGAACTTTTACGTCCTTGTGTTTAAAGATGGGATGCACTGAAGTTTCTGCATTGAAGTAAGCCCTGTGGTCATCGCGGTGGTAGGCTGCCCATTGGTTGGTAAAGTGATTGTAGTGAAACACCCAGTCGTAAAGAATTTCTGCGGTCATGATAGTTTGGTTTTTAGTTTAACCCTGGTCGTATGCAATGTGCTGTCCACCTCTAACCTGAGACTTCTGCTCTTCCATAAGGTCTTTGTAGGCACCTTTGAAAGACAGGCGGATCTGCTCAAACTTGGCAGCTGCATTGACTAAGGAGTTAATGTTGCCATCGCGACCATGCTCAATAGTGGTGGTCTCCATGTAGCGTGCAAGACGGTCCAACATGTGCTTGATACCCATAAATGCACGATAGGTGGGTGTTTCATACAGCTTCTTGCAAAAAGTAAGTGCCTGCAAGATTAGCTCGTCTTCTACAGAAAAAGTGACATTAAGCTGTGAAAGGATCAGCTCTTCTTTTTCGTTTTCAGGAACGTCAAAGAAAGGGTTCAGATCAGGGTTGGGACAGCTCATGTAGAACAAATACGCGTACACGTCCATGTAATCTTCAGGATAGTCCTTCATAATCTGTTTAAGCAGTGTAAGCGTAAAGCAGTGTTCAGAGGGAACAATCCTCCCGTTTTCTATGTCAAATAGCTTGATCATGATTTTTCGGTTTTAAGCACCTTATTCTGATTGTCTTTATACCATGTCATGATTGCCAGCACTTCGTCTTTAAGGTAAGGCAGTTCATAAGGCACAATATCGCGGATGATAAAATCACCATCAGTATTGGTCTTTAGCAAAGGATATCCATACTCGTCCTTGTGGTCCTCTTCTTCAAAAAGAATGTGATGAATGGTAAGCTTGCCTGGTTTTAGTGTAGGATTATGCTTAAGAATCATGTACATGTAAATAGAAAGCTGCAGCGTGTAGTGGTTCAGATTGCAGTCATCCAAGTGAGACACCGGCATGTGCATCTTTTTAGAAACACCCTCCCAGTTCTTAAAGCTTTCTGTCTTGATCTCTTTATTGGTCTTGTAGTCTGTTATAAACACCTGGCCATTAGCCACTTCTACCAGATCGCTTTGTCCACAGATGCCTGCAGAGCGCAGGTAAACCATGTGTTCAGGATAAATACCGTCAATAAGTTTCTGAGAAGGTGCTATTTTTTTACCTGTCTCATCTTGCATAGGACGAATCACTGGCAACTCTGTATCATAACGCACAATGGTCTGGCAGCCCAGAATGTCACGCTCGCGCTGGTCATGGTACCAGTTGCCTAAATTACAAGCACGATCAGCTTCCTTTTTCCAGATCTGCTGAATCTGCTCTGGTGTCATGCCAAACCACTTGGAGCGCTTGTTAGTGGCGCTCTTAGTGGCGACATTCTTACCATCAAAAGGTTGCTTGAGTGCGCCCAAAAGGGTGGTAACACTGACCCATTGAGTAGTATCCTGAGGGTCTAAAGATGTGTAACTGTGTGTAGAGGGTTCAAAGAGTATGCTCATAGGGGGTTTTGGTTATCAATACTTTTCTTTACAGCATCCTCTTCATCCTGCGTGAGGACAGCATCCCAATAGCCCTCAGGGCATGAAGATGTGAGAGAACGCAACTTAAATTTCAAAGAACACCCACACTGAGGACAGCATGGATGAGTGCCAGGTGCAACGCAGTTCTTTTGGCCTTTTGATTGCAAAAATGGACAACTCTGGCATATGGCCATGCGGTGATCATGAATCTCCTCAACATGTTCTGTCTTAAAAACGCTGTTGGCGACTCCTTCTAAAATTTTATTGCGATCCTTCCACAACTTGATTAGCATGGTGTTTTTCTTTTAAGGTTTGCACTTTAAGTTTTCTTTCTTCTTCCTGGTCCATCATATCTAAGATGGCTTCATATTTTTCAATGTCTTTTTTAACATCCTGCTTAATCTCAAAAGCTTTTATAGAAGCAGTCTCATCAAGACTGTCTATAAAGTTTTTGTGGCGCTCAATCTTTTTTTGAACCCTTCTTTTTTTAAGCACAAAAGTTCCCAAATTGGGAACATTTACAGCAATGCTTTCCACGCTGCTGAGACGTTTTTGCACATAGCGATAGAAGAAAGCAACAATGTCATCAACCTCTTGAAAATTTCTGTCAAGTTTCTTTGCTGTAAGCAAAGACAACTCTTTACGCTTTGCTGGATTCAATGGACAATAGGTTATAATCTAGTAAAATGTTTCCTTTACGGTAGATATCAATACTGGGTGTAATTTGTATCAGCTTCTTATTATCCTTGCTCTTTACCACAATCTTGCGCTTTTCAAGCTTAGAAATGCGATTGCGCACGTTTTGCGCTCTCACAGAAAACTCTTCAAGTTCTACAGATCCATAAAGTCTTCTTGCAGCAGCATTGCAAAATTTACTCAGCTCAACAGGCCCCCAAAGAGCAAGCATTGTAAGAATCTCTATGTCTGAAGGAATCAGGTGTTCTTTCTTAAAGAAGATAAAATTGGTAATTATCTGGTATTTGACAAGGTCGTAAGGTGTGACCCTGATTTTTTTTTGAACTTTGTTTACTTCCATGGTTTTTCAAGATTAGATACCATACACTCAGGAGTTTCACCTGAACATTCCCCCGCTTTACACACCCTTGCGAGAGTGTGGGCTGCAGTTCCACCATACTGCCAGGACATGCTTTTCTACGCTTACATCAGTGTGAGGTACAGGCACTTATGTTGTAAAATGTCCAGTTTTTTGAGTTAAAAACTGGACTTTGGTAGCGGGCGCAGGGGTCGAACCTGCCACACATCTGTGGTTATGAGCCACGACTGCCACCAGGGCTGCCCGCATGGTTGTCAAGATTGTCCTATGATCTTTGAGATCTGAGCAACAGTTTTTTCTGTGCTAAGAGCCATCCGCTCTACTTCATCTTTTTCATTTTCTAGTTCATCAAGTTTTACTTGCAGATTTTCAATGGCGATAATCTGCTCTTTATGCAATGCGGTTAGCTCTGTGGACATCTTGTAAAAAGTGCTCAGGATGTTATGTTTTTTGCGCTCAAGGGTGGCCAAAGTGGAACTGCCTTTGAACAGGTTGATTAAAAATCTAAGCATTGGTTTTTGGAGGGTTGAGGGTTAAACAAAAAATTACCATACAATGGCAATGTCGCGCTCTGCAATCATGAGTTTTATGCTGTCATCTAACTGTACTACATCTGCATGCTGCAAGTATTGGGTGGGAACATAGACTTTGTCGCCAGGAACTACATGCGTGACTTCATCACCTGTAGCAAAAACTTCCAGCATAGTCCACTTTTGCATCATTTCACGTTCTAGTTCAGCTTCTGCTTCCGGTGAAAGCTGAATGACAGACTCTGGTTTGTCAGGTTTGTTTAACAAGATCCTGGTTCCAAGTAGTGTTTTAAAGGGTTTTGACATAGGGTTGGAGTTGGTTTAAGAAAAATTAGAGCCACTTGTAGGAATTGAACCCACGACCTACTGATTACAAATCAGTCGCTCTACCATCTGAGCTAAAGTGGCTAGGTTTTCAAGGAACATGGAAATCTGAGAAGTTTAATCTAAGGGGGTTAAACTTCTGCTATTTGGTTTTTCAGTGTGCGTTTTCAGACTCTGCATCATCCTCGTTGCTGTTTAGAGGAGTCTTGAATTGAGCAATGATTGCCATAGCCTGCAGGCGCTTGGCCTCTTCCTGTACAGCTTTGCTCTGAAGTTCTGCAAGCTCATGGCGCAGCTTTGCCAGCTCAATTTGCTCTTTGTACCAGGCAATTACCTCTTCTTTGGTGGGTTCTCTGTCTTTTTGGTTTTGTGACATAGGAGTTAGGGTTTACATTTTATAGAGTTTCTACACTACAAATATACTTCAAAAGTTTAACTTCTACAAATTTGTCTGTATATTTGTAGAGAAGTTATTCCACATCATGCAATATCAAAACTTTAAGAGCATTTTGCTCATCTATAAAAAGGGCACTGAGAACATTAGGGCTTTAGATAAAATAGGCATGGATCTTATAGAAAGTCCTTATGAGCTGAGCAGCGTCCTTGAAGAGATGCTAATGCGTTCCATGGGCTGCTACTACACAGAGGAAGGTTTAGAGTGGATCAGCTGGTTTATCTATGAGAACGAGTGGGGCAAGAAAAAGTGGAAGGGGCCTTTGTACCATCTGGACAATGAAGGAAACATGGTTGTTTCTGAAGAACACGATGGTTATGGAGCGCATGACAGTAAAGGAAAACCTATCTGTTATTCTGTGCGCTCCTTGTACCAGTACCTGCAAAAAAACCACCTTAAATAAACTTGATTTATGTACGTCACCAGAGAAAAAGAATGGGATGCCCTGGTCAAAGTCTGCCAGATGCTTCAAAACAAAGAAGGTCTGGTGCCAGGCAAAGCGGCAGTAGCCATGGTCAGTCCAGACTACAGCGCTACAGCAGCCATGCACATAGCGCACCATTTGAGCCAGGGAGGAGAAATGTTGGACATAGTGTGTGTGGAGGTGCCTTATCCTGACGAGGATCCTGAACCTTACTGCAAGCAGTTTGCCAACCGCACCTGCTTTGAGTTTTTTCCTTTTGAGACAGTAGTCCTGGTAGAAGCAGGGGTAATCACCGGTGGTAACTATAACTTTTTTGCCAACCACCTTATTGACATGGGCTTTAAAGTAGTCACAGCAGCTTTGTTTGAGAACGTACACAGCAAGTTTCAAAGCGATGTGGTAGGTTTTTACTATGACCACAACGTTGAACCATTAGAGTTTTACTTTGAAAAAGACAACAATCACTGGAAATGAAAAAGGCCCTCTTTAAGTTCAATGGCGGCAAAATGGCGCTGCTGTGCTCTAATTGTAGAAAGATTGTAAAAAAAGGTCATGAGTTCACTTTAGATGAACTAGCAGCATCCCAAGGGGAAGGTGCCATAGGACCACAATACTGTGAACAGTGCAAACCTAGTATAGAAGAACCTGACTACATTCTGGTTCGCGCAGAAGATGGCCTGACACTGACTGCAAAAGAGATCAAGTTCATTGAATGGAAAGAAGACGGTACCTTTGAAAAAGGTCATGATCAAGCAGCTGAAGGGCGGTCTTTGATTCTAGATCCTCAGTACGGCAGGTTCTTTACCTGGATGACCACCCAAATTGTCAAAATCACTGAACAGAACCCCGACTCCATAAGATTTTCTACCAAAAACTCTAATTACCTACTGCAATGGAAACAGAAACCAAGCGACTAACAGCTGAGATCATTAAGATCTACCCTGAAATGTTCCAGGGCACAGATCCCAACTACACCCCCTGGTCAGCAGGTTTAGGTGTAGACCTGGGTTGGTACCCCATCATAAAGCGCCTGGTCACTACCATAAAGGAAAACGACGACCAGTACAACCTTGAAAATGGAACCAAGGTTGTGACAAAGGTTTCTGACATCAAAGAAAAGTATGGCAGCTTGAGATTCTATCCTTTGGGTGGAACACTAGATAAGAACTGGGATGCGATAGAAGCTGCAGAAGATGAGTCTGAAAACACCTGTGAGACCTGTGGGTCAACAGATAATGTAGGCACCTGGACCAAAGGCTGGATTGTAACCTGCTGTAAAAGCTGTGCTGAAAAACGCATTGAGTTTAATATCCCTAAACAAGAGCTTGACGTGGTCTGGCTGCCAAGAAGAAAATGAAAACCTGGATGAAACTGTTCATGACCGGCGTGGTGCAGGTCTACTTTGTGGCCATTAACACAGTCTTTTTAAGCAAAGAGCTCTATGTAGGGGTTTTCTTTGCAGCATTTATGATCTCTATGGTCTGGTCTTACAACATCAAGAAGATTGTCTTTGGCACCATAACTGATAGGGTGTTGTACTCTTTAGGCGCTACCACAGGTAGTCTGCTTGGGTTATTCACAAGTGATATACTTACAGATTTTATTATTAACTTATAGTGACCCCCCACTATGAGAGACGCCAGTAGATCACGCAAGACAGAAATCAAGTATTTAGTAGAGCTTAACGAAGAGCAAAGAGATGCCAAGCGTTTAATAAGAGAGAACCAGATAGTGATTGTCACAGGGCGCGCAGGTTCAGGCAAGTCATTAGTCTCTGCACAAACAGCCCTGGACTTCTTATTCAAAAAAGAGTGTGACAACATCTATGTGACGCGCGCTACCATTGAGGTGGGTGCCACCATGGGCTTGCTACCGGGGTCACTGGACGAGAAGTTCAACCCTTACCTAGAAGCTTTTGTAGAGAACCTGGAAAAGTGCTATGAGAAAGCCAAGATACAGGAGATGGTCAAAAGCAAACAGATCGTGGCTTATCCTGTGCAGTTCATTAGAGGAAAGACTATAGACGACGTCTTAGTAGTAGAAGAAGCACAGAACCTGAGCAAGGCGCAGATGCTGGCCATTCTGACACGCCTGGGCAAAACAGGCAAGATTATTGTCAATGGTGACAATGAGCAAAAAGACATCAGAGACGATTACAATGGACTGTCCTATGCTATAGAGCTAAGCAAAAAGATTCCTGAGATCAAGTGGATCAAACTTAAAGAGAACCACCATGGGCAACGTGATTGGCCCACGGCTTTGGGGGCGGAACCGGCACACGGACTTCCCCCGATCACGGATGTTTTCAAGACCAAGGACGAGGCCGTCCAGGCCGCCGAGCTATGGAACGCCTACGCCCACTGGTGCCAGGACAGGGCTGGCACAAGGAAAAAGAAATGCACTCGGAAGCACTAGCCAAAGGAGACATCAATGAGAGGTACCAACAGTTGGCGGGCGAAATCGCCACCAGAGCGATTCTGGACATTCATCTCCTCAATCGCAGGAAGATTCTTAAAGGTCTCAAGGTCGTCGGCGCACCGCGTCACCGCCTCTCCGACTGTCTTTGTTATCGCAAAATCCCGGCAATCAAACGACTGGTCCGTGATTTCAAGGACGGGACGGTACTGTTTTGGTGTCGCCTTGCCGGGGCTAAAGTGGATCAGGCGACCCTCAATCGGAAGGTGATCGGGAGGTATGTATGCCGTTCCTAGAGTTTATGGGCGCAGTCGCCATCCTCACCTTCAAGCTCGCGCTTGTCTTTGGCGTGCTGGTCGGGGTTTTCCTTTTGGCCTGCTTTGCAATCGGCTGGCTGATCGAGGCCATACGGAGGTTGAAATGAGAGACCTTCTTATCGGTATTTGCGGGCTAATTGGCATGGCTTTAGGCGCACTGATTATCTGGTGCAACCGGGAGGGCAAATGATGCTGCAACTCAATCCCGAAGTCTGGCTGATGACTCCCAAGGGCGAGGGCTTGGCGTTCCTTGTGACGGATTACGGGGCCGACCATAACAAGGTTTTCACGGTACTTCTCCAATCCGGCGATGTGCTGGACTTTGATCTCAAGGATTGCCGCCGCTGCGAGAACGCCACCTACGGCCTGACCGAAATGCCCAAGCCACCTGCCCCGCACTATCCATGAAAATATCCAAACTTACAGACTGTTTCCAAATAGTGTCCTACCTCAAAACAGAGGATAAGGAATATCGAACCTGTTTTGCGTGTCATCAATTGCTGCCTGTTAAAAGAATGGAGCAACACCATTTCCCAATACCAAAAAGATACGAGGGATTGGACACAATATGGTTGTGCTTGGCCTGCCATGATTTCGTTGACCGCATAACGATAGGCAAATGGCCGGAGCATTTTTTGGCTAACGCCATGAATGCCGGAAAAGAACATAAACTTCTTCTCCTAAAACTATGGTCTGTTTACACCGATTTAAGATTTGGGAATACCAAGACAAAGGAGGGAGCGAGGGTAATAGATAAGCTGCAAGGCGAACCTCCCGTAAATTCTTATGGGGCGCCAGTATGCCACCAATGTGGCGATGAGTTGGAGTGTCCAGACGGGGGTGATTGGCACTGCGTTGTTTGTGAAGTTGACGAAACTGATTACGAGAAATCGCCTAGAGATTTAAGTCTTTCGCATACGCAACTTTGGATATTGGCAAATATCTGGTTGTCACTTCCGCAAAAACAAAAGCTCCATTTCTGCATGGAATATAAAATTGGCGACATTGTTGAACGAGACATGGACGCCAAGGCCAAAGGGATTTTGGCAATTACGCAACCATGAGCCTAGACGAATCCAAACCCATCATCGTGCCAAGCGGAGAAGTCATCCCCGCTGGCAAGTGGCTGGTCAGGCATGAGGAGGACGGGGACGGGAATGTCTACTACACTGACTCGACCGGGCGGATGTGGGGAACCCAGGAAACGGAAGTAAGGCACTTGTGAAGCTCCTCTGCCACCGCCTTATCACCCGCGACGACGTGGAGTTCTTTGAACTTATGTTAAAAGACAGCGCGGTTGAACCCGGCCAGCTTTTCCCCCGCGAGCTGGGCCACAACGCCACCCTCATTAACCAGCTCCTCTACGACGCCTTCCATGGCAAGGGGTGGAACTTGGATTTGGTCAGCGGAAAGTTTGTGAGGGCGGCATGAGCTTAAAGCGCCTCAACTGGATCGAGGACATCCTGACCAGAGCCGAAAAGTCGGTGAAGGAAGACAAGCCGCGCATGGCGCTGACCCGCATCGGCATGGCCAAGCGGATTGCCAAGGAGTGCCGGGAGCGGGCGGAGAAGTACGCGAAGCGGGATGAGCAGATTAAGGGTGGCAAACATCCGTGTCATTTGTGCAAATGAATAAGAGCGCACAAGAAAGGCGCCTTACCTGCCGACCCATGCTGCGGAGGGTTTACACGCTGGCAAAGGCGCTACGCAACAAAGGCGAGTTGCCAACCGCCCAGGTTGTCGGGGCCAAAACCGAGTACTCCTACAAAACCATTTACCGCGACATTGAAATGCTGCGCGACTTCTGGGGCTATCCCGTGGCTTACGACAGGACCGAACACAAGTGGAAGGTCAACGGCCAACTGCCGGACCCGGTGCTTTAACCATTCAACCCAAAGGAGACAAATGAACACACACACCATTGACCCAGCCATATCCGCCCTCACCTACCGGGTGGCCACGTTGGAAAGAAAGAACGACGAACTGGAGGCTTTGTGCAAACAGGCCGCCGAGGGAATGCGGAAGATAAGGCAGGAGTTGGCCGTGGGCCGCATGATGGTCAAGGAGTCCAACGAGGCCATGGCCAAGGAAGCGCTTGTTGGCGTGCTGGACGAGGCTGACATTGCGGTGCCGGAAGAGCTATTGATCCGCCCGGCCAAGCGCAAGCGAGGGACAAGGAAGAGCGGGGGCGGGAACAGGAACGCCACGGTCACGGCAAAGCGGTGGGCGCTATGGAAATTGCAACGCGAGCAGGGTTACACCTACCAGCAGATTGCGCGGGCGTGGCGGTGCAACCACAGCGCCGTCACCCACGCGGAGAGCCAAGGTTTTAAGCCATACCAGGGTTACTCACGGAGAGGCCGATGAAACTCTGGACCAACAAAACGCCGGGCATCCATCAAATCGACAACAACTACTGCTACCCCTACTACACCTATCGTGACTGGGAAAC
>OGWJ01000122.1_pt1 | contig 11534 bp, 15 predicted proteins | sample 1575991 | NCBI WGS metagenome assembly OGWJ01 (sample SAMN07581533, study PRJEB24739) | freshwater metagenome | place: Singapore | collected 2015-01 | reverse complement strand
GAAAAACCACTCAGTAAGCTATTTAGATTAAGACTACTTTCTCTCAACAGCTCTAGTTAAGCACAATACCCTTACAAAGGCCAGAGTTAAATCACTATCTTTATTTTTTCTTTAGGAATTTTTGCTGTAATAAAGGTAGAAGTATTATAAATAGTAGCTTCATTCTAGAAGTACACGCTTGTTTATAAGTTTAACTTATTAATCGTATTAGTGGGAGTGATTAGTACTTTAACTATTATGGTATGGAATCTACTAACTAAAGATCCAGAATTGCCATATGCAGCTTTCTATGAAAATATCTTAATATGAATTCAGCTTTAGTTATCCTCGCCCATCCTAAACTTGAGCAATCAAGAGTGAATCAGAGAATGTACCAAGAGCTAAAGGCTTTAGATAATGTCGTGGTGCACGATCTCTATGAGATGTACCCTGATTTTTTTATAGATATTAAATATGAACAGGCAGCTATGGAAAAGGCTTCTTTAATCATTTTTCAGCATCCTTTTTACTAGTATAGTACACCAGCCTTATTAAAAGAGTGGCTAGATCAAGTCCTAGAAAGAGGTTGGGCTTATGGTGAAACTGGGACTAGTACTGGAGGTCCAGATCATGCTTATACGCATGGGGGCTATAATAATTTTACGATGAGAGAGTTTTTAAGACCTTTTGAGCAGATTGCTAATCTCTGTGGGATGAAATATTTAGAACCATTTATTCTTCATAGTGCTAGAAACTCTGATGATGAAACGATCTTAAAGCACGCTCAGGCTTACCGTGATTTAATTAAAAGAGAAACTAATGGATAATGCTTTTCTTTTCCATGCTTTTTTAGTTTTGGCTGCTGCCTGCATAGTAGTGCCTCTAGCTGGGCGTTTTCGTTTAGGGTCGGTCTTAGGTTATCTAACTGTCGGTGTTTTACTTGGTCCTTTCGGTATGGGGCTGATTAATAATGCTCAGGAAATAATGCATTTCGCTGAATTCGGTATAGTGATGGTGCTCTTTCTTATTGGGTTAGAGCTTGAGCCTAATATGCTCTGGCGTTTACGCAGATTTATTCTGGGCTTGGGGGTTTTACAGGTGATTTTCAGCACTGTACTTTTTACGGCTCTTATGCTTTTTTTAGGTTTTAATCTTAATATCGCTTTAGCAGTGGGGATGATACTATCTCTTTCCTCTACAGCATTAGTGGTGCAGATGCTAGAAGAGAAAAATCTTATGCAGACTAATGCTGGTGAGTCTGCTTTCTCTGTACTGCTTTTACAAGACATCGCTGTAATTCCGATGCTGGTGATTTTACCTTTACTCGTTGCTGATAATGCTTTTAAGCTGAGTGATTTTAATTTAGCTAAATTAAATTTAACTTCTCTCTTCGCAGGATCATCGCACGTATTTTTAGTTTTAGGGGTGATCGCAGTTTTAATAATTTTAGGAAGGTGTTTTTCACATTATTTATTTCGTTTTATCGCTAAGTCTAATCTTAGAGAGGTTTTTACTGCTGCGTCACTTGCCTTAGTGGTAGGTGTTACTTTATTAATGCAGCTTTTAGGTGTTTCGGCTGCTTTAGGGGCTTTTATCGCTGGCGTGGTTTTAGCTAGCTCTGAGTATAAGCATACGGTGGAGACAGATATCGCACCATTTAAAGGTTTACTTTTGGGGTTATTCTTTATCTCTGTCGGAATGGGAATGAATTTTCATTTATTGGTTTCTCAGTCTGGGAATTTAGCTATGGCTGTCTTAGCTTTAGTTTTAATAAAGTTATTGGTTCTGTTAATTCTTGGGCGTTTCTTTAATCTGAAAAATATACAGAATATGATTTTTGGGGTAGCTCTAGCTCAGGGTGGTGAATTCGCTTTCGTGCTTTTTAAACTTACTAGTGATTTAAAACTTACTACTAGTGAGGAGACTGCTTTCTTTAATTTACTAATAGCACTATCTATGGCTGTTACGCCGTTTTTAATGATTCTAAATGATAGCTTTATTACCCCAAGATTTTTAACTAAGAATGCAGATCAAAATTTTGATGTGATTGAAGAAAACGATAATCCAGTAATTATTGCTGGTTATGGGCGTTTTGGGCAGATTATAGGTAGGTTTCTTACTGCACAAAGAGTAGCTGTAACTATTCTAGAGACTGATCCCGATCAAATAGATTTATTGAAACGCTTTAACCGTAAAGTTTATTATGGTGATGCTTCTAATTTAGATTTACTGAAAAGCGCTGGTGCTGCTAAAGCTAAGCTTTTAGTAGTTGCTGTAGATGAACCAGAGAAGGTTCTAGAGATAGTTAATCTGGTTAAAAAAGAATTTCCTAATTTAAAAATTTTCGCAAGAGCTCGTAATCGCCGTCACGCTTATGAATTGTATAAAGCAGGGGTAGATTATTTTCGCCGTGAGACCTTCGATGCATCACTGGTGATGGCTGAGGAAGTCATGAAATCTTTAGGGAAAAGAGCTTTTAATGTTAGGTTTAAAGCACAGCAGTTTATGCTGCATGATGAAAGATCTTTAGAAGATTCTTTTGAGTTTTTTGAAACAGAAGATGATTTAATAAGCTTTTCAAGAAAGACGGTACAAGAGCTTGAAACGATTTTACAGAGTGATTTGGATGATGAGGAATATATTAAAGCTAATGATGGGTGGTAAGTATGCCTGAACTTCCAGAAGTGGAAACTGTTTGCCGTGGTCTTAGTGAAAATATTCTTGAGCTGAATGTGTCTTCAGTGGAGGTTTATGCGGAAAAATTAAGAGATTTTATTCCTGCTGACTTAAATAAAAAGATTTTAAATCACACTATTACTAAAATCGAACGCAAAGCTAAATATATACTTATATATCTAACTCCTAATGTGAATTTTCAATCTCAGGTTTTAATTATTCACCTCGGGATGAGTGGTAGGCTGACTATTCAAGATGAAGTATATGAGCGAAAAAAGCATGATCATGTGATTTTAAAGCTGAATAGTGTACTGTTAGTATTTAATGATGCTAGGCGCTTTGGGATATTTACCTTAACAGATTTAGAAAATTTATCTCAGCATAAGCTTTTTAGAAAGCTTGGCTTAGAGCCGCTTTCCAAGGAGTTCACTGTAGCTAAATTAAAGGCTTTATTTAAAAACAGAAATAAAAATATTAAAAATACTCTTATGGACGCAAGTTTAATAGTCGGGATAGGTAATATTTATGCTAGTGAAGCCCTGTTTAGGTCTGCTATTCACCCCGAGAGAATGGCAAGTTCACTTACTGATAAGGATATAAAGAAATTACATGAGCAGATCATTATCACTTTAGAAGACGCTATTCGAGCTGGTGGCTCGACTTTAAAAGATTTTAGTAAAGCCAATGGTGAAAGTGGATATTTTCAGTATCAGTTTAAAGTCTATGGCAGAGAAGGTTTGCCTTGCTTTACTTGTAAGACTCTTATTCAAAGAATAGTTCAGGGTGGAAGGAGTAGTTTTTTTTGTTCTAAGTGTCAGAAATAGGGTTACCTATCTTCCAGATACCTTTTTCTCGAAAAGCAGGTATGGTCTGTCTTCTTGCCATATTTATTATCGAACTAACAGGCTTATCTATGGAACGAGCATAATTAGTGAGTTTTACTATTTCACTACCCTGCATATAGGTGTTGCGTTTATGTAAAGCTTCCATTAGGGCAAGAATAATTATTTTCTCCATAATTTTAGAAGAATTTTTTGATTGAAATTCAGTGAAAGCACTGTGGTAAAGAGCTTGCTCTTTATCCCTGATAATAATGGCTGGGAAACCTAAGCGTAAAAGCTGATAGTTAATTAAAACTCGTCCGATTCTGCCATTTCCGTCACAGAAAGGGTGAATGCTTTCAAAGTTTAAATGGAATTTTGCTATTTTAGAAATAAAGTAATCATCGATGTTAGCAGCATAGTCAATAAATATGTTTTTAATAAGAGAAGGTATTTTTTCTGGGGCTGCGGCTATGTATGAACCAACTCTAACATATTCTCCAGTAGTGCGAAAGCGTCCAGCAAATTCATCATTAATGCCACCAATAAGCATTTGGTGTAAAAGCAGTATAAGATCTTCTGTTAATTCCTCGGTTTTAGATTTTTCTTTAATATAATTAACTACTCGGGCTAAATTTTTAGCCTCATAAACCTCTCTCAGGGAAAGGTCTCTGCTCACTTCCATTTCAAGTAGTATTTTTTCAGTTTCTCGCAGAGATAAGGTCGAATGCTCTATCGCATTAGAGTTATAAACGGCTTCTGCTACTTCCACTTCATCTATAATTCCTAAAAGAGCTTCTTTGCCAATCTTGAGATTTTCGTAAGTTTCTTTGAGTTTTTGTATGTAGGATTTTTGAGTCAAGGTGATACTCATATTAATATAATGCCATAGATTTACGATTTTTGACCATAAAAGCGTAAATTTATATTGAATTCGGATTCGATTTACGTTTTATTGGAATTGTTAGCGACTGGTGTTTTTTAGGGTATACTGTAAAAAGAGCTGGTGTTTTTTAGGGTGTAGTGCAAAATGTTACAGAGAAGAATTTTTAAATATATTAAAGATGATCTAGATACTAAAATGGTTTTACTCGCTGGTCCTAGGCAGTGTGGTAAAACCACTATCGCTAAATCTTTAGTGAAAGAATATAATGGACGGTTCTATAACTGGGATGACATAGAAGATAGAAAGCTTATTATGAATTCTGTATTAGATTTTAGTAAAGATCTCTGGGCTTTTGATGAATTGCATAAGTATCGTAGTTGGCGCAATTGGCTTAAAGGAAAGTTCGATAAACACGTCCCAGAGAGGAAAATTTTAGTAACTGGTAGTGCTAAATTAGATGTCTATAGTCGTGGTGGAGATTCGCTTCAGGGGAGATACTTCCTGCATCATTTACACCCTCTTACTTATGCAGAGCTTTCAGGGACTAAGCTTAAGGAAGATTTAGATACGCTTGTACTTATGCAGAAGGATGTTAAAGACAGTGAGGCTTTAGATACACTTTTAAAATTAGGTGGTTTCCCAGAACCTTTTCTATCAGGTTCAGAGCGCCAAGCCAAAAGATGGCGTAACTCATACACAGATCGTTTAGTCAGAGAGGATGTTCGTGATTTAGAGAATATTATTCAGCTCGACAAAATGGAACTTCTATATCATCATTTACCGTTAACAGTTGGCTCCCCTTTATCTATAAACAGTCTTAGAGAGGATTTAGAAGTTAGTTTTGATGCTGTAAAACACTGGCTTGAAATTTTTGAGAATATATATGCTTGTTTTAGAGTGAGTCCTTTAGGTGGAAAGCAGATATTAAAGAATATTAGGGCAGTTAAAAAAGAACAAAAATTATATTTCTGGGACTGGGCTTTAGTTGATAATGACGCTGCTAGATTCGAGAACCTAATTGCCATGCATCTTTTACGTTTCTGTCATTTTATTGAAGACATTTATGGTATGAGAACAGAGTTAAGATATTTTAGGGATACTAGAGGTCATGAAGTGGATTTTATTATTCTTAAAGAAGCAAAACCGTGGATAGCAGTAGAAGTAAAGCTCAGTGAGCAGAGTCTAGATCCTAGTCTTAAATATCTCTTAGAGAGAGTTACTATACCTTATGCTTTTCAGGTGCATTTAAAAGGTGATAGTTACTATCAGGTAGATGATATTAATGGGGCTAAAGTTAGTATAATTTCAGCGAGAAGATTTTTGAGTAATTTGGTTTAATGATGTTCACGTAGTCTGGAAATAGTTTCTAAGCTTGTTATAATAGTTGCTAAACGGGTATAATGACTGTTATAAGGAGCTTTATGAAAAAGCCTGTTAATTTACCTATACCAGTAATTAAAGTTTTGCGTAAGCTGGGAAATGACATAAGTGATGCACGTCGCAGGCATAGAGTCACTATTGAAATTATGGCAGAGCGAGCAGGGCTTTCACGAGCGACTATTGGTAAAATTGAAAAAGGTGATCCGACGGCTTCCATGGGGGCTTATGGCTCTGTACTTTTTGTATTGGGTCTTGCAGATAGATTAAATGATCTTGTGGATGCTGCTCATGACCTTACTGGAAGACAGCTTGAAGAAGAGAAATTACCTAAAAGAGTACGATTACCGAAGAAGAAAAAATAGATAATCATGAGTAGTAGAGAAATCATAGTTTGGATTTCCCTTGGCAAGGAGAACATACCAGTAGGTAAGCTATGGTTTAACTCACATAAAGGAAAAGAAACAGTATCTTTTGAGTATGATTCAGCTTGGTTAAAACATTCAGAAAAATTTGCATTAGAGCCAGCTCTTGAATTAACAGAAGGTACTTTTCACGCCGCAGCAAGTGTCTTTGGGGCAATTGGTGATTCTGCTCCAGATCGTTGGGGGCGTGTTTTGATGCGGCGAGCAGAAAGTAAAAAAGCTAAGGCAGAGAAACGGACTCCGATAACGCTACTTGAAGCAGATTATCTATTAGGGGTAAATGATGAAGCACGCCAAGGTGCATTAAGATTTTCTTTAGAGCTTGATAAAGCTGTTTTCCTTGCAGCAAAAGATCAGAATCCAATTCCATCACTTATTAAATTACCAAAGCTACTCTCAGCCACAGAGCGCTTTCTAGATAATGAAGAATCTGCTGAAGATCTTAAATTATTATTAGCTCCAGGATCATCATTAGGCGGTGCAAGACCTAAAGCTTCAGTTCAGGATAAAGACGGTACTCTGGCTATCGCCAAATTTCCAAGAAAGGATGATGAATATAATGTTGTTTTATGGGAAGCAGTAGCCCTTGATCTGGCTAAATCTGCTGGAATTAATGTCCCAGACTGGCGAATAGAAAAGATACTCAGGAAGCCAGTTTTAATTATTAAACGTTTTGATCGTAATAATGATGAACGTATTCCTTTTCTCTCAGCTATGAGCATGTTAGGAGCTAAAGATAATGAAGAGCATAGCTATTTAGAGATAGCTTACGCAATAATTCAGAACGGTGCTTCTCCAAATCATGATTTGACAGAGCTTTGGCGGCGTATAGTATTTAGCGTTATGATCGCAAATACAGATGATCATTTAAGAAATCACGGTTTTATTTATGAGCGTTATAAAGGGTGGAGGTTGTCTCCAGTCTATGATCTGAATCCAACTCCTATAGAAATTAAGCCAAGAATACTAAGCACAGCTATAAACTATGAGGATAGATCAGCATCTCTTGAGCTTGCTATGAGCGTTATAAAGGAGTTCAGGATTAATAAAAATCGTGCGATTCAGATTAGTAAAGAGGTGGCAGCGGCAGTTAAGCAATGGCGTAAGGTTGCAGTTAAATTTGGTTTATCGAAGGTGGAGTGTGATTTTATGAGGTCGGCGTTTGAGTGGGAGTGACTCTCTTTATCTTTGGCTCTTTTGGTCTTTGGCTAGCTCATTAGGATTAGGGCGATAATTTGGAAATCATTTTATACTAATTTTAGTGATAAAAATCATAAAATTACTGCTCCCTATATTACAGCCTTCGTGGCAGTTTTTTAAAGAAATAGCTCCATCGCCACGTATAGAATTCAGGCTATTAGAGCATATTGAAGAAAATCTGAGCTGGATTGAGTTTCGTCCACGTCCAGAGAAGCTGTCTATTTTAAGTCATTTCTATAGATTCTTTTATAACGCTGAATGGAATGAAACTATGTATATGACTAATTGTGCTGAAAGTTTAATCTTAGAACCTACTGAGCATGCAGATACTGAAATCAAAAATCGTATTAAAAGATATTTATTAAAAGAGGGCTATAAACTAGAAAATAAATTTTTTGAATTTAGAATAACCTTTATTTATAGAAGGCAATCTGCTTTGGAAGCACATGTGCTTTATCAGTCTAGTTTAGAGCATTTATCTGGAGATCCAGTCTATGAGTTTTGAGCAGGCTATTCGTCTAACTGAAATATTACTTGCTATCTCTTTAATTCAGCAGAGCTTAGAGCATCTTAATTCAGCTAGTGATGAAAGAAGACTTTTTATTCCACAAATACTTTTTAGTATTCTGCTGCTAGTGGGGATTTCCACTAAATGGGTACTTTTGGTTTTACTGTTTATCAGCTTTTTAATTCTTTATCGTTTTCAAGGTCCTTATAATGGTGGCTGTGACAGGATGACATTGTTAATACTATGCTGTCTAAATTTTATTTATTTCTGCTCTAATCATGTTTTTCAAGAAATGGCTTTTATATATTTGGCTCTGCAAGCTATCATGTCATATTTTATAGCTGGATTAGTGAAAATTATTAATCCAGACTGGCGTTCTGGGCAGGCTTTAAAGGATATTTTTCATTTTTCAGCTTATCCGATGAGCGAAGAAATGAGATATATAAAAGATAAATCTAATTGGCACTTAGCTTTATCGTGGTTTATTATAGCTGCTGAATTGCTTTTCCCCTGTATTTTCATTAATCAGATCTTTTTATGTATCTTTCTTATAATCGCTTTTAGCTTTCATGTAGCTAATACTGTGATTTTTGGCTTTAATAGATTTCTCTGGATATGGCTTGCAGCTTATCCTTCGTTGATTTGGCTGTTTGCTAGGATGCAGGGGAGTTTGGGGTATTTATAAATCTTGATTAAAGGTCTGCGTAGATCACTAGGTTTTTAAAATATCAGAATAAAACTTTATAAAATTTCATAAATGGAAGTTAGGCGTAATAGATTAAAGCCAAGTCGAGATTATGGTCTGAATTTGACTGATTCTATGGTGCTTATATTATGCACAGAATTGTGTCATCCTGCTGGGAAGTGGTTCTTAATATTTTTGACGGAGGATGGGCATTATTATAACCAAGGGAAAGTCCTTCTGTCTTTGTTGACGGCGTTGTTTGGCGTTATTGTTGGTATAATGAAAATAGCTTATAACAGGAGAAAGATTAAATGACAATAGAAGGTTATATATTTGTAGCTGTATTTATGCTTATCTTTGGCTCCTTTGGTTTTTGGTTAGCTCATCAAGATTAGGGTGAGGTTTTTTACGGTTTTATTTAAGTAGAAAAAGGCTGGTCGTTTAGATTTAATTCATGAGCTGTTCATGAAAGCTTTTTTTAGGATTTAGTTTTTTAGTTTTTTTAGATTTATATTCTTTAAGGCCTGCTTCGATTATTTTTTCCAGTTCTGGGGAGGCAGTCTCCATGGGCGTTTTAATGAAGGAGATATTAAGATTAGTAGAAATCTTTTTTGGGGAAAAATGACCCCTTATAATTTCCTTTAAGTTTTGTGAAACTTAATATTATGGATAAAATTCCTGAATCAATTAAGTATCGGACTGATATTTTTAAATATGCTGGCTTTGCTTTAATGAGTCCCAGTGCTAGTATTCTTTTTATGTGCATAACCGAGCAAACGTATCTTGCAAGTATGTTTAGTGCTTATGGTTTTATTTTTTCTCTTATTCCTGCCATACTTGGATACAATTTAATCACTTTTGGGGTTAAGATGTTAGATAGTTATCACTATAAGGATGGAAATTAGATGCCAGAAGAATTAAGTCAGAATCTATTTTTGTTAGGTCTCATTATCTTTTATTTAGTTTTCCTTGTGTTTGGTTTTTTATTACCTTTTTATCTGAGCAGGAGAAAAGCTGGTCGCCTAGATCCAGAGAAATCATTTTTAGAAAATTTCTGTAATTCTATTTATCCATAAGAGTTTTAGAGTGATCATGAGTTAATAAGCTGTTCATGAAAGCTTTTTTTAGGATTTAGTTTTTTAGTTTTTTTAGATTTATATTCTTTAAGGCCTGCTTCGATTATTTTTTCCAGTTCTGGGGAGGCAGTCTCAATGGGTGTTTCAATGAATGAGATGTTTAGTTTTTTGTTTGCAAAATTGGTTAGAAGTAATCTTGCGATTTCGTTTATTGAGCTGAAGCCAATTTCCTCAGCTCGTTCTTTTAGCTTTTTGTTTAAGGATTCAGAGATTGGAACTTGAAGTTTGAACTGGTAAGCCATAGTACCATTAATATACCAAGATTAGATTGTTTTTGTACTATTTTGAATCCATTATTTAATTATTTTATTCTGCTTTATGATTTAATAAACAGCTCTGGAACCTTCATGTCCACCGATGTCTAGCAGAAGTATATTCTCTAGATCTTCAAGTTGCCAGATGATTCTGATATCTGAAGTTACGTAAGAACTCATACTATGACCACGTTTCGTATTTATTCTATGAGTCTTAAGCGATTTATCTAATGGATTTTCAAGAAGTTTGGATAAGGCTTTATCTATTCTTTTGATTAAAGTTGGATTTTTGTCTGTAAGCTTTTTATATTTTCTATTAAAATTGCTTGTTGATTCAATTTGGTAAGGCAATGTGTGTTATTCCTTGAAATTTTATGATTGACTATATAATGGCGGTGCTCTGCAACTTAATACCTTTAACGCAATGCAATCTACAATAGTAGAAATTATGATATAGGTGATTATCTATAGCTATTTTTGCTTTTATAATCAAACAAGCAAAGTAAGAATGCTAATTTTCAAATTAATAATCAAGGTGATAGTGTTTATGATCATTTCAAACATAGTTTAAACCTCCTGTAAGTATTTATTTCACAAATGCTGAAATATACCTTAATGCAGAAAATATTTTAGCCGAAAAAAAGAAATATCTGTTAAGGTATATACCTATGGAAGAGATTTTTACAGAAATTACAAACAAGAATGCCTTTAGTCTTCAAAAGACTTTGCGTTTTGAATTAAAACCAATGATTTTTAATGAAGAGGAAAATCAGTTACAGCCAATATCAGAGTGTGATTCTTATTTGAAAAATTTCAATTCAGGATATCTTGAAAAATTAAAACAGATCATAAAGCATGATGAGGAGAGGGCTGAAGACTATCAAGAGATAAAAGTTTATATAGATGAACTGCATAAGCAGTTTATTGACAGAGTTTTACCTGAAATTAAAAGTCTTGAAATTGACTTTAAAAAAGCATTTGAGATGTATGAGTTAACTAAAAAAAGATATGCTAAGCCAAGCTCTGATAAAGAGGAAGAGGAACAGAGTAAGGAGAAAAAAAATAATTTAAAAGCTTGGCAGGATTTTCAAAAAGAGGCACGAAAAAAAATCTCGAATTTTCTAAAGAAACAACCTGAATATGAAAATCTCTTTGAGAAAGAATTATTTTCTGATTTAATACCGAAAAGTAATTATTCTAAACAGTTAGGAGAAAAGTCTCCAAATGATTTAGCCAAAAGCTTTTCAGGCTTTACGACATATTTTCAAGGATTTCATGAAAATCGTAAGAATATTTATGCAGATGAAGGTAGTACTTCTCTTGCTCACCGCATTATAAATGAGAACCTTCCTAAGTTTTTTACTAATATTCTTCAATACGTGATCTTAAACAAAGATCATAATCTGTTAGTGAGTCAGTTTAAAGAAAATTATTCGGATGAAGAATTGACAGAACTATTTAATCCTAATAGTTTTGTATCATTCCTTAATCAGTCTGGGGTGATATCGTGACTGGGAAACAGATCGGAAGAGCACACGTCTGAACTCCAGTCACTAATGCGCAGCTCGTATGCCGTCTTCTGCTTGA
>OGWJ01000121.1_pt1 | contig 11537 bp, 10 predicted proteins | sample 1575991 | NCBI WGS metagenome assembly OGWJ01 (sample SAMN07581533, study PRJEB24739) | freshwater metagenome | place: Singapore | collected 2015-01 | reverse complement strand
TAAATCAATAAAAAGAATAAATAAAGTTCAGACTAGATACGATATAAAAGTTGATAATTTCTCATGCTATTATGCAAACAAAATATTGGTTCATAATACGGATGGCCAAGCACTTGCTATTAGTTGGAGAGATGATAGGGGATTAATTGCTGCAAGAAATAAAGGGCACTTAGCAAATAGTGGTGAAAATGCAATGTCCATAACGGATGTTGCTACTAAATTTGCTGGTAGAGGTGGATTAACCGATGCTTACAACTTTGCTATGAAAGATTTAGAAAAAGCGGTGGGTAGTTTATCCAAAGCACAACGGGACAAAATATTTAAGCAGGGTAAGAAATTTATGAACTTAGAGGTTATTTATCCAACCTCTGTAAATGTAATACCTTATGGCCAGGCTCTATTAGTATTTCATAACACAACTGAATACGATGATAGTGGTGTGGCAATTGGGGCAGAGCAATCTGATGCTACCATATTAGCTGGGATGATTAAACAGGTAAATCAGCATGTTCAAGACAAATATACCATACAAGGGCCACCCGTTACTCAATTACCAAAAGAGGAAAGCTTAAAACAATTACAACCAAAGTTTTTGGGGATGTTGCAAAAATTACAATCTAAATTTGGGTTAAAAGATAGTGATGGTATGGCAGAGTATCATCAGGCTTGGTGGGATGATTACATAGAAAAAAATTCACCTGAAAAGCTAGACAAAGAAACAAAAGATGGATTGGTAAGAAGGTGGGCATTCTTTAATAAAGGTTTTGGATTAAGTAACAAAACAATTAAATCGGAAAAAGTATTACAATGGGCATTGGGTGTGGATAAAAACGACCATCAAAAAATATCAAAAGATAATATTCGACCATTTGAGGATATATTTTTAGGTGTTGGTTCTGAGGTATTATCATTTATGAGTTCAGTATTAACTGTAAATCCCGATGAAGCAATTCGTAGTATTAAAACGAGATTAGACCAAACTATTAAAGATGTTAAAACAGGTGGAGACCCTAAGAAAGTTGCTAAGCTTAAAATGGAATTAGAAAGATTAGAAGCAATTGGTGGTGTAAATAAAATTGTTCCAAAAGAAGGAATTGTTTTTGTATTCAAGGGTAATACTCTAAAACTTACGGGCACATTCTCTCCGCTAAATCAGCTTTTAGGATTAATGTATTACTAATTACCGCTTTTCATTATACCACTATATTTATATAAAATAAGAGGTAGTATTATGATTATTTATAAATGTGAAAACAAAATAAGTGGTAAGGTTTATATAGGTCAGTCTGTTAAATCATTAGAAAATCGAAAAGAACAACATATAAAAAAATCTAATAGCCCAAAAAGTAAATTTCACAAAGCGCTTAAATCATATGGGGTTGATAATTTCAATTGGGAAATAATTGATACTGCAAATTCTAAAGATGAATTAAATCAAAAGGAAATGCATTACATACTTGAATACAATTCAATGGAAAATGGTTACAATATGGTGAATGGTGGAACTGGGGGTTACAATAAATTTGCAGTGAACGCAAATCGTAAAAAAAGAAAAGGTAAAACATATGAAGAAATATATGGTTCATTAGATACAATTAGTAGACTTAAAAAAATACATAAAGAAAGTTATGAAAAAGCCAAATTAGATAAATGGAATTTTAAAAATTTGAGTAAAGATGAAAGATTATTTATGGCCAAATTAGGAAACAAAATACGAACTATGAACGGATATAAACATTCGGCTGAAACAAAACAAAAAATCGGTGAAGCTCAAAAAGGTATTACTAATGAAGACCGATATGGAAAAGTAGAAGCGGAAAAACTAAACAAACGAATATCGGAAGCCACAAAAGAAGCTATGAAAAGTGTTGATAGAGAATTGTTGGGTAAAAAATCCGTTGAAGCACGAAAATTGTTTTGGGATAATAAACATAAAGAAGATAGAAATATGATTTTAGAACTTAAATCAAAAGATTATTCAGTTAAAAAAATATGTGCTAAATTGAATATATCATACCCAACATATTACGCCAGAATAAAAGAGTTAAAAAAAATGGGTTTATTTTATTAATTCTATATTTATATACACATTCACAATAAAAAAGGAAACAAAGTATGAAAATATCGCGATTAAGACAACTAATCCACGAAGAAGTTCGCAATACTTTAAATGAGGGGTTATTTTTAACACAAACAGGAACCGATAGTTCCGAATTAAAAGCGGTTAAACAAAAAATACATAATTACATTAAAGATTCAAAAAATCTAAAAGTAATAGATGGTCTCATTTTAGACATTTGTCAACTATATGCTGATGAAACCAAATAATATATTACGATATTTATATAAAAAGTTATGGGAAATAGTAAATTAAAAAATACAAAAGCGGTTACTGAAATGTTGGCGGGTGTTCATAAAACGCAAACAAAGAGGACCGTTGGTTTTGAAAACTCACCTACTTATGTTCGTCGTTCAGTTGGTGAACAATGGGAAGATGAGAATGGGGATATGTGGGAGCAAAAAGCTGGGTATAAAGTAAAGCTCGGCAAGCTTCATCAATTAAGGGAGGATTTGAGAAAGTTTCCTAATTGTATGAAGGAAGTTTGTGACTGCAAAAACCCAAAAAGATTGGATGAAAAAATGCGTGCTTTTCACGGTATGTGTTTTGATTGTGTATTAAATATGGAATCAAAACTAAGAATAAGTGGGGAGTATGATAGATATGAAAAAAGAAAAATGCTTGAGAATGCGAAAGCATGGTTAAAGCAGGCTCAATTTGAAAAAGAGGCCCTTAAAGTTGCGTTAAAAATGAAGTTCATCAACGAAAATGGTTCGGTTGAAGAATGGAATGGAGTTAATATAGAAGATGTTCTACTAAAAGTAGATACTGATTTTGAAAAGTTACGAGTTGATTATATTGGAAAATTGGAGAAAGAACTTGAAGAAACCACAACTTGAACACCTAATTAAATCAGCAGTAAGAAAAGTTATTGCAGAAGATTTAAGAAAATGGTTTGGCAAGGGTAAAACCGGCTCAACTACTGGTGGTGGTTGGGATAGGTATTCTACCACAGGTGAAAAAATGGGTAAGTGTGGTGATGCGGAAGAGGGAGAACCATACTCTGCTTGCTTATCCAAAGAAAAAGCCCAAAAGTTGGGTAAGGATGGGATAGCAAGTTTTGTAAGAAGAAAACGGGCAGCTCAAAAAAAGGGTGGGGATGCCAAAAAAGGAAATGAAAAAGAAAAAGGGCAAAAACCTGTATATGTAAAAACCGGAGCATAAAAAAATGAAACAATCCCAATTAAGAAAATTGATTAGAGAATCAATAAAATCAGTTTTAACTGAAGCAAGTGTTAAAGATTTTAGAAACATGCCAACTGATCCATCAAATGAATCTATGATACGGTTGATTCTTATGAGAAAGGTAGATGGAAAAACTGCGGTTTATCGTTTAGAAAAAGATAATTGGTTTAGACGATACCAAAATCCTGGTAGGGGGTATGGTTTAATGATTAGAAAATTTAGGATAGGAAATCAACCGGTAGCGGTAAGACCAAATCCGGAAATTGGGCCACACCATTCGGTATTTAACGCTTTGGTAACTTATTTACCATCTGAATTTGTTAATACTGATGATGATATTCCCGCGAACTATGAAACAGCAAAAGGATATGTATTTTTAGGTACGAAAGCCTTTTCTGGATTTGAAATGCAGCAGGTATTATCACCAAAAGATATTGAAACATTTGTTAAAATGAACATATCTAATTATACACCATAATTTGAGGTTTTTATGAAAAAACGATTGGTAGAAAAAAATGTTCCAACCGACCCTTCAAAATGGTCTTACTATAAATCACAGGCAAAAGAAAAGTTTGACGTATATCCAAGTGCCTACGCCAATGCTTGGGCAGCAAAACAATACAAAGCAGCTGGTGGGGGTTGGAAAACCGAAGAAGGGGTAGTAAATGAAGCAAAGAATGAACCACCTGTAATAACTCAACTAAGAAATGTTATTAGGTCAGGTTATAAATCAGTTAAAGACCCTAAGACCGGAAAGAATATGAAGGTAGATTCATACTCAGCATCAGCTATCATATCCGTTTATGACCAATTGAAGAAACAGGAGAATAGGGACCAATTTGTAAACGCAGGACTTATGAAAATGCAGACTATTGCGTTTAAGTTGTTGAACAAGCGGGAAGGGGTAATAAAAGAAAATACTGCTGAAGATGTAATCAAAGATTTAGATAAGGTAAAGAATGATTTAATTAAAAAAGTAGATGTATTAATTGCAAAAAAGAAAAAACTTTACTCCAATGTAGATATTGAATCACCAATGAGCGCAGAAGAAAAAAAGTTGGATAAAGATATTGCAGATTTATTTTCACAAATTCAACAATTGGTTTTACAAAAAAGAAAAATGAAAAAAGAATCAGTAAACGAGGGAAATGCTTTTACTGGGGCACTTTTTAAAGCAAGAAAAGAAGGATTGAAAGAGTTTGAATTTGGTGGTAAGAAATACCCTGTTATAAATGAAGTAGATGATGATGATGAACCATCGGTTTCTTCAGTTAAAAAAGTGGGAAAGGGTACTGAAAAACAAAAAAAGGAAATGTTATCAATCCAAAAAAAATTAAAAGATAACGCCAAAAAAACGGTGGAGTTCACAAAAATTCCACAGGATGATAGAACCCCTGCGCAAAAAGCCCATTTGAAAAATATGGCTGATTTAACAACAAAGTTAAAGAAGTTAAAAAGTTTGACAGAGGATATAGATGTGGGGCATCAAGACGATGAACCAAATATGTTAAAAGCAGACCTTTTTCGTATCGCAAAATATGCAAAAGAATTATATGAATTATTAGGGCAATTTGATAATGCGGAGGAAGAGATTGATTTTCCACACTGGTGGCAATCTGATATTGTAAACGCAAAAACTTTAATGGTAAATGCGAAACATTACCTAAATGGTGAGTTAAATGTAAATGGTAATCCGTTAGGTGAAGTAAAAAAAAACTTGAGTGAGGGGCTTCAATATCACATAAAAAATAAAAAACCAATATCGGAAAATATTTATAGGTGGGGTTCTACGAAATTCTTTAAGTTGGTAAATGAATGTAGAACTCTTTGGAAAAAGGGTGAATTTATACCAATGAATGAAAGCGATGAATGGTTTTTAGATTCCGATTTAGGTAAGGTTGGTATTTATGAGGGAAAAAAAGTTCTTTTAGATTTTCCAATTTTAACCGAGGCAGAATATCAGGGGGAAGAAGTAGAATTAAATTCACCCAAAAGAAATTCAGGTGAAGGTAAAAAATATGTAGTTTATGTAAAAGACCCACAAAGTGGTAATATTAGAAAAGTAACTTTTGGTGATGTTAAAGGTGGGTTGACCGCAAAAATAAGTAATCCAGAAGCAAGAAAAGCATTTTCAGACAGGCACAATTGTCCTGATAAGAAAGATAAAACTACACCAGGTTATTGGAGTTGTAATTTACCCCGTCATTGGTCTAAAATAGGTGGTGGTGAGGATATAAACGCATATTGGTAAAATGAGTAAACCATATGCAGAAACCAAATCTAAAAGTATTATCTACCGTTCTTTTGATACGGATGTAGATAATGCAGAATTAGTATGGCATAGAGATAAAAAAACAAGATTGGTTGAAGTAATTGGTGGAAAAGGTTGGTATTTTCAGTCAGATAATAAATTACCAATAGAACTTAAAGTTGGGGATGTATTTACCATACAAAAAGAAACATATCATAGAATACTAAAAGGAAAAACACCATTAAAAGTAATGATAAAAGAATTGGATTAATTACTTTTTAATCTATATTTATAGTAAATAAGTTTCGATGAATGCGTATCATGTATTTTTGGTCAACAATAATAGACCACCAAGTAATATTGAATTATTGGTTCAAATGTATTCGTGTATTACTCACAAAAAAGTAAATATGGATACACCGCTTTATCTAATTACCGATAAAAAATCAAAAGAATTTTATGATAATTGGGGTATAACCCCATTATACGATAGAGTTATTACTGATTTTTTTGATGATTATCCATATGAAATGATTTCTAATAATTTTTGGGCATCCCCCAAAATATGGGCTATGTCCAAATTAAAAACACCATTTGTTATATATGATACTGATTTATTGTTGTACAAAAATTTAAAAAAAGAAATGGGTGATTGTGATTTAATGTATCTTCATTTGGAATCCCCAATAACTTATGGTAATCCTCTTGATGTTATTTGCTCTTCTAATTTTAAGTGGAACAAAAAAATGATAATTTCATTTAAAGATGCATTACCATTTAATACTGCTGTTATTGGGATGTTTAATGAGAAATTTAAAAATGAATATGTTGATAATTATTTTAATTTTGTTTTGGGGGCAAGTGGGAATATAAAAAATGAAACAAAAGAAAAATTAGATTTCTATGAAAAATCAGGACCACAAATAATAGCAGAACAATGGTTAATATCGGCACTAATTAGCTATATATCAATAATAAAAAAAATTAGTATAAAAACAAAAGCATTAATTCCAGTATTTTTTTCTAGTCAAAAATTTTATTCTGTAAAAGAATTATTATATAATGATAAAGATGTATCTACACATTTATTAAATAATTCATTTTATCATCTTTGGGGTGCAAAAAAATTTGTTGACAAAAAAAATACAAAAGAATACAAAAAATTAAAAAAAGAAATTTTATCTGGATTACCAATAATAAAAAATAGTATTTATTACGAATTATTAGTAGAAAAAGTGGATAAAATTGTAAAATTACTTTAATAAAATTAAAATTAGTATTTATAATAATAGGAGGAAAAGTTATGAGAATTTTTAAAAAGTTATTGAGTTCGTTCGAGCAATTTTTTATGGGTAAAAAAACAATAAATTTACCTGAAACATTAGAAATTGTAAAGATAGAACCATTAAAAACACAAATCAAACCACTTACATCTGCAAAAGCATCTGTGGGTCAATTATCATCAGAAGTGAAAACAGAAGAAGTAAAACCAAAACCAAAAAGAAGAAATAATTATAAATCAAGACAAAAAAGCAGAAAAAAAATAATGAAACTATCTAAAATTATTATATCTGTAATAATATTATTAATTGCCCTATTTTTGCTTAGTGATAAATTACCTATGGGTTTTGTTAAGAACATTTTCAATAACGAACCCATAATTGATACAGTAACAACGATAGAGTATAAATACGATACTATTAATACTGAATCGGAGGTTTACATCCCAAAATGGAAAGATAAAGTTGTAGTTGATATAGATAGTATTTTTATTACTCAAAATGAACCAATAGATACTATGTCTCTTTTGAGAGATTACTACGCAAAATATTATTACGAAGATACAATTGCTGTGGATACATTTGGTTATATTGTGATGAAAGATACTATTTCAAAAAATCAAATTGAAGCACGGCAGCATATTTCAAATATTTTAATACCCACAAAAATTGTAACAAATACGATTTTAGTAAATAAAAGAGAAATTTATTTGGGAACAGGTATTACCGCAAATAAAAATTTTATGGTTTTAAATGGTGAATTGTTATTAAAAACAAAAAAGAAAAAAGCATATGCAATTGGAATTGGTTTTGATAATAATTTTGCACCAAACTTTACGGGAAAAGTTTATTGGAAAATAAGTAAATAATAAAAACGAATGCCGAAAACTTTAAAAGAATTAATATCAGAAGAGTATGTAAAGTGTGCGAAAGACCCAATATATTTTTTTAAAAAATATTGTTACATACAACACCCGCATAAGGGGAAAATATTATTTAACCTATATGATTTCCAAGAAGATTTAATTGATTCTTTTAAAACCCACCGATTTAATGTTATTCTAAAATCCCGCCAATTGGGTATATCAACTATTTCAGCTGGATATGCAACTTGGTTGATGCTATTTCATAGAGATAAAAATGTTCTTGTAATTGCAACAACGCAAGATGTAGCAAAAAACCTTGTAACCAAAGTTAGGTTTATGTATGATAACCTACCAAGTTGGTTAAAAGTTCCTGCGGCAGAAGATAACAAATTATCACTTAGATTAAAGAATGGTTCTCAGATTAAAGCAGTATCTGCGACTGAAACAGCAGGCCGCTCTGAAGCACTTTCATTATTGATTATTGATGAGGCGGCATTTATCAAAGGTATTGAAGAGATATGGTTATCAGCACAATCAACACTTTCAACTGGGGGTGGTGCTATCGTTCTTTCAACACCAAATGGTGTAGGTAATTTCTTTCATAAAGTTTGGTTGCAGGGTGAGCAAGGTGATAAGTGGCATCCGACAAGATTACATTGGACAGTTCACCCCGAAAGAAATCAACGATGGAGAGATGAACAAACCCGATTATTGGGTGAGAAAGGTGCTGCACAAGAATGTGATACTGACTTTATATCATCAGGTTACACCGTTGTTGATGGTAGTGTATTAGAGTGGTATAGTGAAACCCATATTACCGAACCCGTTGAAAAGCGTGGGTTTGATGCAAATTATTGGATATGGGATTATCCAAACTATGAAAAAAACTATATTGTTGTTGCTGACGTTGCTAGGGGTGATGGTGCAGACTATTCCGCATTTCATGTCATAGATGTTGAAAGAATTGAACAGGTAGCAGAGTATAGGGGTAAGATTGAAACAAAACAATATGGAGCATTTTTAACATCAGTTGCAACGGAGTGGAATAACGCTCTTTTAGTAATTGAAAATGCAAACATTGGGTGGGCGGTAATTCAAGAAGCCATTGACCGTAATTATCAAAACCTTTATTATTCATATAGGGAGTTGGGGTATGTAGATGAAGATATTCATTTAAGGCGGGGATGGGATTTAAAGCAAAAAGAAGATATGGTGCCAGGATTTTCAATGACACAAAAAACAAGACCATTGATAGTATCTAAATTAGATACTTATATGAGAGAAAAATCACCAATAATTCACTCTAAACGATTGTTGGATGAGTTATTTGTTTTTATATGGAATGGCCCGAAAGCGGAAGCACAAAGGGGATATAATGATGATTTGGTTATATCATTTTCTACCGGTCTTTGGGTTAGAGATACTGCGTTGAAGTTAAGACAGCAAGGTATGAACTTAACAAGAAATGCTTTAAGTAGTATCACCCGTGTATCCGGAAATCAAATAAAGGTATTTTCAAGCAAAAACTCAGGTCAAAATCCATATACTATGAAGGATATTCGTGGTAATGATGTTGATTTAGGTTGGTTATTTTAAAAAAATTATATTTATACTTATGGCAGATAAATCTTTATTCGGTAGATTGCAAACACTCTTTTCAACTCAGGTTGTAGTAAGAAGAATTGGTAAGGGTAAAACTAGGGCCATTGATACACAACGATTACAGTCACAGGGTAACATAAAAGGAACTTCTTACTACGATAGATTTGGTAGATTACACTCATCTCGCCAAAATTGGGAAACTTACAATAATCAATACAATTATTCATCTAATCGGTTAGAACTTTATACTGATTATGAGGCGATGGATAAAGATTCAATTATTGCATCCGTTTTAGATATTTACTCGGATGAATGTCTTGGTCCCGACACCCTTATTCCATTGTTAAATGGTAAAAAATATACTATAAAAGAATTGTATGAAAATGATGTAAGAAATTTTTGGGTATATGGATTATCTAATAATGGTAATTTTACACCATCTTTGGCAGAAAAAGTTATTTATAAAGGTAAAAAACAAACATATATTTTAACTTTAGATGATGGAACTAAAATAACTGCAACCGATAATCATATTTTTGTAAAATCAGACAATTCTCAAATTGAATTAAAAGATTTAAAAGTCGGCGATGGTCTATTAGTTTTAGATACAAACAACCATAAAATAATATCAATAGAAGTAGGAGAAATAACAGATGTGTATGATATTGTTAATGTAGGTGATAATCATTTATTTGCAATTGAAACAAATGATGGTGGAAAATGTTATGTTCATAATTGCACCCTCAAAAACGATATTGGAGATGTATTAAGGATAAACTCGGATGATGAAAATATTAAAAAAATATTACAAAATCTTTTCTATGATGTCCTTAATATAGAGTTTAATCTTTGGGCATGGATTAGGGGGATGAATAAATATGGTGATTACTACCTTAACTTAGATATTGAAGAGGGTATTGGTATTGTAAATGCATCACCAATATCAGCATATGAAATTGAAAGAGAAGAGGGGTTTAATTCCGATAACCCATATGAAGTTAGATTTAAAATGACAACAATGGGTGGTGGTGCTACCGGATTTAATTATCAAAAATCTAGCAACGATATACAAAACTATATTCCATTTTATAAAATAGCCCATTTTAGGTTATTTTCAGACACAAACTTTTTACCTTATGGTCGTTCTTTATTAGAACCTGCTAGAAAAACTTGGAAACAATTAACCCTTATGGAAGATGCGATGTTAATTCATCGTATTATGCGTGCTCCTGAAAAAAGGGTATTTAAAATTGATGTTGGTAATATACCACCAAACGAAGTAGACCAGCATGTTAGGAACATTATAGACCAAATGAAAAAAGTTCCTTATGTAGATGAAGCGACTGGTGATTATAATCTTAAATTTAACATACAAAATATGTTAGAAGATTATTATTTACCCGTAAGAGGTGGTCAAAGTGGGACTCAAATTGATACTTTGGGTGGAATGGAATTCACTGGGATTGAGGATATAAATTATCTTAAAAACCGAATGATGGCTGCTCTTAAAGTTCCAAAAGCATTTATTGGGTATGAAGAGGGGGTAGAGGGTAAAGCAACGCTTGCTCAGCAAGATATTCGTTTTGCTAGGAGTATTGAGCGGGTACAAAAAATTGTTTTATCCGAATTGACAAAAATTGCAATCATACATTTGTATGCGCAGGGATATGAAAATGAGGCATTATCTAATTTTTATTTAGAATTAACACCACCATCAATAATTTATCAGCAAGAAAAGGTTGCTCTTTGGATTGAAAATGTGCGATTAGCATCGGATATAAAAACATCGAAACTACTTTCACAAGAATGGGTTTATAAAAATATATTTAACATGTCTGATGATGAGTGGAAAGCAGAGCAAGTTAAGGTTATTAACGATTTGAAATTAGGATTTAGACAGTCTCAAATTGAAAATGAGGGTAATGACCCAGTTAAGACTGGTGAGTCGTTTGGAACTCCGCATGATTTGGCGGCATTATCACAACAATCAGCGGAAGCGGGGGGAGGGCAACCTGCTCCTGGTGGTGATGAGGGTGGTTCACCTCCTGGTGGATTTGAAGGAGCGGGTAGACCTGAAGAGGGTAGTATTGCTGGGACAGATGAAAGTTCTTTTGGTAGAAACGCAATGGGATATGAAACGGATATAAAACCTGAAAAAGTATACCATACGTTTAGGAAATCACCACTTTCTGTTGAAGGGATGCAGTTAAAAACAAGCTTACAAAATTCAAAAA
>OGWJ01000120.1_pt1 | contig 11538 bp, 21 predicted proteins | sample 1575991 | NCBI WGS metagenome assembly OGWJ01 (sample SAMN07581533, study PRJEB24739) | freshwater metagenome | place: Singapore | collected 2015-01 | reverse complement strand
GTTTCCCAGTCACGATAGATCAGCCGTGCTCGCCGTAGTAGCGACAGGGAACTACGCACCCGACGATCTCGTGAAGGCTGCGCTCGCAGCGATCCTGCCGCCCCTGTTGCGGTGGGCGAACCCGAAGGACACGGCTTTCGGGCGTGGCGCGTAAATACACCGGCACTTCGGACGGCCCCGCCCCAGGCAAACGGGCAGGACTCGAAGAGTTCGTCAAACAAGTCGCCACACTTTCCGGCGGCGCATTGTGGAACAATGGCACGTGGGTCGTGCGCAACATGCGCGGCAAAGAATCGTTGAGCGTCCACGCCACCGGACGAGCAGTCGACATGTCGTGGCGCAAACTCGGCAACAAAGGCGTCGCCGACGGACGCGGCCAGGCACGCCGCACCGTCAACCAACTGGTCGCCAACGCCGACCTGCTGCAAATCGAATGCATCCTCGACTACTTCCCCGACCCGCACGGACGCGGCTGGCGATGCGACCGAGGCACATGGCAGGTGTACACCAAACCCACCATCTCAGGCGCACCCTCGGGCGACTGGTTCCACATCGAAATCTCACCCGAAATGGCGGACTCACCACAGAAAGTGGTCGACGCGTTTGCTAAGTTGAAACAGACTTGACATGGACACAGGACTGGCATCCGTCATCGCCGCAACCGTAACGGCAGGATTCGCGTTCCTCGGGGTGGCCCTCAACAAGTTCCGGAAAGAAAACCACGACGACCACGCCTACGTCCGAGGGATGCTGACCATGCTCTACAAGTCGCAGAACAGGATCGAAACAAAAGTGGACAAGGTTGACGAACGGCTCGACGACCACATAGAGTTTCACGCCACGGGAGGGATGCTTGACAAAACAAACCCAGTTGACCAGAATGGACCTGACGAGCATCGTTAGGTATTTGCGGCGTGTCTACACAGGACAGGCCGAAGCAGACGAACTGGCGAGGCTCGTCACAAAAATAGAAGCAATACTAGAGACAGGGGAAGAACATGGGAAAAAAATCACCGGCCGCCGGTAACGACGGCGCGAACATAGTCATGGAGGCGCACGATTTGATCGTCGGCGCGCGGCAACATGATTACAATCATCCGCTCGCGGATTACCGCAGGACGGCGTCAATCTTCAATTCAATAATCGGCAAAGAGGTGATGACTCCGGAAATGGCAGTGCTGTTCATGCTGGCGGTAAAACTCTCCCGATTGATGTTTGAGCTGGAATCGGGGAAGAACATACCGGACAACACGAGAGACGCCATCGGTTACCTCGGTTGTCTGAACATGATTCGCGCGAGCAAGGCCGGTGAGTAACGTGGGTTTCATGGACGACGTCAAAGTCGAAACCACCAAAAACGCCAACGCCGACAAATTGGCGATGATCAGGACGAAGCTCGACAAGAAAGAATTCGCGGAGTTCGTCGATGCCTTGAACGACAAAACAATTCCTTGTTCCGCCATACAACGCGTGCTGAAATCGCGCGGCGTGGTGGTTTCGGATCACACCCTCAGAAGGTACAGGAACCGCAATGAAGTTTGACGAAGAAGCGCGCATAGAGCAAGAAATACAAGACCTGAAACGCGCGTTAGAGCACGCCCAAAAAGCGGCTGCGCGCGCCAAGAAAAAAACCGAAGACCTCGTCGAAGCGGTGTATCTTGCGGCCAAGCACGCCGCATTGGTGCAGCCGCGCGTCAAGGTCAAGCAGCCAAAATTCGACAAGCGCGGAAAAGCCGAGGTGGCCCTCGTTCATTTGACCGACTGGCAAGCCGGCAAAGTGTCGGTGTCATTCAACATGGACGTGTTGCGCAAACGCATTGACCAGATGATCGACAAGGTCCTGGCGTTGACCGAAATTCAACGCGCGCACCATCCAGTCAACGACTGCGTCGTGGTGCTGGGCGGCGACATGGTCGAAGGATTGACCGTGTTCCCCGGCCAAGTCTACGAAGTGGAAGCTCACTTGTTCGAACAGATGTTCACCGTAGCCAACATCATCGAGTCCGCGGTTCATCGTTTGGCCGGACATTTCACCAACGTGCGAGTGGTGTGTGAGTACGGAAACCACGGACGCATAGGACGCAAAGGCGACATGCCGGGGTCGGACAACGTAGATCGCATGGCTTACCAAATCGCGTCAGAACGTTGCGGTCATTTAAAGAACGTGACGTGGCAGCAGTCCGCGGACTGGTATCAGATTGCGATCATCGGCAACTACAAGTTGTTGGTGGTGCACGGAGACGAGATACCTTCGTTCGGCGGCCAGACTCCGGCGTATTCGATACTGCGCAAATGCAACGCGTGGGCCACGTTCATGGAATTCGACGACGCCATAATGGGCCACTTCCACACGCCGATCAATTTGACGATGGCCAACGGCGGCCGCATCTGGGTGACTGGCAGCCCGGAATCAGACAACCAGTACGCCAAAAGTTTCGTTGCCGCAGTGGGCAAACCAAGCCAACGTTTGATGTTCGTGGACCCCAAGAAAGGAAGAGTGACGGCAGAGTATGTTTGCTGGCTTGACTAAATGCCCTTGGTCGCTGGTTGCGGTTCATTGGATTGACGCGTTCGATTCGTCAAACGGTTGGATTGCAACCAAGGACTACAAGGCAAAACCGCAACATGTCGTTTCGGTTGGTTGGTTGTGGCCGGACGTCCTCGAAGGGTACGTGTCCGTGACTTGTTCGTACTGCCCAAACGAAGAACCCGAGATGGACACCATCGGAATGATCACACACATCCCCGCCGGAATGGTGCAGAAGGTTGTCGTTCTTGATCAGCCGCCGGTAGAGTGACACCAACAACCCCACAAGAGGAGGAAAAATGAACACATTCACCGTACCCAAACCGCCGCACGGCAGCGCCGAATGGTTGGCGGTTCGCTGGAAAAACAAGGAGGGGCTCGCACGAATTTCCGCGTCGAACGCAGCCGCCATCCACGGAGAACATCCGTATCTTTCGCCGGCACAACTCGCCGCCGAACTGTTGAAAGACGAACCTCCGCAACCGCAACAAGAAAACAGGGCGATGCAACGAGGCAACACCCTCGAATCCCCGATCCGCGATTGGGCCGCTCAACTTCTTGGCTTTCCGCTCACTACGCCGTGCATCATGTACGCGTACGAAGAACACGGGGTTCGTCTGATTGCGACCATCGATGCGGTCAGCGAAGCCGGCGGCGTGTACGAAATCAAAACCAAACGCGGTCGTTGGAACGGCGAACTTCCCCGTATGTGGTACTGGCAAGGGGTGCAACAAGCCATTTGCGCTGGTGTCGACAGCATCACGTGGGTGGTGTTTGACAGCGACCTGGACATCCAGTTCCACGAGCAGAAAGTGACGTCAGACGAGAAGCGCGCGCACATCGAAGCATGCCGGCAGTACTTGGCGTCCATTGACATGGGCATGATTCCGGAAGGGATCTTCCTGACATACGAAGACCTGATTAACCTGCACCCCAAAGGCAACAACACCAGGGTCGAACTGGCCGACCAGGCGAAAGTGTTGTTGCACGAGTACTCCACCTACCAAACCATCATCGAACAGAACGAAACGAAGCTGTCGGAAATCAAAGCGCGACTGTGCGAGTTGTTGGGCGACGCCGAGTACGGTACGATCGACAACGAAGTCGTGGCGACGTGGAGGACGTCCACGCGCACCAGCTTCGACAGTAAAAAGTTCGAAGCGGAGCACCCGGCTCTTGCTGCGAAATACAAGAAACAATCCACCTACCGCACGTTCCGTGTGGTGAACAACCAAGGAGACAAGCAATGAGATTCAACCTGGACAATTACGAGACGGTCGAGAGCCGCCTGCAAAAATTCTGGGAGGACAACCCGAACGGCAGGATCGAAACGTACGTCCACTATTACGACGACAACCGCGTGCTGATTGTCGCTTCGGTGTACGCACACAAGGACGACAACAAGGCGACGGCATTCGGTCACGCCGAAGAAGTGCGCGACGCATCGCCGGTGAACCGGACGTCGCACGTGGAAAATGCGGAGACGAGCGCGATTGGCCGAGCTTTGGCCAACTGGAAGTACGCTTCAAAAACCCAGCCGCGTCCCAGTCGCGAAGAGATGGCGAAAGTGGAACGCATGTCGGCACCAGTCGACAATGCTGACGTGGTCACGAAGTTCAGGCAGGCATGCGACAAAGCCGGCCTCGACGCCCAGGATGTCGCACGCGAAGCTGGCGTTGACTTGAACAACCTGACATCCACATCCATTCCGTTGTTGCGCGACGCATTCAAGGCGATGCAAAACGCCAAGAAACCCGAGGTGGTGGTCACCGAAAAAAACTTTGACGAGCAGGTAAACAAGGCGTTCCCAAAATCTGGCAAGTCTGAGTACAGGGAAATCAAGGATCCCGGTGCGCCTGCCACGGCTCCGCAGAAAGGCAAGTTGCGCGCGTTGTTGAACGGTGCCGGCAAGCAGGGCGGGGCGGCACACGCCGACACGGTTGCCGACATCATTCATCGTCCGATAAAGAACTTGGACGACTTGACCAAAGCCGAAGCAGACAGAGCCATCAAGGTGCTGGATGAACGCGCAAACAGCTGACCGCAAGGGATACTGCCAAGGCAACTACGACAAGTGTTCCGAGAAAGCTTGCCCGTTGTTCGGTACGTTGGGTCGGACCGATAGACGGGGCGTGCGCAGGGTCAGAGGGTGTGCTGACCCTGCCGCACGCGGCAAACGCAACAGACGCAAAGGCGACAGCAAAGCGTTGCGGGCACGGAAAAAACTAGGACTGGGCGGACATTTGACCAGGCACGAAGAAAACTGGGGCGGTGCTTTCCGCACTGAAATCAAGGCTGGTGCGCAAATCAAACCGATCGCCACCAGATTCTGGGCAGCCAAACAACAGTCGGACGCAAGCAAAGCACTCGGCGACATCAGACCGTTTGCGATGGTGGCAATGCCGGACGGTTCGCGGGAAGGTATCGTGTTGATGACCCTTTCGGAGTTCGCCGATTTGGTCAAGCTGATCGGAGACAACCAATGGAATGGATAAGCAACTTGTTCAGGTTCATGGCCGTGGTGTGGTGCGTGTTGTTGTGGTCGGTTGCGCACGGCGATTCGACGGAAACCGCCGTCCAGACTTACGAAAGGGTGGCGGTCGGGGTTCCCTCCTTTCCCCCGGCCGCCACTTCAACTACCTTCACGCAGCCAACCACCACCACCACCAGCGCCGTTGGTATCGCCCACGTTCGGTGCGGTGAGTGGTGGGGGTTGGCCCAAGAAGCAGGTTGGCATGCCGACAGCATGCCCGTGTTGGACTACGTGATGTGGCGCGAATCCAGGTGCCTTCCCAACGAACACAACACGGAACTCAACGAAGACGGTTCCACGGACCTGGGATTGACGCAGATCAACGACTGGTCTTGGTGTTTGCCGACACGCTGGTATCCGGACGGATACTTGCAAACGATCGGCGTTTTGACTACCGTTGGATGCAAACAACTGTTCGATCCGGCCACCAATTTGAAAGCAGCGAAAGCAATCTATGACTACTCCGAAGAACAAACCGGAAACGGCTGGCAGCCGTGGGGGTTATAACTACATGCAACTGTTGAGCGATTTCGAATTGGCGTTCAAGAAGTTCGACTGGATGGAAGACGCCGCTTGCCGGGGAATGAAAGGCGTCAATTTTTTTCCGGAAGAATCCTTCAACGCCGAAGCACCCAAAGCGGTCGCGGTTTGCAAAACGTGTTCGGTGCGCGCCGACTGCCTGGAGTTTGCTGTCGAGAACTTCATTTGGTACGGGATATGGGGCGGGATGACACCGCTTCGCCGCAAACAATACTTGCGTGCCGGTCGGCCCGCGGATATGCTGGACAAGTGAGCGACAGCCAGACCATCTTCTACGAGGCCTGGATCTCCGACCTCCACCGAGACCTGGATTCGTTGCGCGAAGACAAACGAGAACTCCTGCAACGGGTTGCGAAACTAGAGCAACTCGTCGCAGAGTACGGCAATAAAATCAACAACCTGATACAACACAGAGGAGATGAGCAATGACAGCAACGTGGTACAAATTGAAGAGCGGTTCGTGGGGCGTGAAGATCCGCCATGACGGACAACCAGGACAGAGCGTCACGGTCACCAACAAGAAAGGCGAGGAGAAAACGGTTTGGCTGACGGCCAGAGCTGCGAAGTTTGACGACGCCCAGTTGTGGGAAGTCACCAGCGAACAACCCGAAGACACCCCGGTTTTGTCCCCGTCAGAGACCGACCCGTTTTGAGCGAACATTTCAAACAGAAGTATGTATGCCCGAGGTGTTCTAATGCGGTTACGCTTCATGTTCGCCCGGCGCAGAATCCTGAATGCACTAGACATTCACCCGGTCCAACCCAAATGGCCCCCGACAAAAGAGGCAGTAATGAACAAGCAATTCAACGCTGAAGACGTGGAAGTGGCAGAAGAACTGTTCACAGAACTTCTGTTCATGGCAATGACATGCAACCCCAGATTGCGCGGTCCGCTGACCGATTTGGCGGAAGGTGTCGCCGCAATCATTTCTGACGACGCGGTCGAGCGCAGCAAAGATTACGCGATCTACAGAAAAAATCAGTTGGGCTAAAGCGCTACCGACATCGGGCGCTACCGGCACCAGAAAATACCGCGTGCCTGCGCGCGCCCGCGCGCGCCTGCGCGCCTGTTGTTCGGCGGATTTCGGGTGGCGGTACGGTGGTGGTGGCGCGTCACCCGACCGCCATTCACCACAAGGAGTAATCCAATGAGCAAGAAACATCCACCCAAGCCCAGCACTTCGGTGTCCAGGGCACTGAAAGAAGTTCGCAAGAACTTCACGCCACGCAGCAACGGTCGCAAGACCGTAGCCGAGCGCATCGTCGATGAGGCAGGCGACGAACTACACCTCATCGTCGAAATGATGTGCGACGCAACCGTGACGAGTTCATTCATCCACAGGGTCGTGGGAGTGATGGGCATCAAGGTGTCCTACATCCACTTCATCACGAATGTGCGCCCGTGGTTCATCGAGAACTACGGCTACTACAACGAAATCGTGAACGGTGAGAAGTACCCAGCACCGGCACAGCAGCCCCCGCACCACATCTCAGTGGACTTGGGCTGACACCTACGGATTGCCTGCGCCACACCCAACTCCCCCTGGCGTAACAGGCACGGGTAGTCTCACACCTGCGAACCCCGTCTGCTGGCAGACCAGCGGACCAAGCGAGACAGTCTGCCAACCAACAACCAACCAGTTCCAAGGAGGAACAATGAACCCCAACGAAGAAGCGTTAACCGAAGCCGAGCGCATAGTGCGCGAAGCCGAGATGGACAGATACGACGAAAGCAACGAGTCAATCGACTTGGCTATCACGCTCGCCGAGCAGAAAGCCTACGACGAGAACCCGTTGACAGAAGACGAATGCGTCTACGACTTCTACCTGTTCCAACAAGAGTTCCAAGGCGCACCTGACCAGTTGGCTGAGTTCAAGCGCCGTGTCACACAAGAGAACCCCAAGATCGACAGCGTTTACGCAGCAGTGAACGAAGAACCCAACACTTGCGTGTCTTGTATGTTGATCCTGAAAGCCACAGCCGACAGCCCCGCCAACATCAAGGACTGCTTGTACGACAAGAGATTTGCCATCTCTATCCACACGCACTTCAAGGACCACGAAATCGTTGGCTTGATGGTGCGCACGCTGGCAGAAACCACCAACGAAGACGACGGCACCAAGACCGAAGCAATCGTGACTTGCTGCGTTATCAACGACCGCATCGGCAACATTGTGCGTCGCACCGACAACGGAGAAATCCAGTTCAAAGAGTTCTATCCAGTGGCATCTTGGAAGAACAGCGAACTCTCAACCATCAAGGAATGCGCCGAGGTACTCTCGGACAAGTACGGCAACATACCTGCCGCCTTGTATATGGCGGTTCACGGACCGCAAGCAGCCAAGCGCACAGACCCAGAAATGTGGGATGCTGCGGTATCAGATTTCTTGGACACCAAGTCCAAGGAAACCGAGCAGGAATAATCCTGCTCTCAACCAAGGAGGAAACATCCAATGACCAAACCCAAGACACCAACGCCGTGGGAACTCGCAGAGTTCGCCGTGGCTCACAACAACAGGGTGCTGATGTACGGTCTGCCTGGCACAGGCAAGACCTACTTCGGTCTCACCCACGCAGTCAAGTCAGAGGCGTATCGTCTCATCTGTACTGAGGAGATGACCGACGCTGACCTCATCGGCTGCTACAAGCAGAACGAGAAAGGCACTTGGACATTCCAAGAGGGTGTCGGCATCAAGGCTTGGCGCCAAGGCGCACGGCTCGTAGTCGACGAAATCAACCGTATGAACGGTGATGTCGAGAGCCGAATGATGGCTCTTATCGACAGCCACGCTTCGAGCAGTTGGCAACACCCAGACACGGGCGAAATCGTCAAGCCCCACCCGAACTTCTCGGTCGTAGCCACGATGAACGGCGAACCAGAAGACTTGGCGCCAGCAATCCTTGACCGCTTGACCGTCAGGATCGCAGTGAACGAACCCAACCCGAAAGCGTTGGAAGCCCTGCCCGAATACCTTCGCGGCATAGCAACCAAGTGGACTGGTGCCAATGCGTACCCGAGGTTCTCGTTGCGTTCATTCGTGGACTTCCACGCAATGAACACAAGTTCAGCGAACTTGGAGATGAGCGCTCGCGTCGCATTCGGCGAAGACCAATGGAAAGAACTCAACGACTTCCTGCTCGTCAACGCAGGCGACCTGAAAGCAGAGGAACCGAAATGAAAGACAACTTCCTTGGGGACGCTCTCACCAAGCGACCCAACACGAGACACGCAGCCAAGTTCGAGCGTGACGGTGGCAACGCCGTCACGCTCGAAGGCGTCAATGTCACAGCGACGGCGAACAAAGGACCAGGCTCATACAGCACCACCGATTTCCCTGGCGACGCATTCGAAAGAATGCGCCGCTTCGCGTTAGTGCTCGCCAAGTACTCGGTTCCTGACACACCCAAACTCGCCAAGAAATCAGGCATTATGAACGAATCATTCGTCTCGGCGAACAGGGTCATCAGCACCTTGGCGTTCAAAACCCTGTTCCGCGAAGACGCCACCAAAGACACCGTGAACACTGCGCCATACACGCAAGGTTTCAAGGCTGACGCAACCAACCCCAAGATGATCGCTGCGGCGCTCGCGTTCGCAGGAACAGCGGCAATGACGCGCATCATCAACGAGGTTGCTACGTTCAGGGTATCAGTAGCCGAAGCACTATCGGAAGCCAACAAAGAAATCGTCGAATGGCTCGGCTACTACGGACTAACGGCAGCCAACTACCTTCACGACAAGCATCGCCACAGGCAGCGTTACGCCGTCGACCTCTACACCCAACTTGCTCACCTCATTGAGCGTTCCAGCGAAACAATCAGCAGGGCAGGCAAGAAACGCGGCAGCAAAGGCAAGCAACCCCCACGCCCAGTGCCACCAACCAAGTCCAAGCGTCGAATCACCAGGGAAATAGAGAACCCAGAAGACGCTTGGGCAACACCCTACTTGGTCAAGCATCCGCTCGACATACCCCACACAGGCAAGTTGGGCAGGCGGCTCATCGCGTGGAACGAAGGCAAGCAACCCAAAGCCTTCTACCGCCAAGTCACAGACCCACAACGCCGCATCTTCAAACGCAAAACCAGAGCGCTTGGAGGCGTAGTCGTGTTCGACTGCTCAGGCTCAATGGGCTTGGACGACGAAGACATCAAGCAGGTAATGCGGGCAGCAGCAGGCTGCTCAATCCTCTGCTACTCAGCGTCAGGCAGCGAAGAAACCGACGCCCGCAACGGCAACATACACCTAGTCGCCAGAAACGGACGCCAAACACGCCACCTTCCTGACTTCCCAGGCGGCAACGGCGTAGACCTGCCGGCACTCAAATGGGCATACGACAACCTGCGCCTCAACTCCAAGAGCCCAGTCATCTGGGTATCCGACGGAGGAGTCACAGGCAAAGGAGACACATCCTCCCTGGAACTACGCACTATGACCGACAAGTACATCAAAGCCAAGAACATACGGCAGGTTCTCAACCCAGCCGAAGCAATCAAACTACTCACCCAACTACAAGCAAGGAGAATGAAATGACCACCAACGACCCACTACAAGAAGCAGAGAACATCCTGCGCCAAGAAGCAGAACGGCTGTCCCAAAAACAATCCCAAGAACACCAACGGACACAACCCTTCCTGTACACCGAAGCACGCAGAATGATTGCGGCAGGCAACCGCAACCACCTCTACTGCCACCTGTTCGTCATCACCGAAGAACAACCACCCGAAGGACGAACGGCAGCCAACCCGCTCAACATAGCGGACAGCGAAGCAATGACCGCAGCAATCCGACTGACCCACTCCTTCCAAACCAAAGAGTCAGCAGTCAAAGCACTCTCAGACACCAAAGCACAAATCGTCATCAACGAACTACGCAAAGTCAAAGAGTGCGCCCTGTACCTGTTCACCCAAGACGGCCTAGCCGTAATGATCGCAGGCGACAAACTCACGGTCACCAAACGCAACAAAGACCGCCAATACGACATACAACACACCTCACTAACAACCGAAGCACCCGACACATTCTTCGGGCGATGCGGCACCAGCGACGACGAGAACCAACTCATCAGCACACTCGTCGCCCTGCTACACGCAGGACGCGTAATGGAACAAGAAGCACCCAACCAATACCGCCTCGTGTTCCAACGCATCGGCGACGCATTCGACGACTTCCTAGGGAAGCAAGATGACGAATGAACCCACAAATGACGCTGGTATTACTACCAGCAGCCATACTCACCACACCAGACCCACCACCACCAACACCCCACGAATGGCTAGTCACCACAGCATTCCTCGCAGGCTTAGCAGCCCTATGGCTCACAATGCGAAAATGACTAGGCGGCAAATCACGCAGAAACCGCGGTTTCATCGCCGTATTCCGCGTAGGATGGCTACCGATGTCGGGAAATAGTACCGCACAGGCGCGCTGCGTGCGCTGCGTGCGTGTCGCGCGTGTTGCCGTCGCCGATTTCGGTTGGCGGTATGCTGGTTTCGTCGGGTTCACCGATACACACACTCCCACGAAAGGGGATACGCAATGCCCACCAACACACACCCACTCACGCTCGCTCTTGCGAGCGTGTTCGTAGGCATCTGGCGCGCTACGGGGCGCAAGGTGCTGAACAAGGCAGGCAAGGAGAAGGCGGAATACGCCATCGCCGTGCCGGCAGGCAAGCACGCAAGCGGTGATACCGTGTGCGTGTACAAGGCACGCACGGGCGAACTTGCCCTGTTCGTGCTTGGCGAACACAGGTACACTCGCACCGAGAATGGCGTGAGCGAACACTTGTTCGTGAACAACACAACGCTGAACCCGATGACGGGTGCGCCCATAGCCGCGAGCGGCTCAGGTGCGACCGTCGCCGACGCTTAGCACAACCACCAACCACCAACTACCCGAACCCGACAAGGGCGCAGGCGCGCAAGCGCTTGCGCCCT
>OGWJ01000118.1_pt1 | contig 11560 bp, 12 predicted proteins | sample 1575991 | NCBI WGS metagenome assembly OGWJ01 (sample SAMN07581533, study PRJEB24739) | freshwater metagenome | place: Singapore | collected 2015-01 | reverse complement strand
AAAGTTTCAAACTCCTTATTCAGAAATAATGAATTATTATAAAGTAGAAAAGGTTCCTTCGGGAACCTTTTTTTATGTCTCATAGTTTTATAAATGCAATTAAGTTGCAAAAAGACATATCTAACCTTTAGTTTTGCCATCCGATGTTTTCAACTTCCAATAAATCTGTACATTTTTCTGAAAAGCTGGCAATTGTGTTTAGCGTACTTTGTGCCATTCATTGCGCCATTACTCCTCTATTACTTTTAACAGCCAGCCTGGTTCCATCTCTTACTTTGGTAGGTCAATCCTGGTTCAATATTGACGAAACTATGGAATGGATATTGATAGCTATTGCTGCGTTATTTGGTTTTATAAATCTAATCCATGGCTATCAAAAACACCATCATCAAATTTTGCCTTTACTCCTTTTTAGTTCAGGAATAATTGTGTTTGTGCTGCACCAATTGCTGGAATCTTCTCTGAATATTCACATTTTCATTGCGTTATTAGCAAATGTTTTAATGCTCACTGCTCAGATTATCAATATTTATTTTTCTCGAAAATCTACCTGTAGCCATTAATTTTACGCCAGAACACTCCTAACCTTATGCGTAAAATTTACTCTATTCTTTTTTACATTTTTGCGTTTCTTTTTAATGCCCAATCTCAACAAGTTAACCCTCTTATTGCAGGTCCGCTTATTGGTGAAACAACCTCTAACTCTACGAGAATCTGGGTTGCATTTGCGGACAATAAAAATAATAATGTTGTTTTATTCAATACGGAAACTAAACAGGAAATCAAACCGTCTGGCTCATCTTTTTTGCAATCAGAAAATGGAGAAATCGCGATCACTTACAACTTCTCCAACTTAACGCCTTCAACTTCCTATGAAATTAAAGCTGCAAACAATAGTAATTCATTCACAAATTGTGGTAGCGTTAAAACGGAACCAAGTGAAGGTTACAAAGACTTAAATGTAGTTCTGGGTTCGTGTTTCCTGATTATGCCTGAAAACAAAGGTAAATGGCTACTTCCGGGTAAACATGTTAAGATAATGGATTATATGGCCAAAGATTCGGCTGACTTTAACTTGTGGCTGGGTGATAACATATATTATTTGTTTGGGGAATGGTCGTCTAAAGAAAAGATGTTCCAACGTCAGTTAAGTGTTAGAAGGTATAACCCTGTTTATAATGCATTTCTTAAAAGCAGGCCCAATTATGCGATGTGGGATGATCATGATTTTGGGCCTAATAACGCAAATACAACTTTCCCTTTAAAAGACACTGCTTACAAGGTTTTTAATGCGTTTTGGCCCAATCCCAAACTGGGAACCGAAGAAACCAAAGGAGTATTTTTTACGCTCAAAAAAGCTGACTGTGAATTTTTTCTTACAGATGGAAGACTATATAGAGAACCTGAAAATGTTACAGGGAATTCGATGCTGGGTAAAGCACAACTTGAATGGTTAAAAAGCGCCTTAAAGTCCAGCAATGCTACTTTCAAATTTTTATGCATAGGTTCTCAGGCTATGAATCCGCATACACACCACGATAGCTATGCTGCTGATTATCCGGAAGAGTTTGAAGAGTTGAAGAATTTCATAATAAATGAGAAAATTGAGGGCGTTATTTTACTAACCGGAGACAGGCACATGACTTGGATAACCAAAAACGAATTTCCTGGATTCTATCCTTTATACGAGTATATGTGTTCGCCTGTATTGAGTGCAATGGCGGGCTTGGATGAAGACGAGGAACAAAATCCAAACTTGTTAATGTTTACGGCCAACGATTATATACGCAATTATGGCAAGATTACGGTTACCGGCGAGCCTGAGCATAGAAGGTGCACGCTTGAGAACAAGGACGAAAATGGAAGGGTGATTTGGTCATACACAATCCACGAATCAGAGCTAAAACTCAAACAATAAAGGCAGAGAAAATCTCTGCCTCTTAGAACTAATATTTTCCAAAAGATTTATGGGAAAATACCCATGCTGTAATAAGAGTTACCGATTTTGTTAATGGCAACCCCGAATGCAGCTTCTCTCAAGCTTTCACACTTTTTGGTACTTTTCCAAAACTGTCTGATTTCACGATATGCTTCAATCATGGTTTGTTCTAAACCTGAGTTTACGATATCAATTTCATCAGCTCCCTTAATAACACGACTCTTTTCTTTCTCGCTCAGTTTTTTACCGGTCATGTCTTCAACCAATTCAATCAAAGCTGTTTGTGACTTCTCTTCAAATCTCTTTTGCATACGTCCGAATCTTACGTGACTAAGGTTTTTCAACCATTCAAAGTATGATACGGTAACGCCACCTGCATTGATATAAATATCAGGAACAACCAATGCTCCTTTTTTAAGTAATACTTTTTCAGCTTCAGGTGTAACAGGTCCGTTGGCAGCTTCAGCAATAATTTTTGCTTTAACCTTATCTGCATTTTTAGCATTGATTTGGTTTTCTAAAGCTGCGGGGATAAGAATATCACACTCAAGTTCGAGTGCATCCAGATTTTTCTTCAAATTCTTTGCACCCGGGAAGTCCATAATAGAACCGGTAGTTTTTCTGTGCTTCAATACTGCTTCAACGTCCAAGCCTTTTGGGTTGTGAATTGCACCTTCTTGTTCAGAAATAGCAATAACTATAGCGCCATAATCTTTGATGATGTTTGCTGCATGAAACCCTACGTTTCCTAGGCCTTGAACGACTACAGTTTTACCGGCCAAACCTGGAGTTAGGCCAATTTTTTTCATATCATCTTCATAGGAAGTGATTTCATTAAGCGCATAAACAACACCTCTTCCGGTTGCTTCTGTTCTACCTCTGATTCCGTTTTGAGAAACAGGTTTTCCGGTAATACAACCATATCCGTCGATTTCACCCGGTTTGAAAGTCATATACGTATCCAATATCCAGGCCATTTCTCTTTCACCCGTTCCATAATCAGGAGCAGGAACATCAATACCAGGGCCAATAAAGTTTTTCTTGATTAACTCAGAAGTATATCGTCTTGTGATATTTTCCAATACTTGCTCAGATGTATTACGAGGAGAAATTTTAATACCTCCTTTTGCACCTCCAAACGGAACATCTACAATTGCGCATTTGTAAGTCATCAAAGCGGCTAAAGCCATTACTTCGTTTTGGTCAACAGCCAAACTATAACGAATTCCTCCTTTGGTTGGCATACGGTGATGGCTATGCTGAACTCTGTAAGCCTCTACAACCTGATACTCATCTCCTATTTTCACAGGGAAGCGCATTTGGTAAACGCTGTTGCATACTTTAATTTGATCTAATAACCCTCTGGGAAAAGTGGTATGTCTTGCTGCTTTTTCGAAATTCATTTCTACGCTCTCGTAAAAATTGAATTCTTCATGCTCGTTTTTCGATTTTGAAGCCATTACTGTTTATTTAGATTGATTCTTTTTGTCTGAATGTACGCTCTTATACAACTTGCGTACTTTGATTTCAAGGAAAACCACATAGAATAGGAAACCGGTAAGAATTACAAAGATTACTGCAGTACTTACATGAAACTTATGACTGTTGCGAATAACTTCACCAAATCTATTTTCAGCAAATAATGAGATGCTGATACCTAATAGGAACACCAGCAAGCCTTTTTTCTGTAATAACTCAGTCAAGTCCTTGTAGTTTACGAAGCGCAAAAGTATATCTTATTTTAATCGAAGCCAACCAAAAACCCATTAATGTCCAACCCAATACAGCCGGATAAAAATACTTTCTTAAAGAGTTGTCTAAATCATAGCTGCTGAAAGCCGGATTTCCGCCATTTCCCGGGTGTAGACTATCCTCTAAACGAGGCATTATAAATATGAAAGTTATATATATCAAAAAAGCGAAAATGCTGTATACACCTGCCACCTTAGCTCTTCGTATCTCATCCGTCACTGAGCCTCTTAAAATCATATAGGCAAAGTAAATCAACATCCCAATAGCTGCTCCATTCAGTTTAGGATCCTTTGGCCACGGACTTCCCCATGTGTAATTTGCCCAAATCATTCCTGTTATTATACCCAAACATCCAAACAAAATTCCTACCTCAACCAAAACATTGGCGCGTTGATCAAAACTGAGATTTCCGCTATACAAATATCTCAGGCTGTATATAAACGATACAAATAACAATCCTAACATACCAAACCACATAGGCACATGAAAAAACAAATTCCTAACGGATTCATGTAAGATTTCTCTGTATGGAAAATTTGCACCCTTTGCTTCCTGAACAGGAATATTACCTCCACAACTTCTCTCCACTATGCGCAAACTGTCAGCCCCTGCCGTTACTCCAACCGCATTGCGCAAAGAAACCGTTCCATGCAATTCATCAAATAAAACCAAATCCATCGTTTTCGATTCCATGGAGGTCTCTCCCAAAGTATCCGGAATACTGGCAATGAACTTGATTTTATGATCATTTTCTACGCTCACCATTCTCCCACAAATCTTCTCATTCTTGTAACGTAACCAAACTTTCTGAACAGAAGTCGCTTTAGAAAAAGTAGTATTATATGCGAGAACTTCAAAAATCACATTCTCTCCGCAGCTAACTTTTTCAGGCTCTACAGATAATATTCCCGGAGCTAAAGGAGTAAGAAGACCGCCTACAAAAACATATATCAAGCAGATTACAGCTAAAACCTTCCACCACCAAGCTTGCAAACCAAATAATTCCTTCATGCAATGATTAATCGCGCCAAAGATAGGGAAACAGAATCAGCGACAACAAAACCAACATCACACACCATATGCTTAAAATGCCCAGATTGATTAAAAAGTTTTCGGAAGGAACCTCAAAAAACGCCTCACGAGATAGTTTCATCAAAAAAATCATCAGAGGAATAATCAGGGGAAAACCCAGTATGGCAGTCATCGTTGACGCAGATCCCGATTTAACCGCAATGGCAGATATTAATGTAAACAAAAAGGAAAAACTACAACCGCCTAAAAACATAACCAGCCAAAGTATCCACATATTTTTAACCGGGTTACCCAGCATCAGGCTCATTGCAATAAATGTTAAGCTCACTAATACTATCATCAGCAACCCATTATACATCAACTTGGCTCCGATAATCCATTCAGGTTTACACATATAATAGTAATAGTAAAACCTTCCGCCTTCGTCTTGTGTAAAGCTCCTTGCAACCGCATTCACCGCCGAAAACAAGGCAACCATCCACATAAAAATATTCCAGTGCTTTACCTCTAAATCTTTTTCAGCACCTTGTTGAGCTAATGTTATATAAATCAAGAAAACAGTAGCAATAACATATAATACCAAACTCCCAACAACGCTTTTGTTTCTGAATTCAATAGTAAACTCTTTCAGCAACAGTGTCCAAATTTTCATTACCCCATGCATTTTGCAAAGGTAAGCACTCGCCCACTAAATGTTTTTTAGCTTTGCCTTGCATGTATAAAGATAAAAAGGTTGTGGTTGTACTTCCGGCTTACAATGCGGAAAAAACCCTTGCTAAAACATACGCTGAAATTCCAATGCACATCGTTGATGAAGTGATTCTATGCGATGATGCTTCGTCAGACAATACACTTCTCGTTGGAAAAGAACTGGGTATTAAACACCTTATCCGTCATGAGAAAAATACCGGATATGGAGGTAATCAAAAAACACTGTACCAAAAAGCTCTTGAACTGAAAGGTGATATTATTATCATGTTGCATCCTGACTACCAATACACTCCAAAACTGATTCCCGCAATGGTAAACATCATCGTCGAAGAACTATACCCTGTTGTTCTGGGCTCCAGAATTCTCGGAAAAGGTGCTCTAAAGGGCGGAATGCCATTGTATAAATACATTTCCAACCGCTTTCTTACTTTTTTTCAAAATGTCTTGCTCAACCATAAATTATCTGAGTATCACACCGGCTACAGAGCTTTTAGCAAACACGTGTTGGAAGAAATCGCTTTTATGAACAATAATGATGATTTTGTTTTTGATAATGAAATGCTTTCTCAAATCATATTTGCAGACTTCGGAATCGCTGAAGTTACTTGTCCAACCGCATACTTTGAAGAAGCCTCTTCTATTAATTTTAAACGCAGTGTTACCTACGGAATGGGTGTTTTACGCGTTTCCTGCATACACTGGTTATGCAAAAATCTGGGCTTCTCCTCCCCTTTATATCCTAAATCAAATTCTCCTAAAAAATGAATAAAATTCTGATTGCCAACCGAGGTGAAATTGCACTCCGAATCATGAGATCATGCAAAGAAATGAATATCGCTACTGTGGCCGTATATTCTGAAGCTGACCGTCTTTCTCCGCATGTAAAGTATGCCGACGAAGCCATTTGTTTGGGTCCGCCACCTTCTTCCCAATCGTATTTATTAGGAAACAAAATCATTGAGGAAGCACTTAAACTGAATGTTGATGGAATTCATCCCGGTTATGGATTCTTGTCTGAAAACGAATCTTTCGCTCAGGCAGTAACTCAGGCAGGTATTACGTTTATCGGACCCTCACCCGAGTCCATTTCGGTTATGGGAAGCAAGCTCGCTGCAAAAGACGCCGTGGCAAAGTTTAACGTTCCGCTGGTTCCGGGCACTAAGGAGGCCTTGAAAAATATTCAGGAAGCTACAGAAATTGCCAATCAAATCGGTTATCCGGTACTTATTAAAGCCTCTGCAGGTGGTGGTGGAAAAGGTATGCGAATTGTAAACAGTGCAGATGAACTCGAAGAACAGATGAAACTTGCGCAAAGTGAAGCCAGATCTGCTTTTGGTGATGATGCAGTCTTTATTGAAAAATATGTCAAATCACCTAAACATATCGAAGTTCAAATTCTTGGCGATAAACATGGTAACGTTGTATATCTATTCGAAAGAGAATGTTCCATTCAGCGCAGACACCAAAAGGTAGTTGAGGAAGCGCCCTCTGCTGTTGTTGATGAAGCGCTCAGAAAATCATTGGGTGAACATGCAGTGAATGTGGCAAAATCTTGTAATTACTACGGAGCCGGTACTGTTGAGTTCATAATGGACGAAAATAAAAACACTTACTTCCTTGAAATGAACACTCGTTTGCAAGTAGAACATCCGGTTACAGAAATGATTACCGGACTCGATTTGGTGAAGGAACAAATCAAAATTGCACGCGGCGAAAAACTCAGCTTTACCCAAAGTGATTTGAAGATAAACGGACACGCAATAGAGGTTCGTGTATATGCTGAAGACCCTACAAACAACTTCTTACCCGATATCGGAAAACTTGAAACCTACAAAAAACCGGAAGGTAACGGTATACGCGTAGACGATGGCTTCGAAGAAGGTATGAATATCCCCATTTACTACGATCCGATGATTGCTAAACTCATAACTTTTGCTCCTGATCGTGAACAGGCAATTCAAAAAATGATTCGTTCCATCGACGAATATAAGATTGCCGGAGTAAAAAACACACTCGGTTTCTGTAAATTCGTGTTACAACATCCATCCTTTATTGACGGTACTTTCGACACACATTTTGTGCAAACATACTTCAACCCATCTGTTCTCTCATCAACAGATAACGATGAAGAAATGATAGCCGCCTACCTTGCCGCTCAATATTTTGGCAAGCTCTCAACAACAGAAAAAAGTAAGCATCCAAATCAGGAATCATCTTCCGAATGGTACCAAAAACGCAGGAGCATGAGATAAAGATTTGAGCGTGCCCGCCTGCCGGCGGTCGTGCTTTTCGTTGCCATTTTTTACTTCGTAAAAAGATGTACACTTCAATCACTCACGCAAACACGGTTCACCGAAGTTGCCACTCCTTACTAAGAAAAATCGCCAACTCACGGTGACCCCTATTCGAAAAGTGAATACCATCACCAAAGAGATAATAATCATCAGGAGAAGCATCCTTGAAAGTCTCTTGAACCGGAAGAATTTTCACTGTGCTGTCACCACATGCTTTGTTGAATAAATTTCCCACCAACTCCTGCTCATTATAATGTTTCAACTTGATTTGTTGCCGATAAGGCAGTAAAACCAAGTCCATTTGTATATTCAAACTATCGCAAACCTGCTTAACTATACAAAGATTCAGAATACTTTTTTTCAACTCCTGATTCTGTTCATCATAAAATGCAGAATCGTATGTGTAGTGCGCACTAGGTCTATCCGAAAACAGTCCTTTCAACAAAATATAAGTACGATAACGGCTACGTATAAACGAACGAACTTTCTCAAGAATTCCCGGCTCATGATCTAAAGGTAATGAATACACATCGTTGAGTGTCCAAAACAAAGAAAGCCTTTTTACATTCTCTCGCAACGGCAATTCATCCAGCATAGAATAGCAAAAATTTCTGTAATCTCTGGCGCTGTATCCTATTACTGAATAATTCAATATGTCAAGCTTAGTATATCGTTGCAAATGATTACTAAAAGTAGAATCGTCTTCTACACCTACACCCATCGTTACAGAGTCTCCCAGAAAAATCCACTTCCCATTCTTTTTACGGATATGCTTGTTTTTACGAACCGGATACTCGGCATCTGTATGCATCACTTTGCCAAAAAATCGTCCATGTTTTCCACTTACCAATGCAGCACTTCCGTGATATCTTTTAAAAATGATTACATCAGCATCAGAATCTTGGGGTTGTATCCAGGGAAAAAACAACCTTAATGCAACTTCTAAAAAAACGAAGGCAGTCAGGATAATAAGCACAACAAAATAGGGTTTGTTTTTGTGGCTTTTGGTCATGGAAAAAATCTGTCGAAATTAAGCACCAAAGCAGACACCACAGACTGAATGATGATCATGCCATCCAGACCAAATCCATAATAATGTTCAGGGCTATCTTCCTTTAAATCCTTAATGATCAAAATAGAACCAATGCCACCAAACAAGACAGCCACATATGAGGCTAAGCGGTAACTGGCAAAAAAATCTTTGTAGTTGGCATAACAGGGTATGTAAACGTATAACGCAAACCCCGCTAAGAGATACACGACTAATATCCAAATACTGAATCGCTTAGCTTTTTCAATTCCTCTTGGCATCTTAGCCATTTTCTTTCTTGCTTCGTTAAAATAAGAATCTTTATAGTGTTTCTCTAAAATTTGGTAAGCTTCTTTGTTGTACTCATATTTTTTTTTGAATGCTTTTGAAATCGCAAAAGCCGTAATATCGTCATGAGTTGGTCCAATTCCACCCGTTGTAAATAAATAGTCATATTTTTTTCTTAAAAGATTCACAGAGGTTACAATTGTATTGAGGTTATCCGGAATAATTCTAACTTCTTTTAGTTGAACTCCTCTTTCATTAAGCCATTTAGCAAGAAAAGATGTGTTAGCATCTTGTGTTCTGCCGGATAAAATTTCATCCCCAATTATTAAAATAGCAGCAAAAATTCTTTTTTTTTTATTTCGTGTAGACATCTAAATGATATTAATACTTTTAATGAAATTTGACAGTCCTCTAATTAAAACAAAATTCATAAAAAGATACAAAAGATTCTTTGTAGATGTATTATTAAATAAACAAATTCTTACAGCTCACTGTCCAAACTCTGGATCCATGATGGGACTTCTTAATGAGGGTGAAAATGCATGGATTTCTGAATCAAAAAATGCGGAAAGAAAATTAAAATACACATTAGAAATCTTAGAGCATAATAAAGAAAAAGTCGGTATTAACACTCACTTAACAAATAGAATTGTAGAAGAGGCATTAATCAATAAAAACATAAAAGAACTTAAAAATTTTGATCAAGTTCAGAGAGAAGTGAAATTTAATAATAATACTAGATTTGATTTTTTTGTTTCTAATAAAAAGGAACAAGCTTTTGTAGAGGTGAAAAATGTTACTTTAAAAAGAGAAAAGGATTGCGCAGAATTTCCCGATGCTCCAACTGCTAGGGGGCAAAAGCATTTATTAGAACTTATTAGTGCTAAAGATAAAGAGTATCAATCTTATTTAATATTTCTAATACAAAGAGAAGATTGTAATTTTTTTAAAATATCTAAAGATATCGATCAAAAATACTATGAAAATTTTATACAAGCCAAAAAAAAAGGCGTTAAATTTTTATGCTATTCAAGTAAAGTGACTGATAAAGAAATAATTCTTAACAAAAAAATAGAAATTAAATTTTAATGAAAATAGAAAAAGACGGATTTGTTTCTGTTAAAATATATAATGATACAGATTTTAAATGTTTAAAAAAAGCTGGCGAGCTTGCGGCTAGAGCTTTGGATTATATAGAAAAACTTATTAAACCAGGTGTTAAAACTGATTTTATTGATGAAGCTGCAAATAAATATCTAAATGATCATGGGGCATTTTCTGCGCCATTATTCTACAGAGGTTATACAAAATCAATCTGCACTTCTATTAATCATGTAGTATGTCACGGGATTCCTGGTGATAAAGTTTTGAATGAAGGAGATATTGTTAATATTGATATCACTTCAATATTGGATGGATATTATGGAGACACTAGCAAAACATTCTCCGTTGGAAATACTTCTATAAAAGCTGAAAAGTTAATTAAAATCACTTACGAAAGCATGATGGAAGGAATTAAAATTTTAAAACCAGGAATTACTTTAGGTGATATTGGTTATGCTATTCAGTCCTATGCCGAATCTCATGGCTGTTCCGTAGTTAGGGATTTTTGTGGACATGGAATTGGAAAAAATTTTCATGAAGAGCCAAATATTCTACATTATGGAAAAAAAGGTGAAGGAATGAAGATCAAAAAAGGTATGGTTTTTACAATTGAACCAATGATTAATTTAGGAGAATACCACACTAAAGTATTACAAGATGGTTGGACTGCAGTTACAAAAGACAAATCCTTATCAGCACAATTTGAACACACAGTTGGTATAATTGATAATGGATACGAAATTTTTACTTTATAATAAAATAGTGTTAATGAATTATAACGTATCTAAATGATCTCAAGATATTCGCGCGAAAAAATCGCAAAAATTTGGCAACCTGAAAATAAATATAAAATCTGGCTAGATATTGAAATTTTTGCTGCAGAAGCAATGGAAAAATTTAAAATTATTCCAAAAGGCATTGCCAAAGAAATAAGAAGAAAAGCTAAAATTAATCCTGATAGAATTGATCAAATTGAAAAAAAAGTAAAGCATGATGTTATTGCTTTTCTTACTTCAATAACTGAAAAAGTTGGTGCAAAAGCAAAATTTTTACACCAAGGCATGACATCCTCTGATGTGTTAGATACTTGTTTTAATATTCAACTTTATCAATCAGGTAAAATTATTTTAAAAGATTTAGAAGATCTTTTAAAAATTTTAAAAACAAAATCTATAAAATATAAAAAAACAGTTTGTGTTGGCAGAAGTCATGGGATTCATGCAGAGCCTGTAACTTTTGGATTAAAACTTCTTACTTATTATGCAGAATTTAAAAGAAATAAAAAAAGAATCGTATTTGTTGTATCTGCCCGTACGAACATCATGACCTAGGCCGCCTGGATTATTAAGTGTTGCCGGCCCTTTCCATTCTGTATTTTTCTTCCAGTCTTCTAGGCCACCAGCATTACTC